>ERZ833782.2735-NODE-2735-length-10808-cov-6.932298_pt1 | contig 10808 bp, 10 predicted proteins | sample MGYA00519577_ERZ833782 | MGnify/ENA primary metagenome ERZ833782 (study PRJEB31850, sample SAMEA3708745) | human gut metagenome | biome: human gut; feature: human-associated habitat; material: faeces | place: China | collected 2014 ...
CCGGAAGAGATCCTCCAGGGCGGCGCACAGATCTGCCCGGGCGGACTGGCGGGCTACCTCCCAGGGCACGGCGCGACGGTTGGTGGACACGATAGCGGTGACGCCCTCTTGATAGGCGTCCTCCGCGCCGGGGGCCACGTCGCCCACTACGGCCACCACCGGGATCCGTGTCTGCCGGGCCCGGTGGGCGATGCCGATGACCACCTTGCCCCGAAGGCTCTGACAGTCGATACGGCCCTCGCCGGTCAGGACCGCGGTGGCACCAGGCAGCAGGGCATCGAAGCCCACGGTGTCCAGGACTGTCTCGATCCCCATCTGCAGGCGACTGCCCAGGAAAGCCATCACACCGGCTCCCATGCCGCCGGCGGCGCCAGCACCGGGAAGGTCTGCGATCTCCCGGCCCAGGTCCTGGCGGATCACCTCCGACAGGTGGCGCAGATTCCGGTCCAGACGGGTCACCATATCAGGGTCGGCCCCCTTCTGGGGGCCGAAGACGGCGCTGGCGCCATTGGGACCGCAGAGGGGGTTGTCCACATCGCACATGGTCACGATCTCCACACCGTTCAGCAGGGGGAAGCGATGGGACATGTCGATCCGGCACAACCGGTCCAGCGTGCCGCCTACAGGGACGTACTCCGCCCCGGTGCCGTCCAGAAAGCGGACGCCCAGAGCGGCGGCACAGCCGCAGCCGCCGTCGTTGGTGGCACTGCCGCCCAGGCCCAGAATGATGCGCCTGGCGCCGTCCCGGATCGCCGCCAGAATCAGCTCTCCCACGCCGTAGGTGGTGGCTCCCTCAGCACAGAGACGGCCCTCCATCAGGGGCAGGCCTGCGGCGGCGGCCATCTCGATCACGGCGGTGTAGCCATCGGCCAGCAGACCGTAAAAACCAGAGATCTTACGAAAATCCGGACCGGTGCAGGGCACCTCTACCCGGTGGCCGCCCATGGCGGCCAGAAACGCCTCCACGCTCCCCTCGCCGGTCACGCCGACGGCTTCAATGCCTGCCCGAATGTTCAGTAGCACCAGCACAATCACCAATGCCAGCAGTACAATTCCAAGCAGAATGCCTAAAATCCAGAGTAAAACCGTTCCCATAGGCGGTCACTCCGTTTCCGGCGGCACAGGCTCGCCGTTCAAGAAGCGCAGCTGCTCGCCGGGCGGCGTCTCGTGCAGCGTGCCGTCCATGTTCAGCTCCATCTGCTCGTTTTCCTCAAGCGCGGGCAGCGCCGGAAGGTCCTCGATGCTTGCCAGTGAAAAGCTGCGCAGGAACTGGTCAGTCGTGCGGAACAGCATGGGCTTTCCGGGCACGTCCAGCCGTCCGGCCTCCTCAATGAGCCCCTTTTCCGCCAGACTGCTCACCGTGTTCGATGAATCGACACCTCTCAGCTGGTCGATGAACGCACGCGTTACCGGCTGGCGGTATGCGATGATGGTCAGCACCTCAAGCGCCGCAGGCGACAGCGCAGGCGGTCTGCGCGATTCGGTCACGCGGCGCACATACGGCCCGTACATCGGCCGGGACGCCAACTGCAGCTTGTCCTCGATACGCAGCAGCATGATGCCGCGGTTCTCGAAGTCGTAGCGGTTCTCAAGCGCAGCCGCCGCGTCCAGCAGCTCTGCCGGAGCGGCCTCGAGCGCCGCGGACAGCCGTTCGATGGTAACCGCATCGCCTGCCGCGAACAGCACAGCCTCCAGTCCGGCCTCGAGCGCCGTCATGCTGCCGTTATTTTGTGTTGTCATTTGTCAGCATCAGCTCCATCTCCTCGCCGTCCCCTTCCAAACGGATGCGGCGGGTCTTGGATAATTCCAGCACAGCCAGAAAGGTAGCCACAATCTCCGAGCGGTTTCTCGCATCGTCGAACAGCCGCATAAACGGCACGCGCATCCGGTACAGAAAGCGTTTGAGGATTGCGGTGACGCGTCCCTCTACCGGTACAGGCTCCCGCCCGACAATGCCCTGAAACGAGGTCACCGGCGGCGGCAGGCGGCGCTTGGTGCGGCGCAGCATTTTGTTTGCCGCGCGGATGAGATCGTTTACCGTGTGGTGATACTCCACCGGCGCATCATTCTGCCGTTCGGGCGGTTTGACGTAGATATCACGACCGGTTTCGTTCTTTTCTGCAAAAAACGCGGTCGCACTCTTGAGTCTCTGGTACTCGAGCAGCATTTCGACCAGACCTGCTCTCGGGTCCTCCTCGGCCTCGTCCTCCTCGTGCTTCGGCAGCAGCATCCTGGACTTGATGTACACCAGCTGCGCCGCCATTGCGATGAAGTCACCGGCAACGTCCAAATCCATGTGCTCGGCCTCATGCAGAACTGCCATGTACTGCTCAAGGATTTCCGCGATGGGGATATCGTAAATGCTCACCTTGTTTTTGGAAATCAGGTGCAGCAGCAGGTCGAGCGGCCCGTCAAAGTTGTCTAAATGAAAATCCATAGCTTACAGAAACAGGCTGACGAAGTTTACCGCCAGCATGAGAACGCCGTTGCCGACCCAATCCATAATGCCGTCCAGCCAACCGAACCAGAGCGCCACGATAAACACGAAAAAGATGATATTCTGGTACTTCTGCAGCTTGAGTGACCACGAAAACGGCAGAAAAGCGTCAACGACGCGGGAGCCGTCCAACGGGTGCACCGGAACAAGGTTGAACACACCCAGACCGACCGACATGCTCGCAACGATGAGCAGGAACTGCGACAGCGACCACAGGAATGTATTCGTCATGTTCATGCGCACCACAAAATACAGGCAGTACGCGATAAAGGCGGTAATAAAGTTGGATACCGGACCGGCAAGCGCAGTCAGCGCCATGCCCCAGCGTCTGTTCCTGAAATTGGCGATATTGACCGGCACCGGACGCGCCCAGCCGAAGCCGAACAGCAGCAGGCACAGGAAGCCGATCGGGTCGATATGCGCCATCGGCGACAGCGTTACGCGGCCGGAATCACGCGCGGTACGGTCGCCGAGCAGATAGGCAGCACCGCCGTGCGCGGTCTCGTGGATGGACAGGCACAGCACGATCGCGGGCAGCGAAAGCGCCAGTGTGATAAATGCGGAGCGGATATCGCCGCTCATCAAAGCTCTCCAAAGCAAGCTGTTTCCTCCATTATTGCAGTGATTCTGATTCTATATTACCCTATAATGGATTATTATAACACGGATAGCGGTTGTTGTCACCCGAATATTTGTTCTGTACAACATTCGACGGGATTTTGTCGTTTCATTGCAGGGCGGGGCGCTCCGAAGTGCCCTGCCCTGCATGATAACTTACCGAATGGATAATATCTTTGCTGCATAATTCTCCACTCAGTAAGTTTTAGCAGCACATTAACGGATTATCTGCTATAATTAACTTGTACATTTATGCACTTGGAGGCTTCGACATGAAACGACAGGACGGTAAACCGCGTTTATTCTCGTTTACACTGCGGGATTTTCTTATTTTCGCGGCGATATTTATCTGTGCACTGGCGCTTTGCACCTTGCTGCGCCGCTCGGACATCAGCGACGGCTTCGCCTCTCCGGTATTTGTTCTCGCGGTGCTGCTCATCTCGCGCTTCACAAACGGATACCTGTTCGGCACGCTTGCCGCATTCCTGAGCGTTATCGGCATCAACTACATCTTCACCTTCCCCTACTGGGAATTTAACTTCACGATGACCGGCTATCCGCTGACGTTTTTCGTCATGCTGTGCGTATCGCTCATCACCTGCACGATGACCACCAAGATCAAGCAGCAGGAGCAGTTTCGCATGGAGAGCGAGCGCGAGAAAATGCGTGCCAACCTGCTCCGCTCGGTCTCGCACGACATCCGCACGCCGCTGACCTCCATCATTGGTTCAACCTCGGCCATTCTGGAAACGCCCGACCTGTCTCTCGAACAGCAGCATCAGCTGCTCGAGGATGTGCGCGATGACGCGCAGTGGCTGGTCCGCGTGGTAGAAAACCTGCTGTCCATCACCCGCATGGGCGAGGACACCCGGATCACCAAGCAGCCTGAGGCCGCCGAGGAGGTGCTCGGCGAGGTCGCCCGCAAATTCCGCAAGCACTATCCCGGCATCAAGATATCGGTGGCTGTTCCGGATGAGCTGCTCATCGTGCCGATGGATGCGATCCTCATTGAGCAGGTCATGACCAATCTGCTTGAAAACGCCGTTCGGCACGGCAAAAACACCACTCATATTGCGCTCTCTGTGCATCAGGATGGCGAAAACGCCGTCTTTGCCGTGCAGGACAACGGCGGCGGCATCCCGCCCAAGCTGCTGCCCGTGCTGTTCAGCGGAACGCTGCGCCACAGCGACACGCCCACCGGAGACGGCAAGCGCAATATGGGGCTGGGACTTTCTGTATGCAACGCCATTGTCCGCGCACACGGCGGCACGATGCACGCACAAAATAAGGACGGCGGTGCGGAATTCATCTTCTGTCTGCCGATGATAGAAAAGGAGCCGGAACTGCAATGAACATTCGAGAAAAAATACTCATCGTGGAGGATGAAAAGAGCATTGCGCACTTTATCTCCACTATTTTGAACTCCAACGACTACGAAACGCTGCTGGCCCGCTCGGGCAGCGAGGCAAAGACCATGATCTCCTCGCACTGTCCGGATCTGGTCATCCTCGATCTCGGTCTGCCGGATATGGACGGCATTGACGTCCTGCGCGAGCTGCGCTCGTGGTCGAGCCTGCCGGTGGTGGTGGTTTCCGCCCGCTCGCATGAGCACGATAAGGTGCAGGCGCTCGATCTCGGCGCAGACGACTACCTGACCAAGCCGTTCGGCACCGCCGAGCTGCTCGCGCGCGTGCGCACCGCCATCCGCCACACAAGAACCACCTCCGCGAACAGCGAAATTGCCCGCGAGGGCACCTACACGGTCGGTGAAATGACCATCGACTATAACAAGCATCAGGTGCTCGTCCGCGGCGAGAATGTCCACCTCACGCTCAGCGAGTTCCGTATCGTTGCGCTGCTCGGCAAGTTTGCCGGCAAGGTGCTTACCTACGATTACATCATCAAGGAGCTGTGGGGACCGCGAGCCGGCGGTGACAACCAGATCCTGCGCGTCAATATGGCAAATATCCGCCGCAAGATCGAGAAAAATCCTGCCGAACCGGAGTACCTGTTTACCGAGGTCGGCGTGGGATATCGTATGGCGGAAAACAGTGAAAATTGAGAATGGAAAATGTCGCTATCCTTGCGCGAGTTCCGTCCGCGCTGCGACGAGGTATCGCGCTATGCGCGTTATTTCATGCCGCGCATAGCGTAGTTCCGTAATGCTCAATCCTCCATTATCAATTCTCCATTCCTAAACAAAAAATCCCGAACCGTTTGGTTCGGGATTTCTTTGTTCAGGTAAACTCCGTCGGCGAATAGCTGCCGTCCGCGATCTGCTGCGCGACTTTGTCGCTCAGTGCGTTATATACAACGCCCGGCTCCAGCGTGATGCCGTGAATTGCGGCAAGCTGAGAGACCGTTACAAACGCGTAGGTCTTATCCGTGCGGCTCTGCAGCTCGTCGATCGCTGCCAGCGCACCCCGAACCGAAGTCTCATACAGGTCGTGCATCAGGACAACATCGCCGTCCTGCGCCTGCTCCACGATGACCTTCTTCACATGATCGGCATCGCGGTAATTCCAGTCCTCGGTGTCCACGCTCCAGTTGATGATCGGATAGCCAAGCTCTGCGGCTACCGCCTTAACATCCGAGTTGACGCCGCCGCCTACCGGACGCAGCACCTGCGGTGCCTGCCCTGCAATATCCTTGATCGCATTGGTCGCATCGTCAATCTGGCTGCGGATGTCATCCGTGCCGAGGCCGGTCAGGTGGCACATCGGATGATTCATGGTGTGGTTGCCCAGCTCATGGCCTTCGTTTACCATGCGCGGCAGCACATCCGATACCTCGGAGACACGCTCACCGACCATCAAAAACGTAGCGACTGCGCCGCGCTGCTTGAGACCGTCCAGCAGATAGTTGGTCAGGCCGTTTGGATAGCCGTCCTTCTTGCCGGTCGGACCGTCGTCAAACGTCAGCGCGATATAGACATCGGCCTCCGGAATATCGCCGTCCACAGCATCGCCCAGCTTATCCTTCATGTTCTTGAGGTATGCCTTCTGGCTGTCAAAGCCGTCAAGCGTTACGCCGGTGAACGAGAATACGCCGTCACCGAGATCGGTATACGTCTTGCCAAGGATCGCCGCAAGCACCTGCGGAGAAACGTAAAAACGGTTCTTATCCTGATCCGTGTAGGTGGAGAAGCCATTGCCGGAGGCACGCTTGCCGTCCACCTTGGTCTTGCCGTCGTCCGCATCCACGGTCGCGGTGGATTCACCGCAGGTGACATTCCATGCGCCCTTGCCGTCGTCCTCGGCCTTGCCGCCGAGCGCGGTCATCGCAGCCTTGAGCGGGATATACGCCGTGCCGTCCTGATCGAGCACACCTGCACCCAGCTTTTTGCCTTCTTCCACCATGTGCTTGGTGCTGCCTTCATAGAGCAGCTGATCCGAGCCGGTTCGCATGACGATGCTGCCGCTCATCACCTGTCCCTCGGCCGGGCCGAGCACCTTGAGCGCATCATCCGTAATTTCACCGATCTTCTTATCGGTCAGCGCCTTTTTCGCCTGACTGATGATGATCAGATCGCCGTTTTCGGCGGCAACCTCGCCGGTCTGCCACGAAAGTGCCTGACAGATGTCCTTGACCGGCGCATAAACCACGCCGTTCTTCTCCACCGGTGCGGAGGCAAAGGTCTCGGTCGCGTCACCGACCTGCAAGTTTGTATCACTGAGCTTAATTGTCAGCACGGTCTTTTTGAGCGTGATCGTGCCGGATTTGGCATTCTCGTCCCAGTTCAGCTCCAATCCGAGATTATCGCACAGCGAGCTGATGGACGCCATGCCGTTGCCCTGACTGTCACGGTAGGGCGCAGCGTCAACCTGTATCGTCTTGCCGTTCTTATATGCATTCGTGTTTCCCACCTGATACACCAGCACGTTGTTGCTGCTGACCACGTTTCCGACAATCGAGCGGATCGCCCGCACACCGAAGAAAATGACCGCAATGATCAGAATGATCAGGGCAAACAGCACACCGTAGTGACTGTTGCGCCGTCTGCGTCTGCGCCCTCTTCTATGCGGGCTGCGCGGCGCCTGCCGCGCCGATTCATATGCCATTTTTGTCATCCTTCCTATCCTTTTTATAATATATGCTGCTAAGATATAAGTATACCACCTTTCGACACAAAGCGAGGTTACAGTTCTGTTACTTTTTACAGCTTCCGTCCGCGCTTTTTTGTCCTTTTCTGACGGCAGACTTACGGCAACACCGCGCCTTGTCAGCACGCAAAATTTGCTCGCAAATTGCTCTTGTTCAATTATGCGGTATTGCCTTACAAATCCTCGCCTGCACTCCAGTTGACAAGATGAGGCGACTTTTTCGGCTGCACAGCTGCCGGGTCGGGCACCTTTACACCGAAGAAATCATACCACTGACCGCACTGCTCGCACTGCCAAGCCGTTGCTTCGGTTTCATCCATGATGAAAATCTCGTTTCCGCATTCACAATTCAGAATTGTCATTATACTTCCTGCTTTCCTGCTGTTATATTTCTGCTATCAGTATAGCACAAGCCGCGCATAAAGTCGAATGCCGGCGCAAAGAAAAAGGGAGTGTTTCCACTCCCTTTCTGTTCGGTTACGGCAGCCTGAGCAGTCCCGCCTCGCGCAGACTGTTGAGCAGCTCGTTGAACCGTGCAACGATGTCGTCCGCACCGGTTGCGTCTGCTACCGATGCCGCCGGTTCCGGACTTGCACCGGCAGGTCCGGTCGGACCGGTTGGGCCGGTTGGGCCGGTCGGGCCGGTTGGGCCGGTCGGGCCGGTAGCGCCGACTGCGCCTGCGGGGCCGGTCGGGCCGGTCGGGCCGGTAGTGCCGACTGCGCCTGCTTCACCTGCGGGGCCGGTCGGGCCGGTCGCGCCAACTGCGCCTGCTTCACCTGCGGGGCCGGTCGGGCCGGTTGGGCCGATGGGTCCCGGGAAGCCCGGCGGTCCCGGAGGCCCCGGAATGCCTCTCGGCCCCATTGGCCCCATCGGTCCCCTTTCTCCTCGCGGTCCGCGCGGACCCGGAGGACCGGGAGGACCGGGAGGTCCGGGAGGTCCCATCGCATCCGGTCGGCCGTTGCCCATCACCGCATCGCACACGCGCTCCTGCCAGCGTTCGCTCGGGCGTTCCCAGTTGCCGCAGCAGTCCTGTCGATCGTTCATGTCGTTCTTCCCTTCCTTCCGATTTGCCGGAAAGCTCCGGCAGTTCAATCTATGCCGAAGGCGGCTTTGCGGTGAGACCCTGCGCGGCAAAATACCGTCGGTTGTACGCCACCGCCGTCGACTGCGGACGCACAAGTGCTGCCCTTTCGTTCCAGGCACAGGCTTGCTTTGGGTCTCCTAATTTGTCCCAGCAGACGCACAGGCCGAGTGCCGGCGCATAAGCGCAGGCGTTCACATCAACAAAGCCGCGCAGCGCTGTGCTTGCGGCTCGAATGGCGGTTTCGTACCAGAACACCGCCTGTCTTGCGCGGTTATCCGCGTATTCGAGGGCTGCAAGCGCACAGCACACGGCACTGCGCGGCACCTCCAGTGCAAATGAGCGGGTCAGTGCCCGCTTTGCCTGCTCGCGCTCTCCGAGGGCGGTCAGCGCCTGCGACAGACCAAGGCACGCATCTATTTTGTTCTCTGCCCAGCCGTCCGGCATCGCAAGGAAGACTTCAAATGCTTCAACTGCCTGTGCGTACCGTTTATGCGCCAGCAGCTCTCGCGCGTAATAATAGCTGCCGCGTGCATCCAGCTTTTCCCCCTTAGCAAGCAGGTTTTCGTAGATTTTCAGATTGCGGTCGGAATACGCACACGGCGGCTTGCGGTGTGTCACCGCCGCGTCTCCGTACCGGATGTTCCCGCGCGGCACAATGCACTCGTGCACCGCACCCTGCCATCGAAAATGCGCAGACGTTTTCAGCAGCCGCTCACGGTAACAGAAAAACGTTGGTCTGCCCTGTTCATCAAAGCCGGTGTGGTACGGCAGCATGACGACATCGGCTGTGCCGTCCAGCTCCGCTTTGAGCGCAAGCAATTTCTGACGATCGGACGGCAGAAGCACATCATCCGCATCCAGCCACAGCGTATAGTCCATGCGCGCCTGCGCAAACGAAAAATTGCGTGCAGCGGAGAAATCATCGCACCACGGAAACGCCTGCACAGTGCCGTATTTTCGGGCAATTTCCCGCGTTTTGTCGGTCGAGCCGGTGTCCGTGATGCAAATTTCATCCGCAATGCCGCGCACGCTGTCCAGACACCGCGCGAGCACCTTCTCCTCATTGCGTACGATCATGCAAAGGCTGACGGTCGTCATAGCATCCCCTCCCATCCAGTCTATGCAAGGCGAATGAAGGTTGCTAATCTGCACAGATTTTGGTACAATAAGAAGAGTAAATCACGGAAACGGAGAGATTTTTCGATGGAGACCGAAGTAAAGCTGACCAAACTTGCAGGCTGCGCCGGCTGCGGCGCAAAAGTCGGCGCCGGAACGCTCGTACACCTGCTTGAAGGCTTTCGCACGCATACCGACCCGCGTTTGATCGTCGGCTATGACAAGAGCGATGACGCAAGCGTGTATGTGCTTGACGAGAACACCGCACTCGTGCAGACGACCGACTTCTTCCCGCCCATCGTGGACGATCCGTTCCTGTACGGACAGATCGCGGCTGCCAACGCGCTCAGCGACGTGTACGCCATGGGCGGTGAACCCAAGCTCGCGCTCAACATCATGTGTCTGGCGCAGAGCATGGACAATCATGCGGTGCAGGAAATCCTGCGCGGCGGCTACGACAAGGCCTACGAGGCCGGCGCGATCATCACGGGCGGTCACACCATCCAGGGTGCCGAGCCGATCTACGGACTGGCGGTTTCGGGCTTCGTGCATCCGAAAAAGGTGCTCACCAACAGCGGCGCAAAGCCGGGGGACGTGCTGATTCTGACCAAGCCGCTCGGCGTTGGCGTGCTGACCACAGCAGCAAAAGCGGATCTGGTCGAAAAGTCCGTGCTTGACCGCATCTACCGCCAGATGGCTGCGCTCAACAAGGCCGCGCATGATGTTATGGTGAAATATCCGGTGCACAGCTGCACGGATGTCACCGGTTTTTCGTTGCTCGGCCACAGCTTTGAGATGGCACAGGGCAGCGGCGTTTCCGTGCATCTTCGTGCAGACGACGTACCCTATCATGCAGAAGCGTACCCGCTGGCAGAGATGGGGCTGATTCCGGCAGGCGCGTACCGCAACCGGCAGTATGCGGAAGCCGGCGTATGTATCAAGGGTGAAGTTTCGCGCACCCTGCAGGATTTGTTTTACGACCCGCAGACCAGCGGCGGTCTGCTGTTTGCCCTGCCGGATCAGGACGCGCAAGGCTGTCTGGATGAACTGCAGCAGAGCGTGCCGGAGGCGAAAATCGTCGGGTATGTTACCGAGAAACAGGAGTTTTCGATCTATTTGGAGTAAATTGAAAATTGAGGATGGAAAATTAACACGGTGGTTGACCGTTTTCTTTTGAAATAGAACCCAATCAAAAAAACACCCCGAACCACAGGTTCGGGGTGTCAATCTGTCGAAAAAGTCGTATAGTCAGCAGTTTTCAGTATTTCGCGCGGCAGCGCGCATAAAATAGCATTTGCTCTGCAAATGCTCAAAAAGGGGGAGCATGTATCACCATTTTTGAACTTCTGGAGGGAGAAAGTTTCTGTATAGGAACTTTCGGACGACTTTG
>ERZ833782.2739-NODE-2739-length-10772-cov-8.400485_pt1 | contig 10772 bp, 9 predicted proteins | sample MGYA00519577_ERZ833782 | MGnify/ENA primary metagenome ERZ833782 (study PRJEB31850, sample SAMEA3708745) | human gut metagenome | biome: human gut; feature: human-associated habitat; material: faeces | place: China | collected 2014 ...
TTACACCTACTTTTGTTCACCCCACGGTGTCTACTTTCCGGGGGTCGGGCCCGATCGCGTTGCCTGTCGGCATCTGGTTGCCCGACGTGCTCGGCGGCGGCTCGAATCTGATTGATACCGCCGAACATGCGCGCGTCGGCTTGGGAATGCTGTGTCTGCTGTTCGTGGCGAAGATGCTGTTCACATCCACGAGTTTCGGCTCAGGTGCGCCTGGCGGTATTTTCATGCCGATTCTTGCGGTCGGTTCGTTGGCCGGCGGCATCTGCGGTGAAGTGTTGCATCGAATCGGTGATCTGCCATCCGACGCAGTGGCGGTGTTTGCGGCGTGCGTGATGACGGGCACGCTCGCCGCGTCCGTGAAAACGCCGATCACGTCGATTCTGTTGGCTGTGGAGATGTCTGGAACGTTGACGCACATGCTGCCGGTCGCTGCCGTCGCTTTCATCGCGCTGTTGGTGTCCGATCTGCTGCGCACCAAACCGATCTATGGGGAGTTGCTGGAGCGGTACGTGCGTGCGCAAGGCATGCAGATGGCAATCGCAAGCCATGTGGGCAGCGGCATTATGGAACTGCCATTGGAAATGGGGGCGATTGCGGACGGCAAGCGGGTGCGTGACGTGCGTTGGCCGTCTGGGTGTCTGATCATCGGCCTGCGTCGCGGCGAAAGCGAGATCGTGCCGCGCGGTGATACACGGCTGCGTGCCGGTGACTATCTGGTGGTGCTGTTCAGTGGCGAGGAGGAGCGCGAGGTACGACCTGCGATGCGGCGGCTGTGTGATGCCCGGCTTGACTGAGCCTGGCTGAATTCGGCTGGACTCTGGATGTCCGAATCTGCGGAATCGGACATCCAGGGTGCATACGTTGGCGCTCCGTGTAAACTCATATGCGTTAGGAAGGCGGCAACCGCGGCCCAGCTCGTTGTTGCACGGCCTATGGGCGGAACAACGCTGTCCGCGGGAGGCCAGTACAGGGGGAGCGCAATGGAATCGCAAGAACAATCGCCGGGAGACGTGGTGACTGCGGGTGAGGACTCGCATCCCATCACGCAGGCAATCGACACTGTTGAGGTGACGCATGCTGGTGCAACCGCGCCCGCCGCTAACACCATGAATCCGCCTACGATTCCCCTGGCACCGATGAAACGTATGCAGGCGCGGTTCAATCCGCTCGCCGACGGACTGATGTATGTTGTGGTGTTCGTCGGTGGATTTGTTGGAGTCGGCTGTCGGCATGCGTTGGATATGCTTCTGCCGTCGGTCAGCGGGACGCCGTTCGTTGTGGGCACGTTTGTGTCGAATATGGTCGCCTGCTTCCTGTTCGCGATGCTGACCGAATTCATGGCGACCGCTTCGTGGCTGCGTCGCCGGGTGCGGCAGGTTGTCAGCCGTGGTGTTGGGCTTGGCTTGCTCGGTGGGCTTTCGACGATGTCCGGCGTGATGCTGGAAACGATGGAAGGTCTGCACGAGCGGCATATCGCCAGTGCGCTTGGCTATCTTGCGGGAAATTTTGCAGGCGGTTTGCTCACTGCCGCCGCCGGCGTGGTTCTGATGCAGGCACTGCTGTCACGGAGTACTCGAAAGCGGGTTCGGGGTGCGTTTTCAGCTGTTTCCGTTTCCGATTCCGCCGAATCGGACACGCAGGGCGTACGCCATGTGAAAGTGGCCGACGTGGCGCGTTCTGCCGCGCAGGCCGCAATGGAAGCCGCGCAGGCGGCGCAGCAGGCCGCGCAGGCGGCCCAGCAGATTGCACAGACGGGACAGGTTCCGCGAGTCGAAACACCAACCGTGCCGCCGACCGCCAGCCAGACTATGCAGACGGGCCGCGTTCCGCAGATTCCTCCGCTGGCCGTTCCTCAGCTGGCACAGCCATCGCAGCCGTTGCTGCGCGAGCAGGATACTTCAGACTTGGGGCAGCTGCCCGAGCCGATTCAGCAGTCGCAACCAATCCAGCAGCCGGCTAACCCGCTTCCGCCCAGCTTCGAGCCCAAACCGATCACTGCGGAGATTTCGCTTATCGCCGACCCGGCTACCGGGGAGGTGCGCTGATGATGTGGATGATCTGTCTGTTCGGCGGTCTGGGCGCCATGGCCCGTTACGTGCTCGACGTGTCAATTCAACGAGGCTGGAATCGCGAGAATCGGAGAACGAACCGCAACTTCCCGCTATCCACGCTCGTCATCAACGGCGTCGCCTCGCTATGCGCGGGCATCGCCATGATGTCCTACTATTCGCAATCGGTGGATATGGACACGGTCATGATGTTCGTTGTCGGATTTCTCGGTGGTTTCTCAACATTCTCCACGGCGCTCAACGAAGTGGTTTCATTGATTCGCCAGCGTCGTTTTACGCTGGCTCTGGGCTATGGAATAGCAACCGTCGCGGTGCCTCTCATTTGCGTGGCCACCGGTTTCGGCATTGCGCTGCTCGCCAATCCGGCGTAATTTTCACGTTACACGGACGGTCGCTGAGTAACATGAAAGAAATCTGAGCGCAACCGCCATCAAGGCCGCCAGTCCGGATGCAACGCTGGTGATTGCATTCGACCAGACCAAGCCGCTGCTGAAGGATGGCAAGGATATCCAGTACCAGGGCCAGACCGGTATCGGACCGTTCAATAAGAACAATGATCCGAGCTCCGCGAACATCGGCGTCTACACCTTCGACAAAGACAACAAGCCGGTCTTCGACCACACCCAGTCCGGCGACGTGCCGACCGACTGATCGCAATGTAGGTCATCATCAATACAAGAAGACGGCGCAAAGTGAGTGTGGATATCGCAAGCTTTGCGCCGTTTCTTTTGTTGTGCTGTGCTGCCGTTTTCCGTGTCGTGGGCAGCATACGAAAATCAATATTGAAAATCAAGTAAAGGGGTAACCCCGTTAAGCGATATACACGCCGGACTGTCGAACAGGTTCGAGAGAATGTAAATGAATGTAATATCTCGCGAGAAGCGCACGGAAAGCGCGCGGCAAGCACGTGAGAATACAACGATGGAACAGTGATAACGGGGAAGGTGCGATCATGGTCGGCATGCGCGATGTGGCGAAGAAGGCCGGGGTGTCTCTGAGCACCGTCTCGCTGGTGGTGAACGGCAACGGGTACGTGTCTGATGACATGCGCGAACGTGTGCGCAAAGCCATGCAAGCCCTCAATTATGTGCCGAACGAGCTTGCCCGCAATCTGTATCATGATTGCACGAATCTGGTCGGCGTCATCGTGCCCACCATCCGCCACCCGTTCTTTGCGACGTTTACCGCACATCTGCAGCATGCGCTCGCCGCGCAAGGATTACGCACTATGCTGTGCTCTACCGCAGATGAGGCGGACGGCGAAATCCAGTATGTCGACATGTTGCGTCGGCACATGATGGACGGCATCGTCATGTGTGCGCACACTTCGCATCCCGGCGATTATTGGACGTCGATTCATCGCCCGATCGTCGCGTTCGACCGTGTGCTTGGAGACGGTATTTCGTCAATCGGATCCGACCACGAGCAGGGTGGGCGATTGATTGCGCAGATGCTGATCCGCAATGGTGCCAAACATGTGGTGATGATTGGCGGTCCGCGAGATCAATTCTTCGATTTGGCTGCGCGCGGAGAAGTCGAGGAAGGACCGTTCGATTTGGGAAAGACCACGTTCCCGACGGTGCGCTACTACCTCACGTTGGAACAGGAATTGACCTCCGCAGGCGTGAAATACGAGTATGTTGAAGCTGGCGAAGTGATGGATTTTGCCGGCTATCATCGTGCGGTCAGCAATGCGCTCGACAAGGTGACGACCGACGGCGTCGATGCCGTGGTCAGTTCCGATATTGGTGCATCGTTCTGCGTGCGCGAAGCGTTGGGCCGTGGAATTTCCATTCCTGACGAGCTGCAGATCGTTGCCTACGATGGTACGTATTTGACTGATTTGGCCGGCATGAAGCTGACCGCGGTCGCGCAGGATTTCTCGGCGATCGCACAGTCGGCGGCCGACCATATCGTGCAGGCGATTGCCAATGAGGAAGTGGCCGCGGCTAACGCTTCACGCAAGAACATCCCCAAGCCGTTCGAGCCGAACGTGCTTATTCCCATGACACTGGTGCCAGGCGATACCACGCGTTGATACTGTGCGTCTTCATGCGTGTGCCCGGTGTGGATCGCATCGATTTCAGCGGCGTCCACAACCGGCGAACGCCCGTCGATAGTCGTGCTCATCATCCGACTTGTGCACATGTGTCCGATTCTGCCGAATCGGACGTCTGAGTTCCGAAAAATGTGTTCTGTGTGTCCGATTCTGGAGAATCGGTCATGTGTGATGTGAATTGGGATGTTTGGATGTCCGTTTCTGCAGAATCATCTTTGCTCTGTACTCGTTGATTCGCAAATACGGCGCGTGGCTCGTCATACCGGCCATGCTCGGCGGCGCGGCCTTCCTGGCGGACTCGGTGCTGACGCCGGCCGTGTCGATCTCGTCCGCCGTCGAAGGCCTGAAGACGCTGCCGGCGTTGGAGCATCTGTTCACCGAGAACAAGGATCTGACGATGATGATCACCGCGGTGATCATCGTGATCCTGTTCGCCGTGCAGTCGCGCGGCACCGAATCGATCGGCAAGGTCTTCGGCTCGGTGGTGATGGTCTGGTTCGCGTTCCTGGCGATCGTCGGCGTGGTAGCCATCGGCAACGACTGGTCCGTGCTCGCCGCACTCAACCCGTACTACGGCATCAAGTTCCTGTTCAGTCCGAATAACGCCACCGGTCTGGCGCTGATGGGCACCGTGTTCCTTTCGACCACCGGCGCCGAGGCGCTGTACTCGGATATGGGCCACGTGGGCCGCGGCAACATCTACTTCACCTGGCCGTTCATCAAGGTGGCGCTGGTGCTCAACTACTTCGGCCAGGGCGCGTGGATGCTGCGCAACCAGAACAACCCCGAACTGGCCGACGCCGAGGGGATCAACCCGTTCTTCCAGATGATGGATCCGAACGTGCGCTATGTGGCCGTCGTGCTGTCGGTCACCGCCGGCATCATCGCCTCCCAGGCGCTGATTACGGGCGCGTTCACCATGGTCTCCGAGGCCACCGGCCTCAACTGGATGCCGCATCTGCAGGTCTGTTACCCTGCCCGTACCCGCGGCCAGCTGTACATTCCGGTCGTCAACGTGGTGCTGTGCGTGGCCACGCTGGCCGTGCTGCTGCTGTTCCGCGATTCGGAACATATCTCGGCGGCCTACGGCTTGGCACTGACCATCACGATGATCACCACCACGATCCTGCTGGGCATCTACCTGTGGCACCGCAGCAACAAGTTCGGCGCCGTTGTGTTCACCATCGTGTTCCTGGCGATCCAGGTCCTGTTCTTCGCCGCCTCGATGGCCAAGTTCCTGCACGGCGGCTGGTTCACGCTGCTGCTCACGCTGGCGATCCTCATGATCATGTACACGTGGAACGAGGGCACCAAGCTGGAGCGCTCGCAGCGTCGGCACATGATGCCGAAGGACTTCCTCCCCGCGCTGGACAAGCTGCACGGCGATAGCCGCATCCACCGGTTCGCGGACAACATCGTCTACCTGACCAGCGATCCGGACCTGAAGCGTCTCGATACGGACATCTTCTTCTCGATCTTCGCCGACCACCCCAAGCGCGCCCGCGCATGGTGGGCGGCGGCCGTCGAGACCACCGACGAGCCGTTCACCCGTGAGTATTCGGTCGAGAGCTTCGGTACCGACTACCTGTTCCGTGTGCGCATCCGCCTCGGCTTCAAGGTCTCGCAGTCCATCCCGGCCTACCTGCATCAGATCATGCACGATCTGGAGAAGACCGGCGAGCTGCCGAACCAGCAGTCGATCTACCCGAAGCTTGACGCCGATCCCGGCATCGGCACCATCCGCTACGTGGTGATCCACAAGGCGCTGATGCCCGAGTCGAAGGTCTCCGGCCGTGGCGCCCTCTCGCTGCAGATCAAGTACGCGATCCGCCGCGTGGCCGGTTCCCCGGTCAAGTGGTTCGGCCTGGCGCCGTACAACTCGCTGGTCGAGGTGCAGCCGCTGTTCGTGTCCACGCGCCGCCCGCCGCGCCTGACCCGCGTGGCCAGCCAGGCGCCCAAGCGCGAGGGCTGAGCCGGCAGGCCGAACAGCCGGTGCGAGCCGGGTGGCCTAATGGCATGTCAGGGGGCCGCGAACCGTCATCGTACGGTTCGCGGCCTTTGCATATGCGAATGATGCAGAGTGGGCGGTACTGCTTGTGAATGTAGCGGGTGGACGGGTGACGTGGTTGATGCCTTTTGCCGTATGTTCACGGTGGCTATGCGTCGGATGGGACTGTAATTCGACTTCTTGGGATCTTTTTTGCTGCAGTGGTGCGCCAAAAGGTCTCAGCCGTCTCTGCGCCACGCCTTCCGGCAGTCAGTACAAGGTTGTACTACACTGGTGGCTGTCACACGGATGTCCCCGGTCGCCCGCGCTTCCGCGGTACATCGTTGTATGGATACGTGTCACGTATGCAGAGTGCATGCAGATATGTAGAAAGGAATCCCATGCCCCAGCAGGACCATCTGACCGCACGTCTCGTCGTCGATGACGATTTTGAGGTCGCTCCGGTCAACAATCGTCTGTTCGGTTCGTTCGTCGAGCACCTTGGCCGTTGCGTGTACACCGGCATCTACGAGCCCGACCACCCGACCGCCGACGAGCACGGCTTCCGCAAGGACGTCATCGACCTGGTCAAGGAACTCGGCGCCACCACCATCCGCTACCCGGGCGGCAACTTCGTGTCCGGCTACCGCTGGGAGGACGGCATCGGCCCCAAGCAGGAACGTCCCCGTCGACTCGATCTGGCCTGGCATTCCACCGAAACCAACGAATTCGGCCTGCACGAGATGGCCGAATGGCTTGAGGCCACCGGCGGCAACGAGCTGATGGAGGCCGTCAACCTGGGCACGCGCGGCCTGCAGGAGGCCCTGGACCTGCTGGAGTACGCGAACGTGCCCGGCGGCACCGAGCTGTCGGAACGTCGCCGCGCCAACGGCGCCGACAAGCCGTTCGATATCCGCATGTGGTGCCTGGGCAACGAGATGGACGGCCCGTGGCAGCTCGGCCACAAGTCCGCCGAGGACTACGGCATGCTCGCCGCCTCCGTGGCCGCCGGCATGCGCCAGATCGATCCGGACGTGGAACTGGTGGTGTGCGGCTCCTCCGCCCATGGCATGCCGACCTTCGGCAAGTGGGAGCAGACCGTTCTTGAGAAGACCTACGAGAACGTGAACTTCGTCTCCTGCCACGCCTACTACCAGCCGTTCTTCAAGGAGGACGGCACGCGCGATATGGCCAGCTTCCTGGCCTCCGGCGTGGATATGGACGGCTTCATCAAGGACGTGGCCGCCACCATCGACGCCACCAAGGCCCATCTGAAGAGCGCGCACGACGTGTACATCTCGTTCGATGAATGGAATGTCTGGTACCAGGGTGAGGAGCCGAGCAAGACCCCCGAGGGCATCGGCAACTGGCCGGTGGCCCCGCGTCTGCTGGAGGACATCTACACCGCCGCCGACGCCGTGGTGTTCGGCGATCTGATGATCACGCTGCTCAAGAACGCCGACCGCGTGCGCGCCGCCAGCCTGGCGCAGCTGGTCAATGTCATCGCCCCGATCATGACGGAGCCGGGCGGCCCGGCCTGGCGCCAGACCACGTTCCACCCGTTCTCCGTGACCGCGCGCCTGGCCAAGGGCGGCACCGTGCTGGAGCCGAAGCTGTCCGCCGGCACCGTGGATACGCCGCGCTATGGCGAGGTCGACGGCGTGAACGCCGTGGCCGTGCGCTGCGCCGACGGCTCGCTCGCCGTGTTTGCGGTGAACCGTTCGCTCGAGGCGACCGCCGAGTTCGAGATCAGGCTGCAGGACGGCGCGCAGCCGGCATCCGTCGAGGCGCAGACGCTGCACGACGACGATCTGTTCGCCGCGAATACGCTCTACGACCAGAACCGTGTGACCCCGCACGCCAACGGGTCGGCCATGTACGATGCCGAGTCCGGCGTGGTCCGCGTCTCCCTGCCGCCGGTGAGTTGGACCGCCCTGCACATCAAGTGACGCGATGGGCCGCGCGGTCCGTTCCGGAGAAGGACGGATCGCACGGCCCTTGCTTCCCGGGCCGGGCGGAAGGGACCGGACCGGCCGGGGAAAACGCGTTATGCTGGAATCAGACGGGCGTTCCGCCTGAACCGTGCGGAACATGCCCGATGGTGCGACGAGAGGGGTGCTGTGGCGAAACGGGTGACCATCACCGACGTGGCGCGCGAGACGGGCGTCTCCATCAAAACGGTGTCGAATGTGCTGAACAACACCGGCAGTATGCGCCCGGAGACGCGCCAGCGTGTCCAGGATGCCATCGAACGCCTCGGATACCGCGTTAACGTGTCCGCCCGCGCCATGAAAACCGGCGGCACGAAGCTCATCGGACTGGCCATCACCGATTTCTGCCAGCCGTTCATGCCCTATCTCGCCGACAGCATCGTGGCGGCGGCACGTTCCCGCGGGTACGCGGTGATCACCGATACCTACAACAGCGCCGGCGGCTTGGCGCAGGCGATCCCGGAGACGAAGAAGCTGGCCGCGGACGGCTGGATTTTCTTCATGGGCTTGCCGATCACGGATCGCACGATACTGCACCAGCCGTATCCGTTGGTGATTGTGGGCGATTACGATACGCAGGGACTGGCCGATTGGGTCACGATGCCGAACGTGGAGGCCGTACGCACCGCGGTGGGGGCGCTGCTGGATTCGGGATGCCGTAGGATCGCGTTGATCGGCGGCACCGCGGAGAACGCATGCCCGGATGCCGACCGCGAGTCGCGGCCCGAAACCACCAGCACGATGCGTACCCGCGGCTATGTGTTGGCCCATGAGGAGCGTGGCCTGCAGGTCGATTGGCGGCTGGTCCGTAACGCGGATTGGGTGCAGTCCGGCGGCCGCGATGCGGTGGCGGGGCTGTTGGACGATCCGGATGCGCCGCGTCCGGATGCGGTCATGTGCCTGAACGACGCGCTCGCCATCGGGGTGATTCATGAGCTGCAGCGGCGCGGCGTGCGCGTGCCGCAGGATATGCAGGTCATTGGGTTCGACAACGTGCCGGATGCCGAGTACTGCATGCCCGGATTGACGACGATCGACCCGCATGTGGATGATTACGCGCGACATGCCGTGGATATGCTGATCGCGCGCATCGAGGGGTCGGCGGATCCGTTCCGCACGTATGTGACCTCCTACGATCTGGTGCGTCGTGCCTCGACGTGTTGACGGCCCGGCGTTCGCCTGGACATGGGTCTGTGACGGGCTGCTGTCGCCTCTCCCGTGGCGTATTCCGGGAGAGGCGACATGCGGGCTAGGATCGGAGCAGCACCTCCGTCAGCGCTTGACGGACGGCGCTCGGCATATGCGAATCGGAGCAATCTTCCATGTCCGGCCCGCTGACGTGCTCGAGTGAATCCATCGTGGCCAATGCGTCGATGCCGTTCTCCGCTATGGCGGCATAAGCCTGTTCCTTGGTCAGATATCGCATTTCGGCATGCCGAAGGATGTCGAAGACGTCTTCCATGCGGGGATCGGCGGCCATCGTCGTGTCGCCGATGGTGACACGTATCTCGCTGCGGGTGGATACGTCGGCGACCGTTACCTGCAATGTGAGGGTTTCGGCATCATACCGGCGATCCGAATCGACGGATGCGCCGTCGGCCTGTACGGATATGTCGCTGTCGGTAATGCCTCGGAACAGGAAATCCCATGTTCTCCGGGCCGGCAGAGCGTGAACGTCTCCCTGGGCTGGCGATACCGTGAGTGCGGATGTGGCGCCGTCCTTGCGCCATCGATAGGTGATCGCGGTGGTCGCCGGGGTGATCTGCCGAGAGTAATGTCCCGAATCCTCCATCAGCGTGAAGTCGCCGTCCGCTCCGGGGAAGACGATGATCTCCAGATGCTGCGGGTTGTCGACGGAGTTGATGGAATCCCCCTCGGACAGGGGCTGCATCGGCACGATGCCGCCGGCCTTCGCGAACACGGGAATTCCGTCGAGCGGACGCCAGACGGTCATGCGCCGTCCGTTGGGCGAAGACGCGCTATACCGGCGCCCGGTGAAGAAGTCGAACCAGTCGCCCTGCGGCAGCCATACGTCGGCCTTGCCCCGTCGGGAGGATTTATCCATCGGTTCCGTGATGGGCGCGGCCAGCAGTTCGGTGCCGAACATGTATTCGTTGGGAACGTGGTATGCGGCGTCGATGTCGGGCGATCCCCAATACATGGGCTCCACCAGGGGAAGGCCTGTCCGGGATGCGCGCCAGTTCATGGTGTGGAGGTACGGAATCATGCGATGGCGCAGGCGGAGCGCATCGTCCATGATCGCACGGAGGGGGTGCGGATGTTTTTTTGGACGGTCAGGCGGCCAGTCCAAGACTTCTGCGGTATTGCACGGGGCTCATCCAGTCCAGTGACTTCTTGATCCTGGTTTCATTGTAGTGGGTCAGGTAGGCGGCCAGGCGTTCGCGGAACTCCTCGTAGCCCACGCCCCTCCAGTCCCGCCCGTAGAATAACTCGTTCTTGAGCCTGCCGAAGAACCCCTCGGCGGCCGCGTTGTCCGGGCTGCATCCCTTGGCGCTCATCGACCGGATCAGCCCGTGCTCCTCGCAGATGCGGATCCATTCGTCCCACCGGTAGTGGCAGCCGCGGTCGGAATTAAACCGACATCGGTTTAACTCCGATTAAGCCGGGTTTGTTGTTAAGCCGGGGAACGGTTCGGGGTCTTGGTG
>ERZ833782.2742-NODE-2742-length-10763-cov-2.447049_pt1 | contig 10763 bp, 7 predicted proteins | sample MGYA00519577_ERZ833782 | MGnify/ENA primary metagenome ERZ833782 (study PRJEB31850, sample SAMEA3708745) | human gut metagenome | biome: human gut; feature: human-associated habitat; material: faeces | place: China | collected 2014 ...
CGGAGCGCAACATAATTATTACACCCGGTTCAGATGCCGGCCTGATGTTTGCAATGATGCCCTTTATTGACCCAGGCGATGAGGTCATGGTGCCCGACCCCAGCTATCCAAACAACTTCCTGAACGCCAGAATCCTCGGCGGTGTAACGGTGCCGGTCCCCCTGCGGGAGGAGAACGGATACCAACTGGAGATCGAGGAGTTCGAAAAACGCCTGACGCCAAACACCAAAATGATTGTCCTTACCAACCCCAACAACCCCACCACTACCGTTATGCGCAGAGAGAGTCTGGAGAAGCTGGCCCAATTTGCAGTTAAGAACGACCTGATTGTGGTGTGCGACCAAGCGTTTGAGGACTCGGTGTACGACGGGGTGGAGTTTGTCACCCTTGCGTCCCTGCCAGGCATGTGGGAACGCACCGTCACGGTATGCTCCATCTCCAAGGGAATGGCGCTCAGCGGCTACCGGGTGGCTTACATCGTGGCGGACGACCACATCATGGATGTGTACTATGGCAGCGCCGTAAGCGTGATCGGAGCCACCAACACCGCCTCTCAACTGGGAGCCATTGCTGCGTTGAAGGATGCCTCTTTCCTGGAGGAGTACAACCGCATCTTTGACCGCCGCCGCAAAATCGTTTATGAGATCTTCAACTCCATTCCCGGTGTGTCCATGGCCATGCCGGAGAGCACCTTCCTCTGCTGGGTGAACGTGTCCCGGCTCGGCACCGCCGACGAGGTCAACGCCTACATCATCAAGGAGGCCAACGTGGTGGTGAACGCCGGCACCCCGTACGGCGCACAAGGGGAGGGACACCTGCGGATTGTATTCGGAGCCTTCCGGGAGGACGCGCAGATGGTGACGGCGCTGGAGCGTGTCAAAGCCGCACTCATGAAGCTGGGAAAGGAGAAGGGGGTTTCCTGAGCAATGGAAGAGAGAAAGAGATATCCGGTTGAGTTCCGGGGCGGACAGTGGTGGTCCGTTGTACCCATGCTTATTTTCCTGGTATTCTGTGTGGTCTATTTTGTGGGCTACAAGGTCTTTGATATGAACGCCCTGGCGGTGGGCGGCTTCCTGGGGCTGCTGATAGGCGCGCTGTTTTGCAAAACCTATGGTGCCTACTGGGATGCGGTGCTGCGTGGAATCGGAAGCTCCACCTCCGTAAGTATTGTGGTGATCCTGCTGGTCATTTTGTTCGCCAAGGCCGAACTGCCCGATTTGCGGAGCAGCGAGGAGGCGGACGAGGCGGCCATGATGAAACATTCCCTGCTGGCCCATAAGGAATTCGTCGCCGGGGTGGCGGCGCAGTTCCTCTATGTGGCGGCGCAGGTCGGCATCGGGGCGTTCTTCATCAACCTGTACATCGAATGCTGGCCCGGCGGCACGGCGCAGCAAGGCGCGTTCTTCCTGTCCATCGCCATGCTCTGCCTGTTGATAGGCCGTTTCGTGAGTACGGGCATCATGACCAAGATCGCGCCCGCGAAACTGCTTGCGGCGTACGGCGCCGTATGCGTGATCCTGACGGGGGTGGTGTTCACGGCCGTCGAATACGTGTCGGTCATCGCGCTCATCGCGGTGTTCTTCTTCATTTCCATCATGTTCCCGACCATTTTTGCGATGGGGACCAAGAACCTCGGGACCCGCAAGAAGCTCGGCGGCTCGTACATGATCATGGCTATCGTGGGCGGGGCGATCATGCCGTATTTTATGGGGCTGATCGCGGACTACACGCACACCGCGGCGGCGTTTCTCCTGCCGCTGTGCTGCTTCGTCTGCGTCGTCCTGTACGGTGCGGCATATGGGCGGCTGGTGAAGGAATAACAGGGAGGAGGGGACTTCCCCCTCCCGTTTCCAAGGCTTTCGCCTGATGGGGAGTTGTCCGTTTTCGCGGACGCGCCGCGCCGTCCCATGCATGGGGGGATTGCGCGGCCGCTCGCTCCCCATCAGCCGAAAGCTTTGGAAACACCCTCTTCGTGCAACAGTGCGGTCAAAGGAGTGAATCATGCCGGAAAACAAGAAAAAATATACGGGAGCGTGGTGCCCTTCGATCACGCCGTTTGACGCGGACGGGAAGCTTGATCTTGCCGCGCTGGAAAAGCATTTTTCCCGGCTGTCGGAAGCCGGGACCGACGGCGTCCTGCTGATGGGGAGCATCGGGGAGTTCACGGCCCTGAGCATGGACGAGCGGGTCAGCCTGATCCATGCGGCGCGGACCATGACCCACTTGCCGCTGATCGCCAACGTGTCCGGCACCTGCATGGAAGACATGACGCGTCTGGCGGATGCCGCCTATTCGGAAGGCTATGAAGCGGTCATGGCCTTGCCGCACTACTATTTCGCCCAGACCCCGCGCCAGCTTGAGGCGTATTTCGATACGTTGGGCGGGCGTTTCGAGGGCGAGTGGCTCATCTACAATTTCCCGGCGCGCACGGGGTGCGACGTGGACGCGGCCCTGATCGCCAAGCTCGCCGCCCGGTTCCCCCGGTTCATGGGGGTGAAGGATACGGTGGACTGCGCCTCGCATACGCGGGCCATCGTGCGGGCCGCGGCCGAGGTGCGCGAGGATTTTTCGGTGCTGTGCGGGTTCGACGAGTATTTCATCCCCAACCTGATGAACGGCGGGGACGGCGTGCTGTCCGGGCTGAACAACGTGGTCCCCGAGTTGTTTACGCAGGCGAAAACGGCGTTCCGCTCGGGGCAGTTCGAGGATCTGTGCGCGGCGCACAGGGAAATCGGGCGGCTTTCGTCCATCTATACGATAGGCGACGACTTCGTGACGACCATCAAGGCCGCCGTCGCCGCCAAGTTCGGCGGGCTGGAGCCCGTTTCCCGGGGATACGGCGGCGCGCTCGACGATACGCAGCTTGGCGCGGTGAAACGGCTGTTCGGGATATAGGCCGTCCGGCGCGGCCTGTGGACAACGGGCCGCGCCGAACGTATGTTCAGGAACCGCGCCCGCGAAAGAACGCGGGCCTTTTTCCCTGAATCAGCCTTCGGACAGGATCATGTTTACAGACATTCATACGCACGCTTTTCACCCGAAAATCGCCCGCCATGCGGTGGAACATCTTAACGAAGCCTATCAGCTCGACTGCGTGGGCGAAGGGACCATCGCCGATCTGCTGCTGCGGGAAAAGCGTTCCGGCATAGGCCGCTGTGTGGTGCTGTGCGCGGCCACCACGCCGGGGCAGGTCGTCCCGGCCAACGACTACGCCGTCACGCTCCAGCGCGAGCACCCCGAAGTGACGGCTTTCGGCACTCTGCACCCCGGTTACGAAGCGTGGGAGAGCCAGCTGGAACGCCTGAAGGCGGCGGGCATACGCGGGCTCAAGCTCCATCCCGATTTCCAGCATTTCTGGCTGGACGATCCCCGGCTTCTGCCCATGTTCGAGGCCGCACAGGACGATTTCATCTTCCTGTTCCATATCGGGGACAACGTACCGCCGGAAAAGAATCCTTCCTGCCCGTACAAGCTGGCGGCGCTGTTGGATCGTTTCCCGCGCCTCCGCTGCATCGCCGGGCATCTCGGCGGGTATCATCAGTGGGAACACTCCCTCAAGGCGCTCGTGGGGCGCGACGTGTGGCTGGATACTTCAAGCTGTACCCCGTTCATCCAGCCCGATCTTCTCAAGGCCATTCTCCGCAAGCATCCGCAGGATCGCATCTTGTTCGGCAGCGATTACCCGCTGTACGATCCGGGCGACGCCATGATGCACCTCCAGGAAAAGGCGGAACTCGGCGATGCGGATCTGGACCGCTATTGCAGCAACGCCGACGCTCTGTTCGCATAAAAAAGGGAAGCGCTTTCCGAAGAAAGGCTTCCCTTCATACTTTTGGGCCGTGTATCAGACTTTCCCGAAGGGGCACTTGGGGAACGTGCAGACTTTGCATTCCATGCACAGGCCGCCGTTGCCGATCTTGGCGAGATCGAGGCGGGTGATGGGCACACCGGCGAGCATACGGGGCAGGATGATGTCGAAAACGGTGGTCTTGAAGAACAGCGCACACGCGGGCACGCCGATGATCTGCGCGCCGCCGATGCGGCCGATGAGGGTCATGGTCCCGGGCAGCGCGGGCACGCCGTAGAGGGTGTCCGTAAGCCCCGCCTCGGTGAGGCCCTTGCGGGTGAGGTCGTCGGGATCGACGGACATGCCCGCCGTGGTGACGATGAAGTCCGCCCCGGCGTCAAGCAGGTCGCGCACGCCCCGAACGATGAGATCCGCGTCATCAGGGGCAAAGAGCGTCTTGACCACCTCGCAGTGGTGCTGCTGCGCTTTCTGGGTGATGATGGGTGCGAAACGGTCCTCGATCAGCCCCTGAAACACTTCGGTCCCGGTCACGAGGATGCCGATTTTGGCCTTGCGCATGGGCACGACTTTGAACAGCGGGCCGTCTTCCAAAACGGAAAGCGCCTTGAGGAACCCGGGGCGGGACAGGAACAGCGGGATGGCCCGGCTTCCTGCAAGCCGCGTCCCCGCGGTGAGCACGCTGTAGTTGTGGCGCGTACAGCACATCACGTCGGGCACGAGATTGAAGCGCTCAAGGCGCTCCGTGTCCACCAGCAGCATCCCGTCGCGCGTGGCCCGGAAGTTGACCTTGCCTTCGCGCGGGGCGGCTTCCACTTCCACGCCGTCGCCGGGCATGAGCCGGGCAAAGCCGCGGGCGGCGTCGTCCTCATGCACCCAGCCCTCGGGATGCGGCGTGTTTTCCTGAACGTAGACGCGGTTTTTGCCCATTTGCTGGAGGCGGCAGATGTCTCCGGCGGAAAGCTCCTGCCCGGCGACGAACGCGGCACCCTTTTCCTTGCCCGGGATGATCTGCGTCATGTCGTGCAGGGCGTGCTTGCCGACCGCCTCCTCGACCGGGATCGGGACGGGAGCGGGCATACGGGGCTGCTGCGACAGGGCGAAGCCTGGGCCGTCCTCATACGGGGACTGTCCCTGACAGGAGCGGCAGATCCCGCCGTAGGAGGCGGGGTAGTGGGAGCCGCAGAGCGGGCAGCGGGTGATCGCCCCGAACGAACGGTGCCCGAGCATGTCCTGACGGATGCGGACCTTGCGGAACGAGAGGATCGACTCGCCCGCTTCCTTGATCTGGGCCTGCAGCCGTTCGGTATCCTGCTCCTTCTTGGGGCGCTCCTTGAGGAACCAGCTGCGGATGGCGTCGTAGGGCTCCAGCTTGTCGTTGTCGAGCTCGACGCGGACGCCTTCTCCGGTAGCTTTGTCGTACAGGGTCACCGCGTAAATGCCGAAGGGCAGGACGCGAAGCCAGCCGTTGCCGAACGTGCACGGCGTAAGCAGCTGCACGGCGTCGGGAAGGCAGTGGGCCGTTTCACTGACGGCGTCGTACAGGACGCCTTCCGGCATGTGGCGCTTGGCAAGCTCCACCATGTAGCCGCCGATGATCAGGCCGGGAGCGGGATACCCGTGAAAGGCACGGGCCTCTTCCATGAATTCTTCATGCGTCCGGGAGCCGATGGACATGGACACCTCGCAGGGCTAGGGCGTTATTGCAGCAGCGGGCGTTCGGGAGCGTCCTGATTCATCAGGTTCTCCACGGTGATGCCCTGAGGGGGCGTGAACTGGAAGGTTCCGGCCTTGATGGACGCGTCGGGCGTCAGCGAGGTCAGGGCCACTTCATTGGTATTGCCGTAGAAGTCCAGAATCTGCGCCTTCTTGATCAACTTCGTGCCCTTGTCCACCCAGAGGAGCGCCTCCACAAGCTGCGGAGAAGGATCTTTGGGGTAGAGCCGGAGCACGGCCAGTCCGTTGTCGTCCGGCTCGGCCTCGACGGTGAAATCCTTGTCGAGGCGGCTCTGGCCGGTGATGACCTGAATGATGGAGCGGGAGTCGTGGACCACTTCCGGCGAATACTGGTAGGCCAGCTCCTCGTCGGGCAGGTAGTCCCATACGTCCTTGTCCGTGATGACTAAAAGTTCCGCATGGGGGGCTTTGGTCTCCCAGCGGACCCGGAGCGGCTTCTGGAAGGCGAGGGTACCCTGTCGGGTTTCCTCGGAGCCGCTTTCCTGATGGACGAGGCGTTGGGTGAATTCAGCGGTAAAGGACTGCATCGACTCATATTTTTTCTGCATCTCTCCCGTAATGGCGGGAGCCGCCGCGTGCGAAGCGCCCGCGCTGATCAGCAGCAGGGCCGCGGCGCAGGCAAAAAGGGTCGGGAAACGCATGATGATCTCCTGAAAAAGAGTGTCTGATACGGAACGCATCAACTGTCTTGCCGCAACGATCGGCGGACTATGGCCGCCGTACTCTGGGAAACCTGCTCGGGCCCGTGAAGGGTGCCCTTTGTGCGTTCCCTTCTCAAAAAGGGCCGTTCGCCGCACGTTCTCCAACCGCCGATAGGCGCGAGCAGGAGGGCAGGCCCGGGAAAGGGAGTGTAGAACGCGCACTCCTTCCCGGTTCAAAAATCAATCCATCCGCACGGTTCTGGCTTTGTTGGCGCGGGAAGCGGGCGGCAGGATGCCTTCCTCCTCCATACGTTCGACGAAGCGCGCGGCTTTGTTGAAGCCGATGCGGAAACGCCGCTGGAGCAGGGAAATGGACATGCGGCCCTGTTCCTGCACGAAGGCCACGGCCTCGGCGTACAGGGATTCCTCATCCGAACTGCCCGGCCCGGAAGCCGGAGCGGAGGACGCCTTGGCGTTTTCCGCGAGGGACGTGCCCCATTCGGTGAAATCCACCTCGTATTGCGGTGCGCACTGGCGTCTCCAGTGATCGGCCACGGCCTGCACCTCGTCGTCGGTGACGAAGGGGCCGTGCAGGCGCTGGAGTTTGCCGCCCGTGGGCTTGAACAGCATGTCGCCCTTGCCGAGGAGCTGTTCGGCTCCGGCCGTATCGAGGATGGTGCGCGAGTCGTACTTGTTGGCGACCTGAAACGAGACGCGGCAGGGGAAGTTCGCCTTGATGAGCCCCGTCACCACATCCACGCTCGGGCGCTGCGTCGCCACGATGAGGTGGATGCCCGCGGCACGGGCGAGCTGGGCGAGGCGCACGAGGCAGCCTTCCACGTCCTTGCCCGCCGTGAGCATGAGATCCGCCAGTTCGTCAATGACGATGACAAGGTAGGGCATGGGCTTGAGGTCCGCGTATTCCTGCGGCCTTTCGTCGCCGAACGAAGCCAGTTTCTTATTGTAGTCCTTGATGTTCTTGACCCCGAACTTGGCGAGGCAGTCGTAACGGCCGTCCATCTCGGCCACGGCCCATTCAAGCGCCGTCTTGGCGAGGGAGGTTTCCGTCACCACGGGATGCACGAGATGCGGCAGATCCGCATACATCGCCATTTCCACGCGTTTGGGGTCGATCATCATAAGCTTCACTTCATCCGGCGATGCCTTGTAGAGGAAGCTCACCAGCACGGAGTTGAGGCACACGCTTTTGCCCGAGCCCGTCGTACCGGCGACGAGCACATGGGGCATGGTGGCGAGATCCCGGACGGCGGGGCGCCCTTCGATGTCCTTGCCGAGGGCCATCGTCAGCAAGGACGGGGCACTCTGGAAGGCTTCCGACTGGATCAGCTCGCGGAAGTTGACGGTGGAGCGGTTCAGGTTGGGGATTTCCACGCCCACGGTGTCGCATCCCGGCACAGGGGCCTGGATACGGATGGCTTCGGCCTTGAGGCTGCGGGCAAGGTCGTCGGTCAGGTTGGTGAACCGGCCCACGCGGACGCCCGGGGCGGGGCGGATTTCAAACAGCGTGATCACCGGGCCGGGCGTCACCCGGACCAGTTCGCCCTGAATATTGAATTCGGCGAGGCAGTTCATCAGGCCGGCGCTCTGTTCCTCCAGCACTTCCCGCGAGGGCAGGGAATCGCTCTGCTGCGGCTGCTGGAGCAGGTCCAGCGAAGGCATGGGATAGGAGCGTTTGCGCAGGATCGGTTTCGTTGCGGCGGGAACCGTTCCCGCGGGCGCGTCGATGCGGGGCTGCGCGGTTTGGGCCGGAGCCTGAGACGTTGCCGGAGCCGCCTGTACGGAGGGCTGAGCGGGCGCGGCTGGAGTTGCCGCCTGTGCGACAGCCTGCACCGGCTGCGGCGCTTGCTGCCACTGGGCAACGGGCTGGGCGGCATCTTGCTGCGGCGCGAACGTAAAGGTGTCCCGAGGCTGCTCCGGGGCGTAAGAAATCGTCTGTTGCGGCTCTTCCGCGTGGGGTTGTGCAGGCTGAACCGGAGCTTGCTGCTCCGCCGCATACGGCTGCACGGGTTGAACTTGCGGTTCCGCCTGAGGCCGCGCGGGGGCGGGCTGCGTTTCGGGAATGGTGAGGGCCAGCAGCGGGTTTTCCCCGGCAAGAAGGTTCACGGCCTTGGCGGCGGCATCCGTCGGCGAAGCCAAGTGGATGTTCACCTGCGGCGCGAATGTTCCCGTTCCCGCACGCGGTTCTTCCGGCTGAAAATCAAAGGTGTCGTGCTCGGACGGCGGTTCCCAGAGCTTGAGCGGATCCCCTGCGTCCTTTTTCGGCGCGGCGGGCGTTTCCTCAGACGTCAGGGAGAAGGGCGGATCCATGCTGAGCGGCTCCTCGCGCTTGGGCGTGGGCCTTTCCTCTTCATCATGGATGTCGAACAGCGCGATGACGTCGGGGGCCGTTTCCCCTTCCGCTTTTTTGTCCTTGTGGGGCAACCCGATTTTGGGCAGGGCGACCTTGGGCATGGATACCTTGGAAAGGCGCTCCGGCAGGTCGTCGAGAGAGAAGGGCGTCCCGCTCAGCTGTTCTCTCAGCAGGGCCCACCCCTTGCGGATAAGCGCGATCCACGCGATGCCGAAGGCCATCTCAAGGGAGATGAACAACAAGAACAGCCAGATCAGGGAAGACCCCACCGGACTGAACAGGGTGGTGAACTTGGTATAGAGGCTCATGCCGAGCATACCTCCGCCCCGGACGTCTCCGATGCCGAGGTTCCAGGCCGCACCGAGGGAAATGAGGCAAGCCGCCAGAAGGGTGAAGCCGAACCAGCGCCACCACGGCATGGTGAACCATGTGGAGACGCAGCCCGCTCCCCAAGCGAGGAAGACGAGGGGCCAGACAAGCGCGGCGAACCCGAAAATATCGACCAGAAGCCCGCTGAGGTACGCGCCGAAGAGCCCGGCGTAATTTTTGACGATTGCAGGGTTGCTCACGGCATGGTTGATGCTGGGGTCGTTCTGATCAAAGGACACCAGGCTCAAGAGCACCAGCAGTCCCCAGAAAATAAGAAAAAGCCCAAACAGTTCCCGGGCGATCTTGCGTCCGTCCGTAATGGCAACCTCCTCCGGCGCTCTCCGTTTTGTCTGCATGATAGAGATATAAGGCGATGAGTTGAAGCGGGGAATCATCCGGCCCGGAAGCGGGTCCCGGGCCGGAAAAGGCATTATTCGCGGCCGAGATAGCCGTTGGTGCGGGTATCGACCTTGACGCGGTCCCCGATGTTCACGAAAATCGGAACCTGAATGACGACGCCGGTTTCGAGGGTGGCGGGCTTGGTCACGTTGCTCACCGTGTCGCCCTTGGCGCCGGGTTCGGTTTCGGTGACTTCAAGGACGAGGGACGCCGGGATTTCGATGTCCAGCGGCTTTTCGTTGTAGAGCAGCACGCGGCATTCCTGGCCGTCCTTGAGGTAGCTGGCCTTGCCGTCGGTGGCTTCGGCGTCCATGTGCATCTGATCATAGGTGGTCATGTCCATGAACACGAGCTGTTCGCCCTCGTGATACAGGAACTGCATGTCGCGGGATTCGAGATTCGGGCGTTCGACCTTTTCGCCGGAACGGAAGGTGTTGTCCAGCACTCGGCCGTTGAGGATGTTACGCAGCTTGGTACGTACCATAGCTCCGCCTTTGCCGGGCTTGAAGTGTTGGAATTCGATGATTTCGAAGGGAGTCCCGTCGATTTCGATTTTAAGCCCCTTGCGGAAATCCGTGGTAGAATACATGCTGCCTCCAAAAACAGTGCTGAATATCAAAACGTACCAAGGGAGTGCTCCGCGCCCCCCGCTTGTTCCTTATCCGGAGCAATCGGACGGCTGCCGCGATTGCTTTTCACGCTGCGGCAGGATAGCCTTGCCACTGCAACTCGATATTGTCGAACATCAGGCCGCGCTTGTCAACATACACCGGAGGTTCCCGTATGATGAAAGAGACTCCCCCCACACTGACCCTTGAGGCGACGACGTTCAACAAGCCGCAGCTTCAGGAACAGCTTTCCGTGCTCGAGCAGCGTCAGGAAGCGCAGATCGCGCTTGCCGGGCGTTCCAATGTGGGGAAGTCGTCCCTCGTCAACGCCCTCGCCCGCCGCAAGCAGCTTGCCAAGATCAGCGCGACGCCGGGCAAGACGCGTTCCATCAATTTCTACAGGGTCGCCCCCGACGGCTTTTCTCTGGTCGATCTTCCGGGCTACGGCTATGCGAAGTGTTCGCAGGAAGAGCGCAAGAGTTGGGCCAAGCTCATTGAATGCTACCTCACGAACACCCCGACGCTCAAGGCCTTAGCCCTGCTGCTCGACTGCCGGATTCCGCCGCAGGCATTGGACCGTGATCTCGCGGACTTCGCGCGCGGGCACGGTATTCCGCTTTTGCCCGTCCTGACCAAGGCCGACAAGTGCACGCAGGTCGAACGCAGCAAGCGCCAGCAGGAGTGGAGCCGTTTGCTCAACGGCATCATGCCTCTTCCCGTTTCCTCCAAGGACATGCGCGGCGTCGATGCCCTCTGGTCCGAGCTGCGCCGTTTCGCGGGGACGGGGGAAAGCGTGAGTGAAGAGGAGTAAGAATTGGGGAAGGAAGGACCTT
>ERZ833782.2752-NODE-2752-length-10736-cov-4.542178_pt1 | contig 10736 bp, 8 predicted proteins | sample MGYA00519577_ERZ833782 | MGnify/ENA primary metagenome ERZ833782 (study PRJEB31850, sample SAMEA3708745) | human gut metagenome | biome: human gut; feature: human-associated habitat; material: faeces | place: China | collected 2014 ...
TTGAAAGCGAAGTAGCTGAAATATAAGCGGTTAGAGTTGTAGGTTCAAACCCCTCCCTCTCCGCTGAGCGTCAAAGATAAATGACGGAAAAGTAAAAGTAAGTCCCGTAAAATCTTGATTTTACGGGACTTTTTATATTTATGCTTGGACAAGTGAAAAACATGATTAGCCTGTCATCGCAGCCAAGAACATAACAATAATCAAATAACGTTTGCAGGCTGTACAGACGGGCAAAAAGACTATACACTAATTTTGTATTATGAAATCAATGGAATTGTTTGTTGCATGTTGTTTGTCATAAGTTGTTTAGGTAAGTCTCAACCAAAGCAACAATCTGCCGATTTATATAGGTTGCTCTTATGTAATGAATGTGTGAAAAATGAAATTTATTGTGCTTTGACACTAATGGGATCTGTTGAAGTTGATGATTTAAATGAAAATACAAATAAATAGAGATTTGATTAGGCTAATAGAAGAATACGCAGGAAGTTTGAATACGTATTCTGATGTGACATTCATGAGAAGAAAACAAGAATATCAACGATTAACGATACGGGATTTACAGGAAGGAGTTATTAATAAGAAAATCTATTGATTTGCCGACACTGCCCTGCCCTAAAAAAAGATATACAATGAAAGTAAAATTATTGTTTTTGGTCTTCGTTCTGTATGCGTGTGGAACTAAAACGGTTTCGGAAGAGAAATCTTATGATCGAATAACCATGACGACTTATGAAAACAAGTATGATGAAAATAATCGTTTGTCAGAGGTACAATTGACCAGAACATCTCATCATAGGTATGAAGAAGATTCTGAAACAATTGATTTAATTGATGATAAAAGCACGTATTATTATACGTATATCAACAACGAAGAGTTTACGGTAAGAAGAAAGTCAAAGAGGTCGGGAAATATCAAGATTATGGGATATGCTCCCCAAAGGGAGGAGGTGTTAACATTAAATGCTCAAGGGGATACCATTGATTATTTATTGCAGAAATATTATGATAAAAGTAAACTCAAATTAGTGTATGTTAGAAATATAAACAATGACTATGTACTGCATGAAGACAACGACTATGAGGAAAAGAATGAATACGACGGGAATGGTAATCTAACAAAAAGAGTGCAATACTATTTTGACATAGGGAAAAAAAGAACCACTTACTTCTTTCGGGGACTATCTTATGAGGAAGCTAAAAAAAGGATTCCCCGTACAGACGAGGACTATGACATCGTGTGCGATATAGAGAAAATGGCAGGAGACACCCTTATCAGGAAATGTATAAAGAATGGTATTGTCAGTTCTATTAACAAGACGATTGTTGACGAAAAAGGGAAAAAGGAATTTATATTCGACGCTGACATGAAGTTCACAGGTAGTTTCACGGAATTTAAGTCGGATGGTTTTGATATTCACGTTGATCGTATTGTACTGGACGATTGCACGGATGTTGATAGCACTTATTATAAGAATGGGAAAGAGGTAAGATGCGTTTATCTTTCGGATACGTCTAAACGTATTGTACTTTCTAAATATGATAAATGGGGAAATATGGTTGAGAGGGTGGAAAAGACAAAGTATTTTTATTCGCAAGACGGAGAGGAATTGATCAATGAAATGCTGCAAGTAGTGAGAGAGAATGAGAAGAAGAAAGAAAGTAGAAAGCGATTGAAAATATCAAAATAAAAAGGTTGTGAGAAATAAACATTTAATCGGGGTATGAAGGGGGGAGACAGATTCTTAGAAAGAATGACCGTTATTGTGACGATGATTTTCACGATATTCATGATTATCAGAATCGGCTACTTGCGGATCGGTCTCCTGACCCTCGTCATGTGCGCATGATCGGACTTTTCTCGTTTGTCCACCATAGGTATATTGTATCGCTGAATACAGGAAGGTGCTGGAAGGCGACAGAGATATGCTAATCAGATACCCTCTCTTTCCTTCTAATGACTTTTCATTACGCTTTTAATAAAGATATTGGTAGAAGACAATTGTCTGAGACTAATTGTGAGTTCTATTCTTCAATGTGGCTTAATGATTTTCTGTTCTGTGATTCTCTTCGACTTTTTTTGTTGATCGGTTAATATTACAATGATAACAGACATTAGTATCAGTAATAAACCGATTAATGATTGTAATGTGAAATGTTCCGAAAATACCAATACGCCTACAACCACTGCGACCAAAGGTTCCATTGAACCAAGGATGGCTGTTGTTGTCGAACCGGCATATTTTACCGCTAAAATCAACGTAAGGTCGGAGATGACGGTAGATAGAAATGCCAATGCCAAAATATAAAATCCGGCTTTTGTGCTGGGGATGGAGGATATACCTGCTGTAAATAGACTGTAGATGAAAAAGATTACGCAACCGCCTAAAAGAACATAGAACGTAAGCACTTCAGCAGGTAATTTACCTATATCCAATTGATTCAGAGCAACAATATATATCCCATAGGTTAATATCGTAAGAGCTGCGAGTCCGATACCCATCAATCGGATACTGCCTCCTCCCGACCAACACATAAGTGCAACACCGATTAGTGAGAGTGAGGCTGCTAAGAATAGAGATTTGGATTTTTGTTCTTTAAAGAATACTACCATTAAGAAGCTGACACAGATTGGATAGAGAAAGTGAATGGTTGTAGCCACTCCACTAGCTATATAATGGTAGGAATAAATAAGAAATAGCGCTGTAAGAGCATACAAGGCACCTAAACCGATGATAGAGATCAGATGTTTCATATTTATTTTTAAAGTACTTTTGTGCAAAAGACATACTGCTCCCATCATAAGGGTAGAAAATAGAAATCGATAAAAAAGAATGTTGGATTCATTCATTCCCATATTTCCCATTAATGGAATTGTAAATAATGGAATGAGCCCAAATGTACCTGATGAAATCATTGCATAAATAATACCTTTTAAACTTTTCATATCATACAGAATTAAAATTTGAGCGCAAAGGTAGGTTACAGGGAAGAATGAAAAGTTACCAAAAGGTAATTAATGCATATCGGCCCTGATTCTGCTTAAGGATTGTGGAGTTATGTCCAGCCATGCGGAGAGGTCTCTCATTGATAATCTTTGTATCAGTTTGGGCATTTCTTTAAGTAGATATTGATATTGTTCTTTTTTGCTCATCCAGTGGATAGATGAAAAATAGAAAGAAGATGAAGTAAGCCATTCCTGAAGAATCATTCTTCCCCAATTGGATAAATTAAGAGAGTCTTTGAATGAGGTGGCTAAGTCTTTACGAGAGATTCTCCATAAAATACAAGTATCTACTGCCTCTAAAGTATATAGTGATTGTCTGCTCTCTGTCAGGTTGGGTGAACTGAGTGGGACATCATTTTCTAATGCAAAAAATATGATAAATTCTCTGCCCTCTCTTAGAATCGTACTTTTTACAATCCCTTTCTCAACAAAATAGATATAGTGATCTGTTTGCCCTTCTTGAAGGATAATCTCTCTCTTGGGCACAGAAAATTTTGTGAACTTTTCAAGCAATATTTCTATATCTTTTTCAAAAAGTCCATATTTATCTCTTAATATTTTTTTAATCCCGTTCTCCATACTTTAAAGAAAACAAAAAGACACGATGCAATGTTGGCGTAATTCTGATAAAAATGTACGGCATACCACTTGTAAAAGTATACTTAATTATAGAAAGAAACGGGGAAACAGGCCGATATTGAAGTGGCAATGCTCCAGGGAAGGGTACACAGAAAACATACTCTATCCGGTGAAGTGATGCTATCCATGAGTCAGAAACAGATATTAAAGTATATGTTTTACCGATGAAATCACTATTTTTGCTGCATATATGGATCTATTGATTAATCAGGAGGAGATATAATGCTTGCATATACATATGTCGAACATGGGAAGTTTGAACTTTTGGAGAAGTTGAGGCCACAAATAAAAGATGCCCGGGATGCAATCGTACGTGTAACACTTGGCAGTATCTGCACCAGTGATCTTCATATTAAACATGGCAGTGTTCCGCGTGCAGTTCCTGGTATTACAGTCGGCCACGAGATGGTGGGCATTGTGGAGGAAGTAGGCTCCGGCGTCATTTCCGTCAGACCCGGTGATAGAGTGACAGTCAATGTCGAAACCTTTTGTGGAGAATGTTTCTTTTGTCGGCACGGATATGTGAACAACTGTACTGACCCCGACGGAGGATGGGCATTAGGTTGCCGTATTGATGGCGGACAGGCGGAATATGTCAGGGTTCCGTATGCCGAGCAGGGATTGAATCGTATTCCCGATAATGTCAGTGATGAACAAGCTCTGCTTGTAGGTGATGTGCTTGCAACGGGGTTCTGGGCTACTCGCATTTCGGAGATATCCGAAGATGATACGGTTTTGATTATAGGTGCCGGCCCTACCGGAATCTGTACTTTGCTCTGTGTGATGTTAAAGAAGCCACGGCGCATTATGGTTTGTGAACGGTCTGCTGAGAGAATCCGGTTTGTTCGTGAACATTATCCTGACGTGCTGGTGACAGAACCTGAAAACTGTAGGGATTTTGTACTCTATAACAGCGATCATGGTGGAGCGGATGTCGTGTTGGAAGTGGCGGGTTCCGAAGAAACTTTCCGTCTGGCGTGGGAGTGTGCCCGCCCCAATGCCATCGTTACCATCGTAGCCCTTTATGACAAACCTCAGTTTTTACCTTTGCCCGATATGTATGGCAAGAACTTGATCTTCAAAACAGGTGGGGTAGATGGTTGCGATTGTGCCGAGATTCTCAGTCTGATTGAGCAAGGCAGGATAGACACTACTCCTCTTATTACGCATAGGTTTCCGTTGAACGAAATAGAGGAAGCTTATCGTATCTTTGAAAACAAGCTGGAGGGAGTTATCAAGATAGCTATAACGGGAGGCAGGTAGGGGAGTGTTTGTATTGACACTTTCTGCACATATTACAATTGAAAAAGGAAAAATCATAGAGTTAATCAAATCAAAGAGAATGCCTATCATAGAAATATCATCCTTGTCTCATCCCGGAGTAGAGATATTCAGTACCCTTACTGAAGCCCAGTTGCGTAATCGCATCGATTCCGACCGGGGAATTTTTATAGCAGAAAGCCCCAAGGTTATTCAAGTTGCTTTAGACGCCGGTTATGAACCTTTGGCTATTTTATGTGAGCAAAAACATATCATCGGTGACGCTGCCGTTATCATTGAGCGCTGTGGTGATATTCCTGTCTATACAGGCAAGCGTGATATACTTGCTTTGCTCACCGGATATACACTTACCCGCGGAGTGCTTTGTGCCATGCGGCGTCCTGAATTAAGAAGTGTGGAGGAAGTATGCCGCGAAGCCAAACGTATCGTGGTAATAGATGGAGTTGTTGACACCACTAACATCGGAGCTATTTTTCGTTCGGCTGCTGCCCTTGGCATAGATGCTGTTTTGCTGACGCGGAACTCTTGTGATCCGCTCAATCGCCGTGCGGTCAGGGTATCTATGGGGGCAATATTTCTTGTATCATGGACTTGGATAGATGGTTCTCTCAGCAGGCTTGGCGATTTGGGATTTCGTACGGCTGCTATGGCACTTACTGATGATTCCATCTCTATCGATGATCCGGTTTTGAAGACTGAGCCCAAGTTGGCTATCATAATGGGTACCGAAGGAGACGGACTGCCGTACGAGACAATTTCCGAAGCCGATTATGTGGTTCGCATCCCTATGTCGCATAGTGTAGATTCACTTAATGTGGCGGCGGCTGCTTCTGTGGCTTTTTGGGAACTTCGTGCTCCAACTTTCAAGGAGTGATATGCCGAAGTTATACTTACAGTTATCCGGTTCTTTTCAAATTAAAGAAAAACATTTTCCCATGGCTTAGATTTAAATTCTTTAGGTCGCTATAGCTTAAATAAATGTTATATCACAAACTTTTCTCTTTGGGCATTGTTTCGGAGTGCAGTAAGTTATTTAAAAACATACCGATATGGAAGAGAAAAAAGAAGCCCGTCAAAAACGGAACAGGGAAAAATTAGCAACTGCTGATTGGGTAATGGTAGAATTTTATGCTACGTGGTGTCCTCATTGCAAACGTATGCAGCCCGTTGTAGAAGAATTCAAGAAACTTATGGAAGGGACTCTCGAGGTAGTACAGATCGATATCGATCAGGAAGATGCTTTGGCTAATTTCTATACGATCGAATCGGTTCCGACATTTATTTTAATGAGAAAGGGAGAACAGCTTTGGAGGCAATCCGGAGAACTGGATTTAGAAAGGCTGAAGAAAGCAGTGAAAGACTTTAAATCCTGAAAAGGCAATACGAATTACACGGATTATCAAGACAAGCACTGCTTTATTTGCTTTCAGTCTGTGATAATCCGTGTAACCCGTGTTGCAAAGATTGTTGCAAGATCCCTGTCTTGGGGATTATTCGGCAACAAATATCGGACTCAATACGTTTTTATCGGCATCTACCGGATAGAGAGCTTGTTCTTTTTCCAGCCTTTGAACCATTAGACGGAAGAGTTCTTTCGCTTTTTGTTGGTTTGTTTTTGACAGATCATTTTTTTCGTAAGGATCTTCTGAGAGGTTAAACAGTTTATAGGTAGGCGCCTCCGGAGTCTGTGGGTTATAATAATAGATAAATTTCCAGTCTCCCTTACGATAAGAGGTGAAATAGCTGCCGCGATGCTCATGTGGGAAATGCATTAAGAAATCATCACGATGCTTTTTATCTCTCTTTCCCTTTAACAGTTTTCTTAAATCGGCTCCGTCTAAGATATGGTTGGGGGCAGGTTTGACACCCGCAACAGAAAGTACGGTTGGATATATATCCATAACCGTTCCCATTTGGGTTTGTATGGCATTCCGGGCTATAGGATATGCTTTTTGGAATTTATTGTTTGGGTTGGGATGTGCCCAGCTGACAATGAAAGGAACACGGACTCCCCCCTCATATTCCGATCCTTTTTTTCCCTTGAATGGGGCGGATGAACCATAATCGGCAGCATCCCCGAGTGGTGCATCACCACCATTATCTCCCAAAAAGATGATCAGAGTATTTTCCGCTATCCCCATATCTTCGAGTTTATCCAGAATGTCTCCCAAGGATTTATCCATACCTTCGATCAGGGTGGCAAAAGCGCGTGCTTGTTGAGATTTGTTTGGATCGGTATAGTGGCTGATGAAGCGTTCATCGGTTTCGAATGGAGAGTGAACGGCATAGTGTGCCATGTTTAGATAGAAAGGCTTTTTTTCTGCAACGGCTTTTTCTATCTCTTTACCGGCTTCTAATGTGAGTGCATCACTTAAGAAGGTGTGAGTTTTGTGATATTGTTCCAAGTCGGGCACGGCTCTTGCTCTTTGACCCTTGATCCAGCCGTATCCGTTTTCTCCATGATAACTACCCGGATGACCGATTGCCGAACCGGCTATGTTGACATCAAAGCCCAGATTCGTAGGGTTTTCTCCTTCGCTTTTCAAACATCCGAAGTGTGCTTTACCCACATGGATCGTTTTGTATCCGGCTTGTTGTAATAAATAGGGATAGATCATATCCTGATGAGTGAGCCCTTTCCAATTCCAATCGAATGGTCCGTATGGAGTGCGGTTGTTGCTTTCCGCATTGATCCAGTTCGTAGTGCGGTGACGGGCCGCATTTTGTCCGGTCATGATGGATGCTCTGGAAGGGGAACTCACGCTTTGTGCATAAAAAGTGGAAAAGCGGATTCCCTGGTTTGCCAGGCGCTCCATATTGGGAGTACGATACCAATCGTTTAACGGTTGTTTCTGTGCATTTCCGTTTTCGTCCGTAACAAAGGGAACGGAGGTGTCCATTAATCCCATGTCGTCGACTAAAAAAACAATGATATTGGGGCGTTCTTGTGCACTTACTGTTGTGAAACATGCACTGCAGAGGGCTCCCATCAAACTTCGGCTAACTATTCTATTGTTCATTGTGGTTAGTTAAAAAGGTTATTAAGTAGATTGGAACAGGATAATCATAAATTTATTGATAATCGGGATAAAGATATTAAAAAGATATCGGGTTTACAAGAAAAAAGCTAAGAAATAGGATTGAGAAAAGTCCGGATACTAATAAGAATAAAAGATGGAATTCAATTGCCATTTTCTAGTCAGATATTGCTTTATTAATTAAATTTATGTTACTTTTGCCCGGATAGAGAATTAGCTATGGAATTCATAAATCCTAAATTTAAGTATATTTTTGCCTCCATTCTTTTGTTGGGCGGCTTTTTGTGTGGGTATAATTTCAAACAATGGTATGTAACCAACCATCGAAACGAAAAACATATTTCTCTTATCTATTCTTGTTCAAAAAAAGAGGCTGACCGGGGACAATTTGAAGAACTGCTAAAGAAGGAATTTAGGTCGAAGGGTGTAGAAGCTATATTTGATAAATTTTATCTTGATTGTACCCATTTCGGTCAGGCAGTCGAGATGGAACACATCGGTAATTATCTTGGTGTACTGAAAAGTAAGCCGCTCTTCCGTGTCCTTCAACACCCCAACGTTTTGTACGTTCAATCAGCGTAGCGGTGTGATCAATGTAGTCACGAGCCAATGCTTCAAGGTTGTTGTCGAACATATCGGTCAGACCAAACTCTTTCCACTGCTCAGGCTTGATGTTCAACACACGAGCGTACAAACCTTCACCACTCTTACGAGCAAACTTCGGGTCGGTTCCCGAGAATCCTGAGAACTCAAAGTCGTTGGCAATGTGGGAATACAAACTTTCCGCAACATTCACTGCATCACGCTGAGACTTTCCTTCGCTCACAAAGAACTTAGTCATACCTTCCATGAACTTGTCATGGTTGTTCGTGACCCAATCCTTATTGAATCGCTGAGGCAAGTAATGGAGGATACCGTTCATACCACGGTAATCGTTGACCTGAATACCGAGATCAACCATCTCCTTACGAATGGCTTCAAACTGGTTGGTCAGTTCTGTGACGGCATTTCTCTGAACCTCGTTAAGGTTGTCCCACTTCTTTTGCCAGTTATCGTTTGTGGCTGTACGCATGAAGTCGATCACACCACGTTCATTCTCGGTAACGATACCAAGATGGTTATTAGTGAGGAGGCTTCGCTTCATGTCTTCAAAGTCGTTGCCGATCTGATTACGCAGTCTCGATCTGCCTTGTACTTCACTGCCTCTGAGTTCACGGAGTGTGGTCTGAAGTTTGTCCCAGTGTTGACCAATGAACAAGGATTTGTCTTCATAGAAGAATCGTCCAGTATCAGCAAGGAAGTCTGCGCCTAAGTCCTTACAACGTTTAGTGTTGGACGAAAGAACAACAGACAGACCGTTGTCCATAGAGGTCAGCGCCTTCTTGAACACCGAGTCTCCCCACCAATTACGAATGCGTGTGGGAATTAAACCTGCTGTAACCTCAGCTTGGGCAGGAGTACATCCCTTACCCAAAGCGGCGATACGAACAGCGGCAGACGATGTGTTCTGCGCATAGCCGTTATCAATTGCTGTATCCATTGCTCCTGTAATTGGGGTGTAGGCTTTGACTGTTGTAGGTTCAGGAGCAAGGTTGCTGTAAACAGTCTGTACCACATCACCGACAGGAACCTTCTTGCCATCAATGGTAAAGAATGCTCCTTCAGTTCCTTTCTCAAAGTCAATGTCTGCAAAGGCTTTCTTAAGATCGTCAGTCTTCAGGAACTCTCTCATACCGTCAAGGATGTTCTCAGGAAGATTGAGAAGTCTTGCTTTGTAAGAATCACGGCTAACTCTTGGAGTAGCTCCAACATCAAAGATGTATTTAATTCCATCTTCCAACACATCCATACTCATGCTGTCGCTTAAGGATAGATAGAGATTGGCGGATAGCAACTGGTTCACATCAGACTTCGCTCCCTGAGTAAGGTACAAGCCGATTGACTTGAGCTTAGTTGTCGCATCTGTGTAAAAGTCAGCATCAGCTTTTCTGCCGTTCGGATTCGCAATAAAACTAGCAGAGGCATCTACCACTTTATCAGGGTCAATAAACTCAGGAAGCTCAATGTCTAATAGGTTTGCAATGTCTCTGACTGTTAGATCATCCCTGCCTAAGAACTCACTGTAGCGGAACAGCATTCTACGAACGGCGTCTCTAACCTCAGGCTTTTCTGATGTAAGAATAGAATCAAGAACTGCTTTAATCTTAGGAGGTGCAAGATTCGGAATGCCGTCTGTTTCTCCTAACAGAGCCTTGGCATCAACGCTTTCTTTGACGACGTTTACCTCAGGAGTCTTCGGGCCACTCGGCTTAGACGGCGGAGTGAACTTCTCTCCCTTAGGTGCAACACTCGGACGGTGGCGTTCGTTAGGAGCAAGAGCATAGCCGTTATTCTTCATTGTTGTGATAACAGAATCTTCTGCGTCAACAATGATGTCGTACAGTCTGCCCAATGTTTTTTGAACAGCAGCACTGTTTCCTCTCGGCGCTCCCTCTTCTGTTTTATTAACAAGCTCTGCTTGTGCTGTACCTTTGAGTTCTTCGAGACGGGTTTCATAGAAGTCCATGAAGTCCATCATCTCTTCCCGAGGAATATTCCCTGCTTCAAAAGCGGCAGACAGCTCGTTGTCCGAATGAACTTCAGGCAGATTGTTTTCCTTCAGCCACTTATTAGCTTCGTCCAATGTTTCCTTTTCTGCCTGTTCGTTGATCTCAGCTAAACGTTCAGGGGACAAGGAACGAGTATCAGCATCAGGAGACTGGGTATTGGTT
>ERZ833782.2753-NODE-2753-length-10736-cov-3.030615_pt1 | contig 10736 bp, 8 predicted proteins | sample MGYA00519577_ERZ833782 | MGnify/ENA primary metagenome ERZ833782 (study PRJEB31850, sample SAMEA3708745) | human gut metagenome | biome: human gut; feature: human-associated habitat; material: faeces | place: China | collected 2014 ...
TGCTTTCGTTCGGTGCTATTGCGTGGACCTTCGTCCTTCTGATCGCTTTGAGGCTGGCGTGATGCGGCGCCGTGTATAGGTTCATACGTAACAAATTAGGCGCCGTACGCGACAATGCGCACGGCGCCTATGCAAGATGGCCCGAATCCCGTGTGGAGCTCGGTGGCTCATTGCGGGTGTGCGGGTCACTGCGGTTGGGACCGCCCCTTACGGCATGATGCTGTTGGCGCCGTCCACGATGACGCTCTGGCCGGAGAAGTAGCAGGAGTCAGGACCGGCGAGGAAGGCGATGACGGGCGCGATGTCCATCTCGGGGTCTCCGAAGCGCTTCATCGGGTTGAGGTTGACCTGCTTGGCGTATTCCTCCGGGAACTTCTCGGCCCATGCCTTGGCGGCCGGGGACTCGGCGCCGGGCAGCACAACGTTGACGGTGATACCGTACTGGCCCCACTCCTTGGCGGCGATCTTGGTCAGGCCGCGCAGGGCCTCCTTGTTGGAGCCATAGGCGAGCTGGCCGGCGATGCCGAACATGCCGGTGGCGGAGGCGAAGTTGATGATGCGGCCCTCGTGCTGCTCCTTCATGTGAGGAAAGGCGGCCTGCATATAGTTGAGGGAGCCGATCACACCGGACTCCCAGGCCTTGAGCATGTTGTCGTATTCGGTGTCCTCGACGGGCTGGGAGGGGACGATGGTCTGGCCGTTGTTGACGATGACGTCGATGGAGCCGTAGGTCTCGACGGCCTTCGCAACGACCTCGAAGACGCGCTCGCGGTCGGCGGAGTCGCAGGTCATGGCAAAGCCCTCGCCGCCGAGCTCACGGATCTCGGCGATGGTCGCCTCGATGGGCTCGAGGCGACGGCCGGTGGCGATGACCTTGACGCCGCGCTTGGCCAGGCACAGGGCAATGCCCTTGCCGATGCCCTGGCCGGCACCGGTGACGACGGCGACCTTCTCGTTGAGCTGCTTCATGATGGTTCCTCTCTCCTCTGAAGCCGGCGTGCGCGGGATTGCGCGGGTACATTTGGCAATGCGCACGCATTTGCACGGCTTGTATCCAGATGCCGATGCTTTAAGCGGGTGAACTGGAATTCGCCGCTGGGTGGCGACCCGTTATTCCGTTATCGGTATGCGGAGGAGGGAAAGCATCCGTGCGCGATGGTACTCTGTAGTGGTTGAGATTTGACTATCGGGGAGGCCCACGTGACGGAGCAGCAGAGCTTGTTTGGCGATATGGCGGCGGATGGCGGCGCGCGGACGGATGGCGCTTCGACGACTGCCGAGTCCCCGCAGGACGTCCGCGCTCAGGCCGCAGCTCGCGCGGCCGAACTTCGCCACCTGCTCGATTACCACGCCTATCGCTACTACGCTCTCGATGCGCCCGAGATCACAGACGCCGCCTTCGACAAGCTGCTGGTCGAGCTTCAGCAGATCGAGGCAGCCCATCCCGAGCTCGTCACCCCCGACTCCTACACCCAGCGTGTGGGCGGCTACGTGTCCGAGCAGTTTATGCCTGCCACGCACATGGCGCGCATGTATTCCATGGACGACGCCATGAACCTCGAGGAGCTTGACGAATGGCTCGCCCGTACGGAGGAGGTGCTCGGCGCGGGGCGCGTGGCCTACACCTGCGAACTCAAGATCGACGGTCTCGGTGTGGCCATCACCTATCAGAACGGTTCCTTCGTGCGCGCCGCCACGCGCGGCGATGGCACGACGGGCGAGGATGTTTCGCTCAACGTCCGCACCATCAAAGACGTGCCCATGCACCTCTCCGAGGCCGCGTTGGCCCACATGGGGGCTGACCGCGGAACTCCCATCGAGGTCCGCGGCGAGGTCTACATGCCCAAGGGCAGCTTCGCCCGCCTCAACGCTGAGGCCGACGCCGAGGGTCGCGAGCCCTTCGCCAACCCCCGCAACGCCGCCGCGGGCAGCCTGCGCCAGAAGGACCCCAAGGTCACCGCGACGCGCAGCCTTGCCACCTTCATCTATTCAATCGCCGACACGGCGCCCTTGCATGTGGACTCCCAGCATGCGTTCCTCGACTGGTTGCGCGAGGCGGGCTTTTCCGTCAACGCATCCGTGGCGCGCTGCACCTCGCCCGAGGAGGTTCACGCCTTTTGCGCCGATGCGCTCGCGCACCGCGGCGACTTGGATTACGACATCGACGGTGTGGTTGTGAAGGTCGATGGGTTCGACCAGCAGGCCGACCTCGGCTTCACCGCCCGCGCACCGCGCTGGGCCATTGCCTTCAAGTTCCCGCCGGAGGAGAAGACCACCGTTCTGCGTGAGATCCGCATTCAGGTGGGGCGCACCGGCGTTCTTACCCCGGTTGCCGAGTTCGACCCCGTCACGGTGGCCGGTTCCACCATCGCCCGCGCAACCCTGCACAACCTCGACGAAATTCGCCGCAAGGATGTGCGCGTAGGCGATACCATCACCGTCCACAAGGCCGGCGACGTGATCCCTGAGGTCGTGGGCCCGGTGCTGGACAAGCGCCCTGCCGACGCGGTGGAGTGGGATATGCCCGAGGCTTGCCCCGCCTGCGGCAGTCCCGTGGTGCATGAGGGTGACGAGGTGGCGTACCGCTGTGTGTCCCTCGATTGCCCCGCGCAGCTCAAGGAGCGCCTCATCCACTGGGTGAGCCGTGGTTGCATGGACGTGGACGGCCTGGGCGACGAGCTCATCGACAAGATGATCGAGGCGGGTTTGCTGCGCGATGTCGCCGATTTCTACACGCTTGATGCCAGCGCCATCGCGGCGCTCGACACGGGTCGAACCTACGCCAAGGATGACAAGAAGAAGGGTGTGGCCGCGGGTGACCCCATCAAGGTCGGCCGCACCATCGCCGGCAAGGTGATGGACGAGCTCGTCCGTTCCAAGGCCCAGCCGCTCTCACGCGTGCTGTTCGCCCTCGGTATCCGCCATGTGGGCAAGTCGGTCGCCGAGGTCCTGGCGCAACGCTTCCTCACCATCGATGCGCTGGCAGCCGCATCCGAGGAGGATATCGCGGCGTGTGAGGGCATCGGGCCCAAGATCGCGGCGTCTGTCCGCGAGTTCCTTTCCGTGCCCGAGAACCTCGAGGTCCTGCAACGCCTGCGCGAGGCGGGTCTCGCGCTCGAAGAGAACTTGGGTGCGGCGGTGGCGCAGGCGGCCCAAGAGACCGGCGTCGATGTCGACCTGGCGGCGGGGCAGCCGCTCGACGGCCTCACCTTCGTACTCACCGGCACGCTCGTCAACCGCACGCGCGACGAGGCGGGTGCGGCCCTCAAGCTCCTCGGCGCCAAGGTCTCGGGCTCCGTGTCTAAAAAGACGAGCTATCTGGTCGCAGGCCCCAAGGCGGGCTCCAAGCTCACCAAGGCCGAGAGTCTGGGTGTTCCCGTGCTCGACGAGGAGGCCCTGGAGCGGATCCTCGCCACGGGCGAGGTGCCACAGGTGTAGACCAGAGCGGTAGAATGATGCGCGGACGAATTCGATGAGAGGACGACGCGCATGATCAAGCTGTTTGCGAGCGATTTGGACGGCACCCTGCTCAACGGCCTGCATGAGGCGGATCGCACAATCCGTGGTGCGATACAGGAGGCCATTGCCCAGGGAGCTCATGTGGTGCCCGCGACAGGTCGCTCCCTCTTGCCCGCCGGCGAGCATGGGTTCACGGGCCTCAAGGTCGACGCGGTCTGCGCGAACGGCTCGATCATCCGCGGGAGGAACGGTGAGCTGCTCAAGACTTTCACGGTCGATCCGGCGTTCGTGGAGGAACTGATCCGTTCTTTCCCGCAGATCTGCTTCGATTGCTGCACGCCCGACGGCATGTTCTCAAATGGCAGCTTTGAGATGCATCAAGAGGGGTTTCGTCGGGATAGTCTGTTCCGTCGCATCGTGATGCGTGGCATGCATGCCCGGGGAGGAACGCACGAGGAGCAGTTCTTCGACCAATCGATCAGCTCGATCCTCTCCCACGATGTGTGCAAGATCAACTGCCGCGTGACGAGTGGCGAGCGCGAGCTTAAGGCGTTCCTGGCTGACCATGCCGACACGGTGGTCAACGCCCCGTTCGATCCCGTGATGTTCGAGATCACGGACAAGGATTGCAACAAAGGGGCCTCGATCGCTTGGCTCGGCCGACATTATGGCATCGAGGAGGATGAGATCGCCGTGTACGGTGATGGTGGCAACGACCTGGTCATGTTGCGTCGGTTCCGCCATTCATACGCGACGGCTAACGGTAGTCCCGAGGCCAAGGCGGCGGCGAGTGCGGTCATTGGCCGCTGCGAGTTCCACGCTGTGCCCAAGCACATCCTGCAGACGCTTCGCTCCCAGCGTGGTCGCGTGGTGATCGAATAGATGAAAATGGGGCCCGTGCGAGCGGGCCCCGATGCGCATAAAGCGGTGCGATGCGTCCGTCGCGATATGCTTTAACGCGCCTTTTGCACGTAGTCGTAGACAAAGCTCGCAATGGCAGCCGAGTCGTTGATGTCGAGGAACGGCGGCAGATGGACGTCCGCCTCGGAGAAGACGCGCCCGGCTTCCTCTGCGACAGCGCGGGCCTGTTTGACCGCTCGGGTGCGGAAATCGCGCGCCACCACGTCGTTGCAGGCGACGGCGATCGTGTCGTTGTTGATGAGCTCGAAGGAATCGCGCCCGCGCATGCGGTCGATGCCCGAGCGGGCGACCACGATGCTCGGCAGGCCAGCGGCCTTGTAGCCCTCTACGATGACAGTATCCACATCGGTGTAGCGCGTGAGCATGTCTGGCACGGGCACCTCTTCGGTCGTGCGGGAGTATTCGGCGTACATGTCCGGCGAGATCAGGCCCACATGGCGGCTACCCGCCTGCGCATGGCGCCAGGAATCCTTGCCGGGTTGATCGATGTCGAAGCCCTTGTGCCCATGGTGCTTGATGGAGCCGACGCGGACGCCGCGCTGCGCGAGCCGGGAAATAACCTTCTCCACCAGCGTGGTCTTGCCGGCGTTCTGGTATCCCACAAAGGCGACGGCGGGTGCCGGCGTGCCCGTGCGTGGCCCGCCGGGAAGCGGGGAGGGGAGTTCGGCGGCGATGATCTCTGCTTCCTTTGCCTCGGCATCGACCTCGTCGGTATGGGCTCGTTCCCCGTCTCGCTCCCAGAGGCCGGAACGACCGCCCTCCTTCCGCAGCAGACGCACATCGACGATTTCCATACCGCGGTCGACCGCCTTGCACATGTCGTAGATGGTGAGGCAGGCGGTCGAGGCGGCCGTGAGCGCCTCCATCTCGATGCCGGTCACGCCCGTGACCCCGCAGGTGGCGAGCACGTGGAAGCCCACGCGGTGGTCGTCGCGCGCGGGCGCCCAGCCGGGGGCCGCGACTGCGGAGGACGAGATGGGTTCGATCTCGACTTTCGCCTTGGTGATGTTGAGCGGGTGGCACATGGGGATGAGGTCGCTCGTGCGCTTGCTCGCCATGATGCCGGCGACGCGTGCGCATGCGAGGACGTCGCCCTTTTTGGCGCGGTCCTCGAGCACCATGGCCTGGGTTTCAGGGTGCATGAGGATGGTGCCCTCGGCAATCGCGATGCGTTTGGTGACCTGTTTGTCTCCCACGTCGACCATGCGCACGTCGCCGTGCTCGTCGACATGTGTGAGATCGTCGCGGTAGGCGTCGCGCTCACCGGGGGAGGCAGGGGAGCCCGTCGTGTGCTCCGACTCGGTGGGGCCTGGCGCGCCTCCGCGCTCGTCGCCCTCGACGAGGGTGAGCTCGGGTGCCTCGCCCACAACGGCAGCGGGGTACTTCTCGTGCACGGTGCGACCGAGGGTACGCGGGCGTTCGGGTTTATCGGGGGTGTGAGTGGTCATGGGGATCACCCTCCAATCTGCGACATGAACCGCTGGGTGCCGTCGATGTCGTCGTGCTGGCGGGGTTTGTGGGCGATGGCATTGCGGTAGATGGCGCGGATCGCGTCTTCATCGCCGGAGCGCAGGGCTTCGCGTACGGGATATTCGGCATCGGAGAACAGGCAGGGGCGAATCGTTCCGTCGGCGGTGAGGCGCAGACGGTTGCACGACTCGCAGAAATGGTTGGACATGGCCGAGATGAACCCGACGGTGCCGGCCGCGTTGGGGAAGGCCCAGTAACGCGCGGGGCCCGCTCCAAGGGGGCCGCCGTTTTGCACGGGCTCGAGTACGCCGAGGCCCGCGGCGGCAGCTTCGGAGGAGATGCGCTCGCGAAGCTCGGTGGAGGGGACCACATCGCTCGCGTCCCACAGGTCGGGGTTGAGCGCGCCACCGGTTCCAGCCGCTCCGGCTCCGCAGTGCGGGTCGAGCCCGTGGTCGCTGCTCGTGTCTTCGGCGGATGCGCTCTGGCCGCCGCCGATGGGCATGTACTCGATAAACCGTACATGGACCGGACGGTCGACGGACAGGCGCGCGAGGTTGAGTACGTCCTGATCCATACGACGTACGACGACGGTGTTCACCTTGACCGGCGTGAAGCCGTATTCGAGCGCGGCGTCGATGCCGGCGAGCGCCTGCTCGACGCGGCCGAGGCGCGTGATGTGGGAGAACCGTGCGGGATCGAGCGTGTCGAGCGAGATGTTGACGCGATCCAGGCCTGCTGCGCGCAGGTCAGCTGCCATGCACGGCAGCAGGGCGCCGTTGGTGGTGAGGGAGATGTCATCGATCCCGGAAATCGAGCGGATTTCCTCGATGAGCGGCACGATGCGATGGGAAACGAGCGGTTCGCCGCCGGTGAGACGGACGCGCGTGATGCCCTCCTGCGCCACGATGCGCACGAAGAGGGCGATCTCCTCGGCGGTGAGCAGCTCGCCGTGGGCACGCGCGGGCACGCCCTTCTCGGGCATGCAGTACACGCAGCGGAAGTTGCATTTATCCGTCACGGAGATGCGCAGGTAGTTGATGCCGCGGCCAAAGCCGTCGTGTAGTTCGCGGGCCATGCGCGCCTTTCGGGTGGTCGTATGGGGTGTCAGCCTAAGTATGAACCTATGGTACCCGAACCGCGCTTCGACAGGGCAATTGGGGACAGGTACAAAGTGCGCAACGATCTTCATCTTTTTGCGGGCCGTATTGCGAACTTCGCATCGGTTTCCAATTGAACGGTCGCGAATGTGGCCGGTGTATCGCTTTGATACGCTAGTGCGCTAAAGTACAAGAGGAGGAGAGCATGAAGAACGGCTCAATCAATCGTGAACGTCGTGGCTTGTCTTTCGCCACACCGCAGCTGACTCATCAGATACGCCGGTTCATCGCGGCCCGCTTTTTCCTGTACCTCGGTGCCATGTCCAGCTATTTCATCGGGGTGATGGGCACCCTGACCTTCTCCATGGGCGCGGGCGTGGGCGATAACGCCATTGCCGTGGGGCTGCTCAATTTGTGCATCGTGATTGGTCAAATCCGAGGCGGATCTCTCCTCGATAGGATCGGGCCGCGCGTGTTCTTCCGATTGGCGGCATTCGGCTTGATTTTGAGCGGCCTGTTGTATCAGGTGGTGGGAACGAGCATCGCGGGCGTGTTTCTCGGTGCGGCGGTCTTCGGCATGGCTTGGGGAATCGCCGATACGGTGCCCCGTGCGTTCCCGGCGTATTTCACTGCTGACCTCGACGAGCTCAAACGGATCAACGCGCTCGTGACGTTGACGGGCAATCTCGCGATCGTCATCGGTCCTATCGCTGGCGGCGCGATCGCGCTCGTCGCACCCACGCAGGCGGTGTTCCTCTTCATGGTTGCGTGCGCCGCCATCTCGCTCATTCCCGGATAGGGCATCGAAGCCCTGCGAGAACCTGAGGTCGCGGCGGGCAGTGCGGATGAGGGCTCCGATGCTCCGAGCGGTTCGGTCTCCGCGGGCTTCTCGGTGATTTTCGGCAGCAAGGTCCTCACCTTGCTCTTCTGGGCGACCATGCTCTCGTTCATGGGGTACGGCGCGTTCGACCCGCTCGAGTCCCTGTTCTACCGGGATGTGCTCAAGGTGGGCGCCTCTTGGATGGGCTGGCTTTCCGCGTTGTCGGGCGTGGGCGGGCTGTTGGGCGCGGCGATCGCCGGCGTGCTGCCCCCTCGCTTCGTCAACGTGCGCGCCCTACTCGCTGTGCTGCTCGTCACGGGGGTCGGGAGCCTGCTGTATGTCGCCACTCCACATGTGCTTGTGGCGTGTGCGGGGCAGTTCATCCTCGGCGTTGCATTTTCGGCGTTCGGCCCTATTAAGGACACGCTGGTCCAGATCCACACGCCGCTCGACCGTATCGGGCGCGTGAACGCCGCCATGGGCGCGGGCAACAACCTTGCGGGGGCCATCCCGCTGCTCTGTGCGCCCGCTCTCGCTCATGTCATGGGCGTGCAGGGAACTCTTGTGGCAGCCGGGGTGCTGGTGGCCGCTGTGCCGCTCGCGATTCTCATTATGCGAGGTAGGGAGATTGGCGATCTCGTCGACGAGGAGCGCGCCCGAGAGGCCGGTGGCTTTGCCGATGGGTGCCGCGCCGGGGGAGCTTGCGGCTTTGGCGACGACGGCCTGGCTGGGGGGCAGTCGAAGGGCCTCTAACGGGAATGTCGCTCGGCCGCAATTGGTGCCTGTCCCCAAATGTGCTGCGACGACCGAGCGGATGCAACATGGGAAAAACTGGTATTAAATAGTGTAAATTTGTGGAGAAGGCGTGCATGGCTTTGATGCCGTCGTGGGACCGTCTTGCCGCGCCGAAAAACCTCGGATAGGCTGGTAATACACGCTATTCACTTGGGAGACGTGATATTTATGCCGCGCGAGACCACGCAGCACCACACCGATCTGGAAATCTCGAATATCGACGAGGAGTCGGGTGAGCCTGACTGTATAGGCCCGGCTGAACCGGATGCCTCGGATGGGACGGGGGCCTCGGCTGAGCCGTGCACCTTGGGCGAGCCGTGCGCTTCAGATAGAGCGGTGGCCTCGGACGAACCCGCCAAGTTCCTCATCGCGGGCTTGCGACCCCTCGACTTCGTCAAGCGCATAGTCATCATCCTTATCGGTTCGGCCATCTTCACGTTCGGCGTCCACAACATCCATAACGTCACGGGCATCACCGAGGGCGGCATCATCGGCTTGGTGCTGTTCGGCAACCACTGGTTCGGTATTCCGCCGTCGATAGTGTCGCCGGTGCTGGACTGCCTGTCCTACGCCGTGGCGCTCAAGGTCCTGGGCGGTGGCTTTTTGGGCTGGTCCGCCGTGGCGACCGTCGCGGTCGCGGGCTTTTACCGCTTGTGGGAGAGCCTGCCCTACATGTTGCCCGACCTTACGAACAAGCCGCTGCTCGCCGCTGTGCTCGGCGCGCTGTTCGTGGGCGTGGGCGTGGGCCTGGTGATTCGCCAGGGCGCCTCGGCTGGCGGCGACGACGCGTTGGCGCTGTCTATTTCCAAAATCACCGGCTGGCGTGTGGGCCGCTGCTACCTGTTCACCGACCTTTCGGTTCTTGCCCTCTCGCTTACCTATATTCCGGTGGTGAAGATCGCCTTTTCACTCATCACGGTGACGATCTCATCTGCGGTGATCGATGTGGTGAAGGACGCCTCGTGGGATCATGTCGAGCAATTCACCGAATGGCTGCGAGAGAAGAGGCGTGCCGGGGCATAGTGCGCCAATTTGCCCGTCTCGAAAGAACGCGTATCGTATGGGGCACTCCATGCAAGTGGAGTGCCCTGTTTGTCTATAATGGAGCGATTGCACGGAAGAACCGAAAGGAGCGCACATGGCGGTACTGACCGAAGACGACGTGCGCGCGATCGCCGATTACGCGACCATCGCGCTCGATGAGACCGAGCTCGCTGCGATGACGTCGTACTTGAACGACGCCGTGGCCATGCTCGAGCCCATACTGGATTATGCGGCCGAGGATGTCGAGCCGACGTTTCATCCGGACGGCGGCATTGCGAATGTGATGCGGCCCGATCAAGCCGATGAGGGCCGTGCCCTCGGCATCGATGAGGCTCTGTCCAACGCCGCCTCTGCGCGTGACGGCCAGTTCCGCGTGCCCTCGATCATGGGTGATGGGGGTGAGCGCTAATGGCGACATTCATCGATTCCCTCACCGCTGTGGATATCGCCGCGGGTGTGCGAGCGGGAGAGTTTAGCGCCGTCGAGGTGGCCCGCTCGGCGCTGTCCGCCATCGATGCGCGTGAGTCGGATGTCCAGGCATTTCTCCAGGTCACACCTGAGGTGGCTCTTGGTGCCGCCGCCCGTGTGGATGCGCTCCGCGCCGCCGGCGTGCCCCTGCCGCCACTGGCCGGCGTGCCCCTCGCCATCAAGGACAACATGAACATGCTGGGTACGCGCACCACCTGCGCCTCCCGCATGCTGGAGAACTACGAGTCGCCCTATACCGCCACGTGCGTCCAACGCATGCTCGACGCGGGCTGCGTGCCGCTCGGCAAGGCCAATATGGACGAGTTCGCGTTCGGTTCCTCCACGGAAACCTCCGCGTTCGGTCCCACGAAGAATCCCTGGGATCTTTCTCGCGTTCCCGGCGGTTCGTCGGGCGGTTCGGCTGCCGCGGCTGCTGCGGGCATGGCGTGCATCACGCTGGGTTCCGACACCGGCGGATCGATTCGCCAGCCCGCTTCTTTCTGCGGCGTCGTGGGCGTCAAGCCCACCTACGGCATGGTGTCTCGCTACGGCGTGGTCGCCTTCGGCAGCTCGCTCGACCAGGTGGGCCCGTTCACGCGCTCGGTGGAGGATGCGGCTTTCGCGCTCAACGCCATCGCCGGCCGCGACGTGCTGGACTGCAC
>ERZ833782.2783-NODE-2783-length-10645-cov-4.915297_pt1 | contig 10645 bp, 8 predicted proteins | sample MGYA00519577_ERZ833782 | MGnify/ENA primary metagenome ERZ833782 (study PRJEB31850, sample SAMEA3708745) | human gut metagenome | biome: human gut; feature: human-associated habitat; material: faeces | place: China | collected 2014 ...
TGTTCTTTGGAATATTTCTTTTTAACAGGTGGCGGGAGAAGATTGTTCTTGGCATAATTATTGATCATGGTCTTTGTAAGGACCTTGTCTTCTTCATACCGTCTGGTGTTCTTTAAATGTTCTTCCATAAAGGTTGTGACCTGATCCATATACAGGTCAATATTGGGGATCTCTTCCGGTTGTACGTGGGTCTGTCTGTCAAGATAGGCGAAAAGATCCTGAAGCCGTTCTTCATTTGTTTTCATTAAAAGTCACCTCGGTTTATATTGTAACATTGCTATATATATTATATAGTATTGAATACTATATGACAAGAATAAAATGTTGATGATTTTTTGAATGAAATGGTTTATAATGTTTCGATGTAACGTTACTTTAATAAGTTCACGCGTAAAACAGCTAAAGAAGTGAATGTGAAAATACACATAATATTAAGAGCAACTTAAAAAATACACTGTAAAAAACAAATAAAACAAAAACAGAAAAATAAAGATTAATAAAATAAATTGCACAAAAACTATTTGACATATATCATTGGCAATGCTATAATTCATTTAACAACATTATTAATAATATTAGAGATAATATTAAAAAAGGAGGAAGATATATGAAGAAGAGAGCAATGGTGATGGCAGTGGCAGCTATGATGGCAGCCGGAGCACTGACCGCATGCGGAGGCGGTTCCAAGGATACCGCAGGTACAGCTGACACAAAAGCCGCTGAAGAGACCAAGGCAGAGGAAAAGAGCGAGGAGACCGGTGCAGAAGCATCTGGTGAGAAGCAGGTATTCCCGGCTGGTACAGTAACTGTATATGCAATGGGTAACCCGCAGTACAGACAGCAGTGGTTTGAGACCTGGCTGGACAACCACAGAGACATCGCTCCGGATGTTAAGATCGAGTTTGTACAGACCAAGGGTACCGCTGATATCCGTGAGAAGATCACAATGACCGCACTTTCCGGTGCTACCGATGACCTTCCGGATGCAGCTATGTTAGACCCTGTTACCATCCAGGACCTTGCAAAGGCAGGTTTATTAAAGGATGAGACAGAGTACCTGACCCCACTTATTGACAAGATGGTAGATGGTGCAACTACAGATGCAACCATCAGCGGTCACATCTATGCACTGCCTGACTCTGTAAGACCTCAGGTTCTGTTCTACAACAAAGCTATTTTCGATGAGTATGGCATTGATCCAGAAATGATGAAGACGATGGACGGCTATATCGAAGCTGGACGTCAGTTAAAGGAAAAGAGCAACGGAGAAGTTTACTTATCTTATATCGATCCTACCAGTAAGACCTGGAGATACTGGGGACGTCGTGGTTTAATGCCATCTGCAGGTGCTAAGATCTGGGATGAGAACGGTGAAGTTGTGATCGGTTCTGACGAAGGAACCAAGAAAGCTTTAGGCGCTCTTGATACTATGAATACAGAAGGACTTCTGTTAAAGACCACCATCATGGAGCCGGCTCTGTATGATGCAATCAACAAAAAGCAGGTTGCTACTTTCTGCATCGGCGCTTTCTGGGATGAGTTCATGCGTAAGAACTGTGAAGCTACCAAGGGTGACTGGAGAGTTATGTCCGCACCTGAATTTGAGGGTGTAAACAAGGCAGGTGCTCCTGTTTCCCAGTACATGGGTATCATTGAAAAAGGTGACAATCCTTATTCCGAACTGTTCCGTATGATGTGGTATGATTTCACCTTTGACGGAGCTGCAAAAGAAGAGTGGGTTAAGTCCATGGAAGAGCAGAATGCTCCTTATTCCAACCCTGTTTCCAAGGAACTGTTACAGTCTGACTTCTGGAAAGAACCATCCGATTTCTACGGCGGAATGTCCTTCCGTGAAATGGAAGGTAAGTGCCTGGAGAATGGCGCAGAGAACCTGGTTGTAACTCCTCAGGATGCTGAAGCAGATGAGATCATTTCTGCAGAGTTAGAGAACTATGTTGCAGGCAACCAGACCATGGATGAAGCAATTGCAAACATGGACAAGAACTTAAAGGCTAAGATCGGAAAAGCCGAGATCGTTAAATAATCTATTTATAAACAGCCAGGCGGTTTACTGACAGAAGACCGCCTGGCGTAACTAAAGGAGGAGGTAGAACATGCTTAAGGCACTGAAAAAGTATAAAGCTCCCTATCTGTTTATTCTGCCCTTTTTTATCCTGTTTTTCGTATTCCAGCTGGTTCCTACCATATGGACATTCTACATCAGTTTTACTGACTGGAAGGGAATTGGGGATCCGGAATTTTCCGGTCTGGGCAATTACAAGAAAATGATGGTTGACAACATGTTCTGGGAGTCACTTGGAAATACAGTTGTCTATTGGCTGACAGGCCTCGTCTTTATTTTATTCTGTGCACTGTTGATTGCATGTCTGTTAAACAGCCGTTTTTTAAAGAGCAACAGCGCAAGAGCATTTTTCAAAACAGCTACATTCCTGCCAAATATCTGTGCAGCCATCGCTATGGGACTTATTTTCCGTATGCTGTTTGATGAAAATGTAGGTCTGTTTAATGAACTGCTTACCATATTTGGTGGCAGTAAGATCCCGTGGCTTACAAGTACCACGTATTCCAAGATCCCTGTTATCATCCTGAATGTGTGGAGATATACACCATGGTTTACCATGATCCTGTTATCCGGTCTTTTGAACATTTCAAAAGATTACTATGAGGCAGCAACTGTAGATGGAGCAACCGGACTTCAGCAGTTCTGGTACATCACACTGCCATCTTTAAAGAATATTTTATTCTTCTGTTCCGTGACTCTGACTGTAGATATGTGGAAACTGTTCAATGAGTCCTATATCCTGCCAGGTCCTGGTACATCCAATACATCCCTGTTCCAGTACATGTATGAGTCTGGTTTCAATGTATTTAACATGGGATATGCATCTGCTATTGGCGTAGTACTGATCCTGATCCTGATCGTTATATCTGTGATCCAGTTTATCGTGCGTCATAAGCAGGGAGAAATTTAGGAAAGGAGAACCGACATGAACCATAAAAAAGCAATGTCTTCCGCGATCACATATGGGGTACTGGTGCTGATCACTATTGTATGTCTGTTCCCTATTGTATGGATGTGCCTGATCTCTATCAAAGACACTTCTGAAAGCATTACCGGCTTTAACTCAATTCTTGTAACTCATCCTACACTGGGCAATTTCAAACGTCTGTTTGAGATGATCCCTGTAGGCCAGAATACATTTAACAGTGTATTTACCACCATTATGGGTACTGTAACTTCCCTGTTTTTCTGTGCACTGGCAGGTTTTGCTTTTGCAAAGTATAAATTCCCGGGAAAGACAGTTTTATTCTATTTTGTAATTGCTACCATGCTGGTACCGCCGGAAGTTGGTTCTGTACCACTGTTCATCATCATGAAAAAAGTGGGACTGATCAACAGCCTCTGGTCTTTAGTTATCCCAAGAATTGCAACAGCAGTTGGTATCTTCTACATGAACCAGTATATCACCGATGTTCCGGATGAACTGGTAGAAGCAGCCAGAATTGACGGCTGTACGGATTTTGGTATCTTTATGAAGATCATCCTTCCGGTTATCAAGCCGGCTATGGCTTCCTGGGGTGCGATCACACTGATCGCAAGATGGAATGACTTCTTCTGGCCATTACTTTACTTAAGAAAACAGGCAAAATACACATTGATGGTAACCATTTCCTTACTGCCAGTCAGTGAAGGTTTGTCTACACCATGGCCTGTTATCCTTGCAGGTACCACATTAGTTATCATTCCTATCATTATACTGTATCTGATCCTGGAACGTTTCCAGAAAGCAGGTATGATGGAAGGTGCTGTAAAGGGCTAAATAATGAAAATGACCGATCTTTATTAAAGGGTTCGGAGAAAATAAGAACAGAATGCCGTGTTTCAGGCTGTATGGAGAACGCCTGGAACATGGCATTTTTGTGTTTAGGGAGAACATTTGTTTTTGTGCCTGCTTGCAGGATAGGTACAGGGATGTTATAATGACTCCAGAGAAAAAAAGGCGGTAATAATATGAGCATTTATGATACATTAAATCCAAAACAAAAAGAGGCAGTCTTACATACAGACGGCCCTCTTCTTATACTGGCAGGCGCCGGTTCCGGAAAGACAAGGGTCCTGACCCACAGGATCGCTTATCTGATCGATGAATGTGGGGTAAATCCATGGAACATCATGGCGATCACTTTTACCAATAAAGCAGCCGGGGAAATGCGGGAACGTGTGGATGACCTGGTTGGCTTTGGGGCAGAGAGTATATGGGTCAGCACCTTCCATTCTTCCTGTGTGCGCATCCTGCGCCGTCATATTGAAAGTCTGGGCTATACCACCAGTTTTTCCATTTATGACAGTGATGACCAGAAGACCCTGATGCGTCAGGTGTTTAAGGCAATGAATGTTGATACCAAACAGTTTAAAGAACGGTCTGTCCTGGCAGCTAATTCTTCTGCAAAGGACAAGCTGATCACTCCGGAAGAGTTTCTGTTAAATGCAGGAGCGGATTTCAGGGAAAAGAAGACAGGGGAGATCTATAAAGAATACCAGAAGCAGCTGCGCAAAAATAATGCCCTGGACTTTGATGACCTGATCGTTAAGACCGTAGAACTGTTCCAGAATAACCCGCAGGTACTGGACTATTACCAGGAACGTTTTAAATATATCATGGTAGACGAGTACCAGGATACCAATATGGCCCAGTTTAAGCTGGTAAGCCTCCTGGCTTCCAAGTACCGCAATCTCTGCGTAGTGGGTGATGATGACCAGTCTATTTACCGGTTCAGAGGTGCGGATATCCAGAATATCTTAAGTTTTGAACATACATTCCCAGGCACAAAGGTGATCAAACTGGAGCAGAATTACCGTTCTACCCAGAATATCCTGGATGCGGCAAATGGAGTGATCCGTCATAACTTCGGGCGAAAGGATAAGACTCTGTGGACAGCCAACGGTGAAGGAGACAAGATCTTATTTAAGCAGTTTGATACAGCAAGGGATGAGGCGGATTTTGTAGCCCGCCAGATCCGTGACAGTTCATATTCCTATCAGGATCAGGCAGTGCTTTACAGGACCAATGCACAGTCACGACTGATAGAAGAACGGTGTATTTTCTATAATATCCCTTACAGACTGGTGGGAGGAGTCAACTTCTATCAGAGAAAAGAAATCAAGGATGTACTGGCGTATTTAAAGACTATTGCAAATGGAGTGGATGACCTTTCCGTGATCCGTATCATCAATGTGCCGAAACGGGGGATCGGAGCTACCACCATTGGAAGAGTAACTGCTTTTGCGTCAGAACACGGAATGAGCTTTTATGATACTTTAAAAGAGGCAAAACAGATCCCGGGTATCGGTAAGGCGGCAGAAAAGATCAGCCGTTTTATTGCCCAGATGGAAGCCTTCCGGGCGATGGCACATTCAGAAGAGTACTCTATTAAAGATCTGATCGATCATATTCTGGAAGATACGGGTTATGAAGAGGAACTTCAGGAAGAGGGCGAGATCGAGGTCCAGACCCGTCTGGAAAATATTGAGGAATTGATCAACAAAGCAGCTGCCTACGAAGAAGACAGTGAACATCCTACACTGGATGGATTTTTGGAGCAGGTGGCGCTGGTTGCGGACATTGACAATGTAGATGACTCGGAAGAGAGGGTAACCTTAATGACCCTTCACAGTGCCAAGGGCCTGGAATTTCCAAAGGTGTACCTGGTAGGTATGGAGGACGGTCTGTTCCCGGGAATGATGTCTATTATGTCAGGTGATAAGACAGAAATGGAAGAAGAGCGCAGGCTTTGTTATGTAGGTATCACCCGTGCAAAGAAAGAACTGGTATTAACTGCAGCCAGACAGCGCATGGTAAACGGAGAGACCAGATGGTCCAAGCCAAGCCGCTTTATTAATGAGATCCCGCCGGAACTTTTAGATACGGATAAATTGCAGCCGGTCCTTGGAAAAGGAAAGCAGGATGACTTTGACGAGTCAGGACTTCCATGGAACCAGGGCACTAAAAGCGGTGTCAGCCGGTTTGGAATGGGATATAATGCCTATGCTTCTAAAACAGCATCACCAACGGGAAGCAGTAAAAGTTCTGGAATGGGCGGTTTTGGCAGCAGCATGCAAAGCTTAGAGCCAAAGAAAAAGCCGGGCTTTGGAAAGACATTTACAGTCCAGAAAGCAGCATCCCTTGACTACAAAGAAGGGGACCGTGTAAAACATGCAAAATTTGGCGAAGGAACTGTAAAAGAGATCATAGACGGGGCAAGGGATTATGAAATCACGGTAGAGTTTGACAAAGGTGGCCAGAAGAAGATGTTAGCGGGATTTGCAAAGCTGGAACGTGTCTGAAAACAGTAGTAAAAAGTAAGAGTTTATGGTATACTAAATAACAAGGAAAATAAGTGCAGAAAGGATGGACCTGCTATGAACAGATTTGACAGAGAAAGATGGGATACCATGGGAAAAGAGGCTTTAAGCCGTGTAGAAGAACTGATGAATACCAGCCGTATCAACGAACTGATCCACAAGAGAGAAGAAGATGAAAAGAAAAAGAACTGTATTCTCTGGGTACTGGCTATTATCGGTGCAGTAGCAGCAGTAGCAGGTATTGCATACGCAGTTTACCGTTTCTTTACCCCTGATTATCTGGAAGATTTTGAAGACGATTTCGATGATGACTTCGACGATGACTTCTTCGAGGATGAAAAGGCAGAAGAGAAGAAAAGCGAAAAGAAAGAAGAGAGGGCTGAGGAAAAAGCTGAATAAAATAAGAAAGAAGCCATAACAGGTGTAAAATCTTATAATTTTAAAAGCGTGTCTCATATAAAAGGGACACGCTTTTCTTAGGTATAGGTTGCTATTCGGGCATATTTGTGATAAATAAGTGATAGACTGAAATATTTAAAGTGACAGAATACAAAATAAGGAGTAGAAAAGTGAAAAAAGGCGAGATTTACGAAGCGATTGTAGAAAAGGTAGAATTCCCAAACAAAGGTATTGTTCATGTAGGCGAGGAAAAAGTGATCGTGAAAAATGCCATTCCTGGACAGAAAATACAGTTTGTGATCAATAAAAAAAGAAATGGAAAATGTGAAGGACGGCTTTTAGAAGTGTTAGAAGCCTCTGAACTGGAACGAAAGGAAGGCGCATGTCCTCATTTTGGCGTATGCGGCGGCTGTCTGTACCAGAGCCTTCCATACGAAGAACAGTTAAAGATCAAAGAGGGACAGATCAAATCACTTTTAGACAGTGTGTGCAAGTCCTATGAATTTGAAGGTATCAAGGGAAGCCCCATTTCTGATGGCTACAGAAATAAAATGGAATTCTCTTTTGGTGATGAATATAAGGGTGGTCCCCTGGCACTGGGAATGCACCGCAGAGGCAGTTTTTATGACATTGTAAATACCCCGCAGTGTCATATTGTCCATGAGGATTTCCGTAAAATATTAACAGCTACCTTAGAGTATTTTACAGAAAAAGGCATGGGCTATTACAGAAAGCTGCAGCATGAGGGCTATTTAAGACATTTGCTGGTGCGTAGAGCTGTTAAGACAGGTGAGATCCTGGTAGCTTTGGTTACTTCCGGACAGACCGGCAAAGAAGGAATGCCACAGTCCTTAGAAACAGAAAAAGTGTTATTGGAAGAGTGGAAGAAAACACTGTTAGCTCTTAAAATGGAGGGAAGTTTTGCAGGTATCCTTCATATCCGCAATGATACTCTGGCAGATGTGGTACAGAGCGATGAAACTACAGTTCTTTATGGAAAAGGCTATTTCTATGAAGAATTGTTGGGCCTGAAATTCCAGATCACCCCATTTTCCTTCTTCCAGACCAATTCTCTGGGAGCAGAGGTGCTTTATGAGACAGCCAGAGGTTATGTAGGAGAAACAAAGGATAAAGTAGTTTTCGACTTATACAGCGGAACCGGAACCATTTCCCAGATCATTGCACCGGTAGCAAAGAAGGTAGTAGGGGTGGAGATCGTAGAAGAGGCAGTAGGCGCAGCAAAGGAAAATGCAGAAGCAATCGTAGCTAAATTACGAGAAGGAAAGTATTCTTCAGAAGCTGCAATTATTGGTGAAGTAACAGATGAAATGCCAGGAAGAGTTGTAGTCACAACAGAAATCGGAGCGGAAACTTTACTTCCACCTCCAGGTGGAGAACTTTTACCAAGAATCTGTTAATTGGAGAAAGGAAAATCATGGAAGACACAAGAATTGCCGTTCTTTCTATTATCGTGGAGGACAGTGAAAGTACAGCGAAATTAAATGAAATGATTCACGATTATGCAGAGTATGTTGTAGGCAGAATGGGTATTCCTTACCGAGAAAAAAATATTAGCATTATCAGCCTGGTGATTGATGCTCCACAGACGAAAATCAGTGAGCTGTCCGGCAAGATTGGACGACTTTCTGGAGTGACGGCGAAAGCTGCCTATGCAAAAGTGTGATAAAAGGAAAAAAGTATGATTAAAATAGCGGTATATGGAAAAGGTGGAATCGGAAAGTCCACGACTGTCTCAAATGTGGCGGCGGTATTTGCCAGCCAGGGACTCAGAGTTATGCAGATTGGCTGTGATCCAAAGGCAGATTCTACGATTGCCTTGCGCGATGGAGAACCTATGCCGGCAGTATTGGATATCTATAATGAGAAAAAAGGTAATGTGACTTTGAAAGAGATTACAAGAATCGGATACAAAGGAGTTGTCTGTGTGGAGTCAGGAGGACCGACCCCGGGACTTGGCTGTGCAGGACGCGGAATTATCACTGCACTGGAGAAACTAAAAGAGACCGGAGCATATGAAGTCTACAAACCGGACGTAGTCCTTTACGATGTACTTGGCGATGTAGTGTGTGGCGGATTTTCCATGCCTATGCGGAGTGGGTATGCAGACTATGTATTTGTTGTAACTTCGGGAGAAAACATGTCCATTCATGCCGGAGCGAACATTGCAATGGCGCTGGAACGCTTCCAGAATCGCGGATATGCAAAACTTGGCGGATTTATTCTGAACCGGAGAAATGTGCCAAGAGAAGAAGAAAAAGTGCAGGAACTGGCAGAAGATTTCCACAGTGGTACTATTGGGTACCTCTCCAGAAGCGAGCTTGTAATGTCAGCTGAAGAGCAGAAAAAAACGTTGATGGAGTGTTATCCTGACAGTGAGATGGCAGATGAATACCGCGCTCTGAGTGAGGCGGTTCTGGCGATATGTAAGAACTAAGCTGCCGGGGCATTTTTGAACAAAATGTGAAATGTAGTGGGAAAGAATTTAGAGAGGGAATTTATGTTAAAACGAGTAGGACAGACGGAAATGGAGAAAAACGATGTAACCCCGGAGGGAGCCATGATCAGAATAAAAGATGCGTCCTATCCGGCACCATTTCATCCGGGATTGGAGTTTAACTCTCCGGTTCATGGAAACTGGAATATTGTACACACCGGAATGTTGATGCCAGAGACCATTCAGATATATGTCTGTGCAGATAACTGTATGCGTGGTGTTGTATTGACGGCGGCCGAGATGAATGCGGCAGATCGTTTTTCATACGTGATCATCGAAGAAGACGATCTGTTGAACGGAAATCTGGAGGATATCACAATTGAAGGTGTCACAGATGTATTAAAGAAACTGGAACGAAAACCAAAAGCAGTGCTCTTATTTACCGTGTGCCTCCATCATTTTCTTGGCTGTGATCTTAAGATGGTCTATGAGGAACTTGACAGGCGTTTCCCGGGAATTGCATTTGTACGCTGTTATATGGATCCGATCATGCAAAAAACTGGTCTGACACCAGATCAGAAACTGCGAAAAGCAATGTATGATCCATTAAAAGTGCAAAAAGCAGATCCACATATCGTCACGTTGCTTGGACATAATTTCCCATTGGACGAAACTTCTGACATCAAACGATTCCTGAAAAAATGTGGCTGTGAACTCAGAGAGATTACGACTTGTGATACATGGAACAAGTATGAGAAACTTGGTGAAGCAAATATATTTCTTTCTATCTATCCGACAGCAAAATACGGGGCGCAGACGCTGGCAAAAAGACTGGGACGAGAACACATTTACATGCCGGCAAGTTTTGATTATGAAGAGATAAAGAAGCAGATGGAAAGACTGGCAGAGATACTGGAAAAGACACTGGTATCTAAGATAATTCAGACGTCTGAAGAACAGATAGAGACATTAAATGTGTTGATAGATGCACAAAAAGATTCCTATTACGAAAAAGAGATTGAAGCTTGCGAAGAAACTATTAAAAAAGTAAGAGAAGTTGTTGGAGATACACCAATCGTCATCGACTATCTCATGCATCCGAGACCGCTTGGACTGGCAAAATATCTTTTAGAACATGGATTTTGTGTGGAAGCTGTTTATCTGGATGGTGTAAGCCCGGAGGAAGAACAGGAATTTTACTGGCTTAGCAAACATGCGCCAAAACTGGAGCTTCGCGCGACCATTCAGCCAAAGATGCGCGTGCTTCCAAGAAATCATGAAGGAAAAATGCTGGCACTGGGACAAAAAGCAGCATGGTTCACCCAGAACCCATATTTTGTGAATGTAGTTGAAGGTGCAGGGTGGTATGGATTTGATGGAATCCGGAAAATGGCAGAACTTATGAT
>ERZ833782.2798-NODE-2798-length-10590-cov-2.951400_pt1 | contig 10590 bp, 9 predicted proteins | sample MGYA00519577_ERZ833782 | MGnify/ENA primary metagenome ERZ833782 (study PRJEB31850, sample SAMEA3708745) | human gut metagenome | biome: human gut; feature: human-associated habitat; material: faeces | place: China | collected 2014 ...
GGGCCGGGGGGAGGCTTTCGTCTCCGCCGGTTCCACCGGAGCCCTGCTGTCGGCGGCCACCCTGCTCATCAAACGCATCCGGGGCATCCGCCGGGCGGCCCTGGCCCCGGTGGTGCCCAATGCCAGGGGGAACATGGTCCTCATTGACTGCGGGGCCACCGCCGAGGGCACCCCGGAGTACCTGCTCCAGTTCGCCTTTATGGGCGCTTACTACGCCCGGCGGTTTCTGGGCATCGAGAACCCCCGGGTGGGCCTGCTGAACATCGGCACCGAGCCAAGCAAGGGCATGGAGCTCCAGAAGGCCGCCCACGCTCTGCTCACCCAGGCCCACGAGGCCGGGCGCATCCGCTTTGTGGGCAACATCGAGGGCCGGGAGGCCATCAGCCAGGGGGCGGCAGACGTGCTGGTTACCGACGGGTTCACCGGCAACATCTTCCTGAAAACCGTGGAGGGGGCGGCCTCCCTCTTCAGCCACGCCCTAAAGGACATGCTCCTGGGCAGCACCAAGAACAAGCTGGCCGCCCTGCTGCTGAAAAACAGCATCGGGGCTTTCAAGAAACGCTTTGACGCCAACGAGGTGTGGGGCACCGCCCTGCTGGGCATCTCTCAGCCGGTCATCAAGGCCCACGGCTCCTCCAATGCCTACGCCTTCTTCAACGCCATCCGCCAGGCCCAGGTGGTGGCCCAGGCGGACATTGTGGGCGACATCGCGGCCAACGTGGCCCACATGCGCCTGGAACCCGGGGAGAAAGAGGGGTAATTTTTCCAATTTGCTATTGACAGAACCTGAAATAGTCCCTATATTAAGTACAGCATCCCCAGTAAAATGGATTCCAAAAAGGAGCAGTTCGATATGATTTTAGAGAAATTACAGAGCTTGATTGCGGATCAGTTGGGCGTGGACGGCAATACCATCACCATGGACACCAACTTTGAGGAAGATCTGGGCGTTGATTCTCTGGATATCGTGGAGTTATCCATGGCCCTGGAAGAGGAATTTGACATTGGTGAGATGAGCGAGGAGGATCTGGCGGGCATCAAAACCGTGGGGGATCTGGTGCGCTACTTACAGGGCAAACTCGATATGTAAAATTGGCAAGACTGCCTGCAACCCCCGTCCAGTGGCCGGGGGTTGTGTGTTGAAGGGGGAAGAGAATGAAGACATTGGAAGAGAAGATCGGCTATTCCTTCCGGGACCGGAGCTTGCTGGAAAACGCCCTGACCCACAGCTCCTACGCCAACGAGCACCGGGCCGCCGGGGTACCCAGCAACGAGCGGCTGGAGTTTTTGGGGGACTCCATCCTGGGGCTGGTGGTGGCCGACCACCTTTACCGCACCCGGCCCGACCTGCCGGAGGGGGACCTGACCCGGATTCGGGCCGCCCTGGTGTGTGAAGGAAGCCTGGTGCAGGTGGCCCAGGCCCTGGACCTGGGCAGTTACCTAAAACTGGGCAAGGGGGAGGACCATGGCGGCGGCCGGGCCCGCCCCTCCATCCAGGCCGACGCGGTGGAGGCCATGCTGGCCGCCGTCTACCTGGACGGGGGCATCGGCCAGGTGCGCAAGCTCATCCACCGTCTGGTTCTGGACCAGGAGCAGGAGAAGACCGCCGCCGGCCGGGACTATAAAACCGCCCTCCAGGAGCTGGTCCAGCGGGAGAACGGCCGCCCGCAGGCATTACGCTGCGGCGAGGTGACCACCCGCCCGGCCAGAACGGAATAAGACGCAAAAAAGCAGCCTTGCCGGAATGGTTCCGGTAAGGCTGCTTTTGCCTTTTGTTTATACTTCGTCCAGTGCCTGGGCTTCCAGCACCGGGATGCCCTCGGCTTCCAGCACACGGCGCAGGATGCCGGGCAGGCCGGCCTTCGGCACCTTGTTCTCGATGCACAGGGTGATCACCCCGTTGAGGGTGGAGGCCTCCACGCACAGGGAGCCGCCCTCCGGCGGCACCCACACCCCAAAATCGGTGGTGTACTGCTCCAGCTCCGGCGTTGCCGGCATGAGGGGATTGCCCAGATAGCTGAACCAGAAATCTGCCGGGATGCCGCTGATGTACTCGCCCATCTGGAACACCCGCTGCTTGATCCGCAGGGGGGCCTTCTGCTGGTCCACCTTGTAGACCCAGCCCATCTGGTCGGCCATCTTGCGGCGCTTGCGCTCCGCCGTCAGGCTGTCCTTCACGGCGCGGTCCATCTGCTGCACGAACTGCTCCAGCCGCACCCCCTGGGGCAGGTCCACCCCACCCTGAAAGGAACACACGCAGTTGTACCGTGCGTTGGGGGCACCCATGGCGTCCCGCGTGTCGGCAGAGTAAGAATACTGGATGGTGTCCTTGCCCAGATACTCTCCCAGCGCGATGCACAGCAGGCCCATGAGGGCGCAGAAGGGCTTGACGCCGTTCTGCACGCCTTTGGCCACCAGATCCTTTTTGGCGAACCGGATTCGGATGCGGTGCATGGGCTCCTCGCAGGTCTCCACCACCTCCCGCTGCATCGTAGTCTCGTCCATGACCTGCAGCGGGTACTGCTCCACCAGCTTTGCGATGTCGTAGGCCGGGCTGCAGGGGATGGGCGGGTTTGCAAAGGCGGTACCGTAGCGCAGGTTACAGTACAGCTCCAGGATGCGGGTGAGGAAGGGCGATACCCCGTGGCCGTCCGCGATGAAGTGGAACCAGTCAAAGTACACGGTATTCTGTGCGCAGTGCAGGGCAAAGAAGTAGCCGTTGGTCTGCTCCGGCATCTCCCGCATCACGCTGTCCGGGTACACCAGACAGGGCTCCGAGTTCGGTTCCAGAAAGGCTTTGCGCTTTTCCCACACCAGACGCACCCGGTAATAGGGAGCAGCTTCCAGCGCGGCGTCCAGCGCCTGCTGCAGCAGGGCCGGGTCCACCGGGTCCTTCAGGGTGAACTGATACCGGGGGCACACTTTTTCCCGGCGGAAATAGTACATGATGCCCTGAAAGACATATTCCGCCGAACGCTGTGCTGCTTCCATCGGCTCACCCGGCATTGGCTGCCAGATAATCGGCCAGGTCACTGATGGTGACAAAGTTGCGCAGCTCCTTTTCCGGGATGCGCAGGCCAAAGGTCTCTTCCAGGTCGGCCACGATGGTCAGGATCTCCATCGAGGACAGATCCAGGTCGTCCATCAGGACGCTGTTCTCGTTGACATCCTCCGGCGCGATCTCTGCCACATCCTCCAGGATGGCCAGGATCTGGGACATGATTTCTGCTCGTTCCATAAGAAATGTTCTTCCTTTCCGTGACGGATTTTGGGTGTGCCGATCAGGATCAGCACGGCTCTGCCCTCAGTATAGCACAACCCCTATGGGTTTGCCCAGTTTTTTTGCAGAGTATGCGGCGCAAACCGCAAAATCAGGGCTGCAGGCCTCAGCGCATCAGCTTGCCCATGGCGTTGCGGGGCAAGGGCTGGGCGGAGAATTCCACGGCGCTCATACGCTTGTACAGGGGCAGGGTGCGGTTGGTTTCGGTGATAAAGTCCCGTACCGCCTGCTGGTCGGCTTCCTCGCAGCAGACCACAGCGCAGATCTTTTTGCCCTTTTCCTTCACCAGGCATTCCTTCACGGCAGGGCATTTTTCCAGCAGGCCCTCCAGCTCCTCGGGGCTGACGTTCTCGCCGCTGTCCAGAATGATCACGTTCTTCTTGCGGCCGGTGAGGAAGTAATAGCCATCCTCATCTACCCGGGCCAGGTCGCCGGTGTGGAACCAGCCCTCGGCGTCCACCACCTCAGCGGTGCCCTCCGGATCCTTATAGTAGCCCAGCATCACATCGCCGCCCCGCATACACAGCTCGCCATTGTCCAGCTTGATCTCGCAGTGGCCGTCGTCCTTGCCGATGGATCCGATGTGCTTGGCATCCTCCGCAAAGTTGATGAGGCCGCCGCCGGTGGTCTCGGTGCTGCCGTAGAGCTGGGAGATCACCATGCCGTGGTCGTGGAGGTCCATCAGGGTCTGGGGGTCAAACATCGCGGACATACAGTTCAGAGCCCACAGATCCCCCAGCTTGTCCTGCTTGCCGGTCATCAGGTCGTGGTGAATGGACTGCACCAGCACCGGCACGGCGGCCATATCCTGGCTGGGCATCCGCTTCAGGTCCTTATAGAAGGACCGCAGGCTGCCCAGGTTCTGGGCCCAGCCCATCCAGGCCCAGGTGAACAGGCAGCCAAAGGCACCCAGGTGGAACATGGGCAGCAGGGTCATGTGGCTGACCAGCAGGTCCGGGTCATTTTTCAGCTGGCAGAACCGCTGCCCCACCCGTACATGGTGGGGCATCACCGCAAAGAAGTTCCGCTCGCAGAGCATGACGCCCTTGCTGCGGCCCGTGGTGCCGGAGGTGAACATCAGCACCATCAGCTCCTCGGGCTGGATGCGGTTCACAAGCTCTGCAGGCTCGTAAGCCTTGTAGGCATCCATGGGGCGCAGCAGGCTGCCGTAATCCGCCTGCATCTCCTCGTTGCAGCCGTAGTCATCGCCGTCGGTCAGGATGGCGGAAGGCTCCACCAGCTCCAGCTCCCGGTGCAGCTCCTCCCAGCTCTTGCGCTGGTTCATGGGCACGATGACGCCGCCCGCCATCATGACACCGTAGCAGTTCACGGCGTAGTGGTAGCTGTTGTTGCTCCACACGCACACCCGCTTGCCCTGAATGTCCGGGATGGTGCTCAGGTAGTAGTTCACCGCGCGGCGGATGTCCTGCGCATACTCCCCGAAGTGCTTTTCCACCACCACATCCTGGTCGGCGTCGTACCAGCGGAAGGCCACCCGGTTCGCAAATCGCTGCTCCATGTTCAGCGTCAGCAGCTCATACAGATTTTTCGGTTCATGCAGTTCCATGATCGTTTCCCTCTCTATTCTTTAAAAAGCCAGTCTCACGACCATAACGCCTTGTGGGAACTTTTCCCACCATGAGACCGGCTTCTTCCGCTAAGATTTAGGATCGCAGCAGCTTGCCGGCAGCGTTGCGAGGCAGGGGCTGGGCCGAGAACTCCACCACCATGTGCTTGTACAGGGGCAGGGTGCGGTTCACCTTGGTAACAAAGTCCCGCACAGCGTCCTGCTGGTCCGGGTCGCAGCAGACCACGGCGCAGATGCGCTGGTTCCGCTCGCAGACCATGCACTCCCGGATGGCAGCGCAGGGAGCCAGCAGCTTTTCCAGCTCCTCGGGGCTCACGTTCTCGCCGCTGCCCAGGATGATCACGTTCTTTTTGCGGCCGGTCAGGTACATATAGCCGTCAGGCTCCACCCGGGCAATGTCGCCGGTGTGGAACCAGCCCTCGGCGTCCAGCACCTCGGCGGTGGCCTCCGGGTCCTTGTAGTAGCCCAGCATCACCGGGTCACCACGCATGCACAGTTCCCCGTCCTCCAGCTTGTACTGGCAGCTGTCGTCCACATGGCCCACGCTGGTCAGGTACTTTCCCTCCTGGGAGGAGTTCCAGGCACCGTCACCGCAGGTCTCGGTAAGGCCGTACATCTGGGCAATGAAGAAGCCCCGGTCCATCAGGTCCTGGAGCATGGCAGGGTCGAACATGGCTGCGCCGCAGGTCAGCACACGCAGGCCGTTCAGACGCTCCCGTTTGCCCTTCATCACATCATTATAAATGCTCTTCAGCAGCACCGGCACCACAGCCATCACGTCGCTCCGCATGGCCCCCAGGTCCCGGTAGAAATATTTCAGGTCGTTGCACAGGTTCACGCAGTGGCCGGTGACGCTCCAGGACACCAGGCTGGTCATGGCCGAAATGTGGAACATGGGCAGGCAGGACAGAGAGCTGAACTCGTCGGTGTTCCAGCCGGTCTGGCTCCGCACGTCCTCAAAGGGGGTCAGGAAGGCAGGCATGGCGGTGAACAGGTTCTTCTGAGACAGCATAACGCCCTTGCTGCGGCCAGTGGTGCCGGAGGTGAACATGATAAAGGCCATTGCATTGAGGTCCGGCACCTCGGTGATCTCCATCGCAGGCTCAAAGGCGGTAAAGGCATCCATGGGCACCAGACGATCCCCGTACTCCTGGCCCAGGGCCGGCTCCCGGCTCAGGTATTCGCCGTCATGGAGCACGCACACCGGCTCCACCAGATCCAGCTCGTAGCGGATCTCGTCCCAGTTCTTGCCGGTGTTCAGGGGCACTGCCACAGCTCCGGCCAGCACTGCGCCGTACATACACATCACATAGTGGTAGCTGTTGCGGGCCAGGATGGCCACACGCTGTCCCAGGGGGTTCGGGGTGCGGCTGCGCAAAAATGCCACGAATCGGCGCAGGTCTGCAGCGTACTGCCGGAAGGGCACCTCCACCACACCACCCTTGGCCTCATCATAATAACGGATGCCGATCCGGTCTGCGTAGATCGTTTCCAGATTGTTCAGGGACTGATACAACGAATGAACCATGTTAGCCTCCACGTCATTGTTTTTTACATTCCTGCAGCCGGGTCCACCCGGGCCAGGCCGCTTTTTCAATTGTGTTCAGTATACAATACCGCCGCTGGCAATGCAAGGCTTTTGCAACATTTAATTTCCATTTTTGGCAATTAAAACTTGCATACCTTGTTTTTTCCATCCGGCAGCCTGTGCCGTCTGCCCAGAAATTCGGCCCTTCTACCAGGCTTTTTTATCGGTAAAGACAACAATTGCCACCCGACGGTGGGCAATTCAAAATTGACAGTGTGCACAAAAAGCATTATACTAGCCTTATATCCTTATAAATGGATCATTTTTTACTGTATGCGCCTGTTGGTCACCTGTTTCCGGACGGCGCAAGGAAGGACCCTTTTCATGGAAGGCACCAGACCCAGCACCGTCAACTCCATCGGCATGTTCGACATGCTCAAGGGCATGGGCATGATCGTCATCGTGCTGGCCCACACCGCCGAACTCTACCCCATGCAGATCTCCGGCGGGCTGTCGCTCACGGCGTTTTTCCCGTTTATCTATCGTGAGGCCCTGATGGCGGCCTTTTTCATTGCCAGCGGCTACGGTTTCCGCAAGCGCTCCATCGGCAAGTGCATCCAGCAGCAGCTCAGAGCGCTGCTCAAGCCCTACTGCATCACGGCGGTGTGCACTTCGCTCTTGCATCTGCTGTGCCACTACATGGCGTTCCATTACTTCCCCAGCAGCGTCACCGAGACCCTCAAGGTGGCCGGCGGCTTTCTGCTGGGGCTGCCCCACACCACTACTTATGCCGGGCAGCAGTTCTTTTCCACCGGCCCCATGTGGTATCTGCTCTCGCTGCTGATCGGCTGGGTGCTGCTGGACGCCATCCTGAATATCTTCCCGGAGAAATACACACACTGGGCTGTGCTCGGCATCATGCTGCTGGGCTGGGGCACCACACTGGTGTGGGAGCTGCCCTTCAGCCTTTCGCAGGGGGCCGTGATCGTGCCCTACCTTTACATCGGCTATCTGGCCAAGAAGAACCGCTGGCTGGACAAGCCCCTGCCCCGCCGCACCCTGTACATCCTGCTGGGCGGCACAGCTCTGACCACTGTGGGAGCTCTGCTTGCCCAGAGCACCGACTGCATTTCCATGGGCGAGTGGACCTTCGGCCCGCTGAGCATCCTGCTGGATGCCGCCACCGGCTTTTTGTTCATCCGCCTGTTCATGCGGCTCAACCGTTTTACCGGCCCCATCGCACAGGGCCTGCAGGCCATCGGCCGCAACTCGCTGAACATCTTCTGCATCCACACGGTGGAGCTCATCGCCATTCCGTGGTATTTGTTCGCGGCTCACTTTACAGACCACCCGCTGCGCGGTATGCTGCTGCAGAACGTGATCGCGTTTACCTCCATCGGGCTGGTGTGCGCCCTGCTGAACCTGCGGCGCAGCTGGATCGTCAAAGCCTCGGCCGCACGGCGGCAGGCCCAGCGGCGCACCCCCGCGCTTTCGCAGCATTGATTTCCCAGGCTGCTGCGGTGCAGCCGTATCTTATAAAACAAGAGGAGAATCCGGTTATGAACAACGATGCCCCCCAGACCCTGGACGCGGCAGGCAGCCGCGTGGCCGAACTGGAACAGCAGCTCCGGCTGTCGGACGAAGGCGTTTCCCGGCTGGCACAGCGGTGCCTGGAGCTGGAGCAGCAGGTGCTGAAATATGAGGCCGTGCTGGCCTCGCAGGGTGCCGACACCGAACAGGGTGCTCTGCTTCTGCCCCAGCTGTTCTACGACTCCGGTTCCGGTTTTTCGCCCCATGAGTGCCTGACCGTTGCCCCTGACTCCTACGACGAGCTGACCCACGAAGTGTCGGCTGTGTTCGAGTTGCCCGTGGAGGCCAGGGCTCTGCGGCTGGATCCCGGTGAATTTGCCTGCTGCATCACCGATTTTTCCCTTTCAGACGAGCGGCTCAGCTACCACATCCTCAACGGCAACGCCCTGCAGGAGGGCACCATGCTGTTCATGAACATCGACCCCAATCTGACAGTGGAAAGTGCCGTAGGCTTCCCCGCCGGGCTGCGGTTTGCGGTGAAATATCGCTACTATCCCCTGGGCCGCTACCTGCATGAGCAGCCCGGCAAGGCCCTGCTGCGGGCGCTGACCGTGCTCAAGGAAGAGACCGAGGCCGTGTCCCGTCAGGGCACCGAACAGCTGCTGGAGGCAAACGCTGAGATTCAGCAGCTGCACAAGCAGCTGGCAGAACAGCAGCAGCATCTGGCCGACCTGCAGAACAGCCGGGCCGCCTACGAAGCCTCGCTGGAAAACGTGCTGGGCAGCAGCAGCTGGAAGCTCACGGCACCGCTGCGCAAGCTGCTGGGCCTGTTCCACCGACATTGAAGGGGGTTCGTACATGTACAGCAGTTACAGCCCCCTGCAGCGCCGCCAGCTGCGGGAACAGACCTATACCGACACCCAGAGCACCTATCTGCTGGTGTACGCCCCGGGCCGCCGCAATGCCCTGACCCTTTCTCTGGCCGAGCAGCTGCACCGCAAGTTCCGGCTGGTGGACCGGCTGGAAGGTGAGCTAACCCCCTCCGTGAACGGTGTGCTGCTGGTGAGCGAGGATGTGGAGTGCACCTCCACCGCCCTCACCTATTTTGCAGCCGCCTTGCAGCAGGGGGCTGACCTTGTGGTGTGCGATGCCGTGTTCGGCTACGACGGCGGCAGTGCCCTGTACCAGACCGACCAGCACCTGCCCGGCCAGCGCTGTGCCCTGCTCTCCCGCGCCCTGCTGGACCGCTGCCGCGCGGCGGCCCGCGGCAAAGACGATGTGCTGGAACTGCTGCGGCTGGCAAACCAGCTGGCGCAGAACTGCCGCTGCGTCCCGCAGGCACTGCTGCACTTCCGCCGGGAGCTGTGCGCCGAGGACGTATTCTCGGCCACCGGCAAACGCGCCGTGGTGCTGAGCCATGAACTCACCATGACCGGTGCGCCCATCGTGCTGGTGAGCGCCATCCCGGTGCTGCGCAGTCTTGGCTATGAAGTGGTGGTACTGGGCCCCTCGGACGAGGGTTCTCTGCCGCTCTTTCTGGAGGCCGGAGCTGCCGTGGTCACCCGCCGCGACTGCGTGACCTCTTCCACCCTGTGGGAGCTGGCTTCCAGCGCAGACTTTGTGCTGGCCAACACGGTGGTGGAAGCCCCCGCCGTGCGCACCCTGAACGGCGGCTTTGTGCCGGTGCTGTGGTGGCTGCACGACGCCTTTGCAGGCTATCCCTTCATCACCCACAAGATCCCCAAGGAGCTGGCCGACAACGTGCACATTGCCGCTGTGGGCTCCCACGCCACCGCCGCCATGCACTCGGTGCGGCCCAAATTCAAGGTGGAGCAGCTGATCTACGGCCTGCCCGACTACGCCCGCGAGAGCTTCCCTCGCTACGACCTGAGCTATGCCGGCGGGCGGCCCCTGTTTGTCACGGTGGGCTCCATGGAGATGCGCAAGGGACAGGACATCTACTGCGAAGCCATCCGCCTGCTGCCGCCGGAGGTGCGGGAAAAGGCCTCCTTCCTCTTTGTTGGCAAGGCTTCCGACCGGGACGTCTCCGCCCATGTGCACGCCCTGACCGAGCAGTTCCCTCATAATGTGTTCTACCGCAAGCGGCTGGAACGCCCGGAGATCAAGTCGCTGATGGAGCAGTGCACCTGCATTGTGTGCGCTTCCCGCGATGACCCTATGCCCACCTTTGTGACCGAGGGCCTGATCTTCGGCAAGCCTTCCATCGTGTCGGAGCACACCGGCACCGCCGGGCTCATCACGGAAGGGGTGGACGGCTTTGTGTACCGCAACGATGACCCCGTCCAGCTTTCCAAAGTGCTGGCCCATGCCATTGAGCACCCCGACCAGCTGGCCGCTATGAAGGCCGACTGCCGCAAGCTCTACGAGCGCTACTACACCAACGAAGCCTATGTCTCCACCCTGGTCCGTCTGATCCGGGAGCTGACCGAGTCCCGCTAAGCCTTTTGTTTTATTCTTGTTAAATTCAACGCCCCGGAAAATCCGTGTGATCTTCCGGGACGTTTTTGCACGCAGTGTGTCAAAACGATCTGCAATATTTGTCATTTTCTTTCCGTTCCGGACATCTTTTTTATCATCCGGGCCGGATTGCACAAGAAAATTCGGCTTCCGTTCACAAAGACGGCCGGCGGCTGTGCTATACTT
>ERZ833782.2811-NODE-2811-length-10497-cov-2.772840_pt1 | contig 10497 bp, 8 predicted proteins | sample MGYA00519577_ERZ833782 | MGnify/ENA primary metagenome ERZ833782 (study PRJEB31850, sample SAMEA3708745) | human gut metagenome | biome: human gut; feature: human-associated habitat; material: faeces | place: China | collected 2014 ...
AACCAGGGAAACGCGGAAAGCAGTGCACCGCCTCCACCAATCATTCCCAACTCCTTGAAGAAGTCCCGCCGGCTTAAATTGACTGAATTCTCATCATTTTTCATAACTTATATACATGTTTTTCATAAATATCAAATTGAGACGCGATTACCGGAACACGCTCGTCGTCGCAGATCATAAAGGCAGTTGTCAGAATCTCCGCCACCACCGGATCTTTCGACACCACCGACACCATTTTCTTATCCTCCACGAATGTTCCCGTATGTGGGTTCACGATATGACGCGGATGGGAAGGCATATTTCCCGATGTCGATAGCGAACTGTCACACAACTTCAAATCGGCAATCCGCTCTTTCGTAAACGGATTGTCAAGACCCACCGGCCAATATTCGCCGCACGGATGCGTACCGACCGCCAGAACCGAACTATTTCCGAAATTGACAAGCGCCTTACCAATCCCGTTTTCTTCCAACAGTTCCCGTATTTTAGCAAGCGCATATCCTTTCCCGTACCCGCCGAGATCAATGTGTAAAGATTCAGAAAAGAAAAAAATGCTTTTATCTTCTTCCGTCAGCAATACCTGGTCGAATCCCTGCAAAGTTATATCGAAATATCCTTCCGTCAGCTCATTGTAACGCTTGCAGTTCAACAATATATTCCAAAGCTCTTCCCCCACCGTCACCGGGTAGTGCCCGGCTTCCCGGTTAACAAATGAAACCTCACTCTCCGGATCGAACCGGTTCAGCATTTTATCTAATCGCTGCACTTCCGATTCGACCTTTTCCCAGACCGTACCAAGAAGACGGGGATCACTGCCGACCATCAAGATGTCGAACTGCGTTCCCATTACCGACGACATAGATCCATGGAAAAGCCCGGAAGCCGCATAATAGTTAGAATAAGCCATTTGTTACTTGTTATTTTTTACATGGTTCAAAGAGGTGCGCGTACACACTCTGCAAATATAGGGGATTTGTTCGTTTCACAAATAGAATTAGGCAACCTTTTTCTCAAAAGGTTGCCTAATTAGCGTTTATTTTCGTTTAAAATTACAGATTCTCTTACTTCCTGAAATTCACCGGAACTATGTATTGTACCCGAACCGGCTGTTTACGATACTCACCTGGGAGCCATTTGGGGGAACTTTTGATGATGCGCAAAGCCTCCGTGTCCAACTGCTCATCTCCGCTGGAACGTAAAACCCGAACATCATTGACCGAACCATCCCTTTCAATGATGAAAGCAATAACCGACCGGCCTTCTTTATCCAGCCCCTCAGGTATCACACTTGTTATGTAATCCATGAAGCCTTCCGCCCCTTTCCCCTGGAAATCCGGCATTTTGTCCGGCAAAGTGAAAACTTCCGTTCGCAATCGATCCTCCAATCTGCGTTTCTCCCGTTCATAATATTCCTTTTCGGTCATTCCTTTTAGCAGAACTTCGGGGACAGGAGTCTTGACGGCACGTTCCAGTTCCTCCGGCTTATCCGAAAGATAAAACTCCGTCATCATCCCGATTTTTCTTCCAAACCCGACATCTCCCAAACTCACATCATAAAAGAAACGGTATCGGCCTGCCCGATTAGGATGCACATCCGGATAAAGATCGGCCACGAACTCCCAGCGTTCTTCATTGCTTACGCCATACTCCGTATCGAGAAAAATGTTATTAATCGGCAATTCACGCCAGGTACCATCAACATCCTCATAAGTGATGACATAGCGGGTACCACAATGCAGCAACTCACCGCTATGATTATATATAATGAATTTCACCTTGTCAGCCTCCGTCGAATAGACGGTATATTCCGGCCGAATCGAAACACCGGCCACGTCATTCACCCCTTCCTCATCATTTAAGACAGCTTCCCTCGATCCTGTAAAGCGAAAAGCAGGAGAATCCATGACCTTCTCGCGAAACTCTTGTTGCTTCTCTGGTGTATTAACCATCAAATCAATTTGTATATCATGAATACAGACTCCAGCACTTTGTACGTTTTTCATAACCGGAGTCCCTTCCAATTCTCTCCAACGCCCGACCAACTCGTCATTGATCCGAAGCAATTCTTTCTGCGTATAGCACAAACCCGGTTCGATGATGAAATCAACCGTTCCCAACTCTTTTTCCAACCGTTTGCGGACAACAAGCGAATCTCCCTTAATCTGAATAACCAACCTTCCGGAATCATCCAGATAAACACCGCCGATGTAATCCGGGCAACTCTTGCTATCAACCGAAAAAGCCTTACCGCCTGAAATATCATCGCCATAAAGACACTCCATCTTTTTCAGGATTCTCATCGACACACCTTCGTTCTTTTCCCTCAAACACTCCGAGACCTTGACCTCTTCCTGCTTCTCCGAAACGGTCTGCTTGCAAGATTGAAAGACAATCATTACACACAAGGCACACAACGGAAGAATGATGTATCTCATAGATGCAATTATTTGAAAGTTAATATGCAACAAATATACGCCTTTTACATAACAAAAAAACACCCACATGAAAAAATCAAAGCGAAAGCAGTGCCAAGCCTGTTACATTTTATTGGCACAAGAGTTCCACTGGCATGGCACTCCCGTTTCATGGGCAGGAAACAGTAGTTCCATAGGTAAGGAACGACCGTTACATGGGCAGGAAACAACACTTGCACTGCTATCTCCTCACCCTTTTGATGCCTCCGAGGCTGAAAAAAGAAACCAGCCATTCGTTTATTACAAGATAATAGCTTACATTTGCATCTAAAAGTATTATCTAAAATCTATGATTCCGATGAGTACACAAATTAGTAAAAGCCTGATAGCGCTTTTCTTTTTAGGAATGTTTGTAACCGGTTGCAATACCAACATAAAGCAAACGGCCGATAACGATATCAAATTCGATTCTATCCGGGTGGATAAGACCTATCATCTGCTGGATAATCCTGATAATCCCAATTGTAACCTGCAATTGAGCTTCACCTATCCCGCCAAATTTTCCGATAAAGAGATCCTGAAAAAGATACAAAATGACTTCGTCCTCTCCTATTTCGGCGAGAATTACGAGAACCTGCCTCCGGAAGAAGCGGTCGCCAAGTACACGGAAGATTATCTGAACAACTATAAAGAGCTGGAAGCTGATTTCAAGGCGGAGTTGGAAAAGAAGGACGATTTGCCGGTCGGGGCCTGGTTCTCTTATTTCGAAATGTCGTCGGATGAAATCGTCTACAACCAGAATGACATCCTGAGCTATACCGTAAGTTTTGAAAACTATACAGGCGGCGCACACGGTTCGCATGCCTACAACAACCATGTGATCAACCTGAAAACAGGCAATGCAATCACGGAAGAAGATATTTTCATCGAGAACTTCCAGGACAGTCTCGCACAGATATTGATCGATCATATTGCCAAACAAAACAAGGTAGAGAATCCGAAAGACTTGGAAAACATAGGTTTCTTCAGTGTCGAAGAAATCTTTCCGAACGGTAATTTCCTGGTCGACGGAGACGGTATCACATATACCTTTAATGAATATGAAATCGCCGCTTACGTGGTAAGAGAAACAAATGTATTCTTACCCTATGCGGAAATCCAATATCTATTGAAGAAAGACAGCCCGATTTATCAATTGACAATGGACAATTGACAATTAAAATACAATAAAATCCTACACATAATAATCTATGGATAACAACGCAACATCCTCTCCCCAATTATCAATTGTCAATTGTCAATTGGGGGTTCTAAAGTCTTACTTTCCAACGCTGACCGATGCGCAAAAGCTACAGATAGATGCCCTGTTCGACTTATACTCAGACTGGAATTCCAAAATCAATGTAATTTCACGCAAAGATATAGAGAACCTGTACCTGCACCACGTGCTTCATTCTTTGGGTATCCTGAAAATGCTGAAATTCAAAGAAGGATCAACAGTGATGGATATCGGTACGGGAGGAGGTTTTCCCGGCATACCACTTGCTATCCTGCTTCCTGAAGTACGGTTTCATTTAGTAGACAGTATCGGGAAAAAGATCAAAGTCGGACAAGCCGTAGCCGAAGCGATCGGTTTGAAAAACGTCACTTTCCGCCATTGTCGTGCCGAAGAGGAAAAACAATTATTCGACTTTGTCGTGAGCCGTGCCGTCATGCCGCTGGCCGATCTGGTAAAAATCGCCCGTAAGAATATAAAGAAGGAACAACAAAATGCACTTCCTAACGGTTTGATTTGTCTGAAAGGAGGAGAGTTGCAGCATGAAATATTGCCATTCCACAAGCAAGCTGTCAGCCTCAACCTGAGTGACCATTTTAAAGAAGAATTTTTCCAAACTAAAAAAGTTGTTTACGTACCGTTATGATTACAATAAAATCGTTTGAGTTCAATTATTTCCAAGAAAACACATTCCTGCTGTATGATGATACACGCGAGGCCGTACTGATCGATTGTGGTTGCTGTCGCAAGGAAGAGGAAAAGGAGCTAACCGACTTTATCCTCGAAAACAAGTTGACATTAAAGCATTTGCTCTGTACTCATCTGCACGTGGATCACGTATTCGGAAACGGTTTTATATATAAGACATACGGTTTGAACCCCGAAGCGAACAAGCAGGATGTCGAGAAACTGCCCTCTCCGGACGAACAGGCCAAATTGTTCGGACTCCGTCAGCAGGTCGAGAATGTCCCGGTTGAAAAATATATCGTAGGAGGCGAGACCATCAAGTTCGGCACATCCGAACTTCAAGTGCTGACAGTTCCCGGCCATTCACCCGGCAGCGTCGCTTTCTATAACAAAAAGAACGGCTTTGCGATCGTCGGCGATGCACTGTTTGCCGGAAGTATCGGCCGTACCGACCTTTGGGGTGGAAACCAGGAGGTATTGGTTGCCGCCATCCGCGACAAACTCCTTTCGCTTCCCGACGAGACAGTAATCTATCCGGGGCATGGACCGGAAACAAGGGTCATCGATGAGAAGTTCAATAATCCCTATTTGTAATTGACAATTAAGAATTAATTCATAAATCATAAATCACAATATTATGGACACAAATAAATTTGTAAACCGCCACGTTGGTATCTCGGCAGAAGACATTCCTTCCATGCTGCAAGCCATCGGCGTCAAGTCGGTTGACGAACTGATCGATCAGACCATCCCGTCCGACATCCGTTTGAAAGAGCCGCTTAACCTTCCCGAACCCATGACGGAACGTGAGTTCGCAGAACACATCTCGGAGTTGGCATCCAAAAACGAAGTCTTCACTTCTTATATCGGAATGGGTTGGTATGACACAGTATGTCCGGCTCCTATCCAACGTAACGTATTTGAAAATCCGGTTTGGTACACTTCCTACACTCCGTACCAGGCAGAAGTTTCACAAGGACGTCTGGAAGCATTGTTGAATTTCCAGACTGTTATCGCGGAACTGACCGGCCTTCCGCTGGCCAACTGTTCCCTGCTGGACGAAGCGACAGCAGCAGCCGAAGCGGCAACCATGTTCTACGGTAGCCGTAGCCGTGCACAGGTAAAAGCAGAAGCCAATACGTTGTTTGTCGACGAAAACGTATTCGCCTCTACACTGGCCGTTATCAACACTCGCATGATCCCGCAAGGCATCAAGGTCGTTGTGGGTGATTACAAAACATTTGAATTCACACCGGATGTATTCGGGGCTATCGTCCAGTATCCGAATGCCGACGGTTTGATCGAAGATTATAAAGAATTCATCGTGCGTGCCAATGCCGGTGGAGCACGTGTCGCCGTTGCTGCCGACCTGATGAGCCTTGTCCTGCTGACTCCTCCGGGAGAATGGGGCGCAGACGTCGTATTCGGGAGCAGCCAGCGTTTCGGTATCCCAATGTTCTACGGCGGCCCGTCTGCTGCATTCTTCGCAACGAAAGACGAATACAAGCGTTCCATCCCCGGACGTATCATCGGCATTTCCAAAGATGCCTATGGACACGCGGCCTATCGCTTGGCTTTGCAAACACGCGAACAGCATATCAAACGTGAAAAAGCAACTTCCAATATCTGTACCGCCCAAGCCTTGCTGGCCACGATGGCAGGTTTCTACGCCGTTTACCACGGTGCCGAAGGCCTGAAGAACATTGCCGGTCGTATCCACGCTTCTGCCGGTTTCTTGGCTGGCGAACTGGAAAAACTGGGCTACAAGCAATTGAACAAAGACTACTTCGACACGTTGAAAATCCAGTTACCGGAACAAGTATCCATCAATGCGCTCCGCGAGATCGCATTGGAATGCAAGGTAAACTTGCGTTACTTTGAGGCCGGACAGATCGGTATCAGTTTGGACGAAACGACCGGTCCGACCGATATCGGCGTATTGCTGTATATCTTCGCCGGTGCAGCCGGAAAGGATTACATGCTGCAAGAAGCCGTTCCTGAAAAGACTTATTTCGATCCGAAGTTCACCCGTACTTCCGAATTCCTGCAGGAAGACGTATTCAAGAAGTATCATACTGAAACGGAGCTGATGCGTTACATCACCCGCCTGGGACGCAAGGATGTTTCACTAGCCCAGTCCATGATCTCCTTGGGTTCTTGTACAATGAAACTGAACCCAGCATCATCCATGCTTCCGCTCAGCCGTCCGGAATTCATGAATATACACCCATATGCACCGGAAGACCAGGTCGAAGGCTACACGGAACTGATTGAAAACTTATCGGCTTACCTGTGCGAGATCACCGGATTCAAAGGCTGTACACTTCAACCTAATTCCGGAGCAGCCGGCGAATATACAGGTCTGCGCGTAATCCGGGCTTACCTGGAAAGCATCGGGCAAGGACATCGCAACATCGTTCTGCTTCCGGCTTCCGCTCATGGTACAAACCCGGCAAGTGCGATCCAGTGCGGTTTCACGACTGTCACGGTAAAATGTGACGACAAGGGTAATATCGATTTGGAAGATTTCCGGGCAAAAGCCGAAGCCAACAAAGACAACTTGGCTGCCAGCATGATCACCTATCCGTCTACCCACGGTATCTTCGAAGTGGACATCAAAGAAATGTGCAACATTGTTCACGCTTGCGGCGGTCAGCTGTATATGGACGGTGCCAACATGAACGCACAGGTCGGTCTGACTAACCCGGGGACTATCGGTGCAGACGTCTGCCACCTGAATCTGCATAAGACCTTCTCTTCTCCTCACGGTGGAGGCGGTCCCGGTGTCGGTCCGATCTGCGTTGCCGAACACCTCGTTCCGTTCCTACCGCAACACCCGGTATTATGGGGTAACGGCCTGAACACAGTCTCCGCTGCACCTTACGGTAGCGCGGGCATTCTGCCGATCACATATGCTTACATCCGCATGTTGGGAACAGAAGGATTGGAAACGGTCACCAAGACCGCAATCCTGAATGCGAATTATCTAGCGGCTAAATTCAAAGATACTTACGGAATCGTTTACACAGGTGCTACAGGCCGCGTCGGTCACGAACTAATCCTGGAATGCCGCACGGTAAAAGAACGTTCAGGCATTGATGAAGGCGATATCGCCAAGCGTCTGATGGATTTCGGCTACCACGCTCCAACTCTTTCCTTCCCTGTTCACGGCACTTTGATGGTCGAACCGACCGAAAGTGAAAGCAAGGCCGAACTGGACCGTTTCGTCGAGGTATTGGAATGTATCTGGAACGAAATCAAGGAAGTGGAAGAAGGCAAGGCTTCGAAGGAAGATAACGTATTAAAGAACGCTCCTCATCCCGAATACGAAGTGACAGCCGACGAATGGAAACACGAGTATCCACGCAGTAAAGCCGCCTTCCCGCTGGAATGGTTGCACGACAGCAAGTTCTGGATCAACGTAGCCCGCGTAGACAATGCGTATGGCGACCGCAACCTGATCCCGACACTTTGCGCATGCGAAATTTAATATAAACCGGTATAACGCAAACGGCACGAAAACGCAGCTCTTATTTTCTCATCTGCTTTCCCCGCCGTTTGCGTTATTTTTTTTAATAACAAACAATAAATTCAATGAACACTACAACTAAAGAGAAAATCAGATTCAGCAAAGCATTTTGGGTAGCAAATACCGTTGAACTCTTCGAACGTGCCGCCTACTACGGCGTCTTCATCGTAATCACCCTCTATCTTAGCCGGATTCTCGGATTCAATGACATTCAGGCAGCCGGTATCGCCGGTGTCTTCTCCGCCTGCCTCTACCTGTTTCCCACGTTTGCCGGAGCTCTTGCCGACAAGATCGGCTTCCGCAACTCCATGTTAATCGCTTTTTCCTTGCTCACTTTCGGATATCTGGGACTGGCCGTCTATCCGACTTGGCTACAGTCTGCCGGATTAGTGCAATATGGAACGACCACCACTTTTACCGGACTGTTGGAAAGCAACCTGCAATATGGAATCATCCCGATCATGATCCTGATCGTATGCGGTGGTGCTTTCATCAAAAGCGTAATTTCCGGTACAGTAGCCAAAGAGACGACCCCTGAAACCCGCGCCAAAGGGTTCTCCATCTTTTACGCGATGGTCAATATAGGGGCTTTCTCCGGCAAGACGATTGTCAAACCACTCCGCGAAGCTCTCGGAAACGAGGGGCTCATCACACTGAACTATTTCTCCGCTTCCATGACATTTCTGGCTTTACTCGCAATCTGGTTCTTCTACAAGAGCAGCCAGCATAGCGGTGAAGGAAAAACATTCAGCCAAATCTGGCAGGCACTAATAAAAGTCTGCTGCAACGGACGTCTTATCATCCTGATCCTGATCATTACGGGATTCTGGATGGTGCAACACCAGTTATATGCTACAATGCCTAAATATGTGCTCCGCCTGGCAGGTGAAGGGGCTTCTCCTTCGTGGTATGCGAATGTCAACCCGTTGGTGGTAGTACTGACAGTCAACCTGGTTACCCAACTAATGCGGAAAAGAACCGCACTGATGTCTATGACTATCGGGATGTTTATCATGCCGGTATCGGCCTTATGTATGGCTTCCGGAAATATGCTGGACGGCAGTTCGACTATCCTGGGCATGCACCCTGTTGCCTTTATGATGGTAGTCGGCATCGTTTTCCAAGGTCTGGCCGAAACTTTCATCTCTCCACGCTTCCTCGAATACTTCTCTTTGCAGGCTCCGAAAGGAGAAGAAGGGCTTTATCTGGGGTTCAGCCATTTGCACTCTTTCCTTTCTTCTATCTTAGGATTCGGTCTGTCCGGATTCCTGCTAAGCAAGTATTGCCCTGAACCGACCCTGTTCAGTACGCACGAAGAATGGGTAGCCGCAAGCGCCCACGCCCATTACATCTGGTACTACTTCGGAGCAATCGCGCTGGTTTCGGCATTCGCCCTTATCATTTACGGGCAAGTAGTCAAAAGGCTGGATACAAGATAGGAGATATCAATCCAATCACTTGACTTCGATCTGACAAGACTGGTGCAGTTCCTTTTTCCATTTTTGGACAAAGGCAAACCAGTCTTCTTTTGTTTTATAACCGAAAGTTTCTTTCATCGATGTAAAAGTGATGTGGTAAGTAAAAGAAGACCGTCCCTCCGCTCCTATCACATATAGATAATTGGCAGCGTCTTGCGTTTCGTTCTTTATCAGATCGGAAGGCAGGCAAGTGGCAACACCGACCGTCTCCTTTGCATATTTAACCGTATCGTTGACAGGCCAATCTGTTCCCCAACAGGCTACCAGACCTTTATGATCGGAAAAAGAAGAAGAACCTTTTATATTCAGAACACCCGTACTGAACACTTCATTTTTCAGCGGCTCGGCAAAATGCACCTGAACTTCGCAATCCCGGTGGCCGGCATACAAAATATAACGGACCGTCATCTGAAGTTCCGAACCTTGATACTGCCAATCAGTCGAAACAATATCCGTAACAGTTCGCACCGGACCGTATGCCCGTATAGTTTCCGTCAGACTGGCAACCGGTTCGATATGGGTCGCTTTCTTTCCATCCCATCCTTTCAAGGCACCTACGCCGCAACTGTTGCCTACCAACAGGACATCGTCTCCGAAACCACGTGCCAGCTGTTCATCGGTAGGATAAAATTGAGACTCCCGTATTTCGAAACCCTTATTGAACTTGCCGTAAATATCGACAGTCTGTTTCTTGTCGAAATAAATACGATAGGCTACCTGATCCGATTCGAAAGCAGGACCATGATGGTGCAACTGATTATAAACGTTACTAGTCCCCGGAATAGTAAGAGATGAAATCGGGACATGCTTGCCGTTCTTATCGCTCACCAACATCTCGGCATAGACACGGGCAGGATAAGTCCGGTCTGTCTTTTCGGAAGAGAGAACAACTTTCAGCTTCTTGACCGACTGGGCAGGAACGTCCAAAACAAAAGCCAGTTCATCCGCTTTACGGTCACCATCCAAATCATCCAACTGGGAAGGTATTTCCTTCGTTCCGTCCCAGACTGTTGCCGAACGCACACGAAAAGACGGACTCATATCGCTCAGGCGAAGCACTACCGGTTCATCCTGCTTGCCGGTTTTCCATTCATTCGAGACTTCCACAGTACG
>ERZ833782.2821-NODE-2821-length-10469-cov-2.452084_pt1 | contig 10469 bp, 7 predicted proteins | sample MGYA00519577_ERZ833782 | MGnify/ENA primary metagenome ERZ833782 (study PRJEB31850, sample SAMEA3708745) | human gut metagenome | biome: human gut; feature: human-associated habitat; material: faeces | place: China | collected 2014 ...
TTTCCTGCATACTGTAATTATCACTGAAATATGGAGGTTTAATCATGACAAAAAAATATAGTGATTCTGAAAAGAAAGATAAAAAAGCAGCATTAAAAGAAATAACAGAACAACTTGAAAAATCCATCCATGAGTTCATGAATGGCGAAAAATACAAAAATTTTCTTAACCAGATGTCTAAATTTCACTCTTACTCTCTGAACAATCAGATATTGATTGCCATACAACGCCCGGAGGCAACCATCTGTGCATCCTACAGTGGATGGAAAAGTCAGGGACGACAGGTAAAAGCCGGAGAACGCGGAATCAAAATTCTCTGTCCAGCATTCTATAAAAAAGAAAAAATCAAGGATGTAATAGACCCTACGACCGGAAAACCTTTCTTGCTGCCAGATGGAAATGTCAAACGTGAAATCGTTGAAGTAATCATACCGCACTTTAAAATCGGTTACACCTTTGATGTAAACCAGACTGAGGGAAAACCACTGGTTGAACTCTCCCAACAACTGACCGGAGAACTGACAGATTCTCAAAAAGAATTAAAAGACGCACTCTTGCAAATCAGCCCGATTCCGGTTTCATTTCAACCAATAGAAGGTAGTGCAAACGGTTTCTACAGTCTGGACAAAAATGCAATCACTGTTGACAGCACCCTGTCTGAAAAGCAGTCCGTAAAAACATTGATACACGAAATCGCCCACGCCACTATTCACAATATCAATATTCCAGATGCACCCAAGGACTCTCCTACCAGAGAAGTACAGGCAGAATCTATCGCTTATGTCGTATGCCAGTATTTCGGAATGGATGTCTCAGATTATTCTTTCGGATATATTGCAGGATGGTCTACCGGAAAAGACACAAAAGAACTGAAAGAGAGTCTGGAAATCATACATGATACCTCTAATGATATCATTTCCAAGACAGAGCAGACATTGACACAAATGCAATCAGTCAAGCAAAAAGTATCAGAAACAATACAGCCAAAACGCAGAGGGAGGTGTATGTAAATGGATAATTTTCAAGAACAAATGAAAGAAATTGAACAACTAAAAGCAGAACAGGCACTGCATCGCAAGCAATTGGAAGAGAACCGCCAACGCGCCCTTGCCAAGCGGAAACAGACTAAACGTTTAGTTACCCTCGGAAAAATAGTAGAAGGATTGCTGCCAGAGGATGCAGTCTGCCTGACTGAGGAGGAAATCCGGGATATTCTTACCCAACGAATAACTCCAAATATTCCATCATCAAAATCAACAGACAAAGAAAATCATTAACTGTCTCTTTCATAATAGAACCGTTCTGATTACCATATTATCAATCAGAACGGTTCTGACTTATTCACTGATATTTTTTATAACTATTTTTCTATTATGCTTTTCAATCTTAATTTGACCATTCATCAACATCGGAAGTAAGAAGTCACGAAGTGATGTAATTTCTTGATTTTCTGTTTTAAGTTGACATACTTTTGCCAAATAATCATTAAAACAACTCATATTGATATTCTTTGGCACAATAATTTTCAACCCTTTAATATCAGCATCACTTAAATGTCCAACTGTAGACCTAGCAACACTTTTTACCTTTGACTGAATTATTGGTTCAATTTGATATTTAACAATCATATTTGGAAGAGTAGTTTCTCTAATACGCACAATTCGTTGATTGATAATATCCCCATCTTTATTCCAAAAGTTCATCTGGAAATTTCCATCCATACCTATTAACAAATCCATTATTTTAGATAAATAACTACTGTCAATTTTCTCTTTTGTGTACGCAGAATTTGACAAATCCAGAATATCTCTAATTCTTATTACAGGTTTCCCCGAATCTCCAAACAACGCTGTTGATAAAGGATATCCATATTTTACATCTGCTACTTTTGGTAAGTCAAACACATTCCATCCTTCAGGAATTTCACGTTTCAACTCATCGTTCCACACCATTTTACCGCCACTGCTCTTGTATGGTCTTCCATTTTCATCAGGGAAATCAAACTGTACAAACCAATAATCATACAAAAGTTTTGCCATTGACTCAAGGTCTGAACAGATGGAATTATTGAGTGCAATTTTAGAATTCAAATTATAAATAATATCTGCAATCATATTTTGTTCTTCCAGTTTGGGAAACGGAACAAGCATCTCCTGTGCCGAAGAAACATTAAAATGTTTTTGAACAGCTCCTACTTTTACATTTTTAATTTGAGATGCCCCCCATGAATTAATAAATGCACAAAGAAAATGAGGATTGATTTTTAATGTATCAGGGCGAACAATGACTAAATCCGAACAGTTACAACCATCTAATTCTTCAGGAACCACAGCAGCGGTTCCTGGTATCCCAGTTCTAACAATTACCACATCATTGGTATGTAAAATAGATTTACTTATTTTATTATTAAATTCTTTGGTAATATATCTGACATCTGATAAATCAAAAGAAAAAGGCTTCACATTTAAAGAACGTAAAAACTTAATTCCATTTTCAGTATATTCTTTTTCCATACTCCCTACATATCCAACTGTTAATTTTGAAACATCAGAAAGTTTGACCATATTAATCATACTTAATTCCTCCAATCTGATTCATAATCTCAGATTCAAGTCTATGACCTTCAGAGAATTTTTCATCCAAAGCATTTCTATACGCATTCATTCGTTTCAAAAATTCATCTTCACTAATGTCCACATACTCAATCTTAATTTCAAAATACTGACCAGCAGAAAAACTATAATTCTTTTCTTCCATCTTACTATAAGTAGTCATTACAGAAAAATCATCGACTTGTTCATAAGACAGAAATGTATCAATAATATGCTGCACTTCTTCATCACTCAGTACAGTTCTCTGATTCTTTCCTTCTTTTACTTTTGTTCCAAGATTTGAAGCATCCATCAAGAACACTTCACTACCTGTATTTGCTTTATCAAGAAAGATTACAGATACATTTGTTCCTGTATTTGCAAAAATATTTGACGGCATTGAAATAACGCCCCTGAGCATATGGTCATCAACCATCTTCTGACGAATTTTTAACTCAATACCGCTCTTTGCTGTCAAAAATCCAGTAGGTACAACAATAGCTGCCTTACCATCATCTTTCAAAGAATACATAACATGCTGAATAAACAACAGATAGATAGCCATGCTGTCTTTCTTCTTATTCGGAATCTTAGGCACACCCGCAAAGAATCTGTTTGTATCCTGCCACTTCTGCTCGATAGTGTCTCTTGTTGCTGAAAAATCTGTCTTAAAAGGCGGATTGATTGTAATATAATCAAATTTCTTCAAACCACTATCAGGCTCATGTTCTACCTTATAATGAGCGGGACTTTCCATTGTATCACCACGAATGATATTTCCTAATGATTCTGACTTACCGTTCAGCATCATATTCAAACGTAAGAAACGTGTTGATTTTGCAGAAATATCCTGTGTATATACAATAGCTCTGTTCATTCCACCCTCTTGTCCTAACTCATGAGCAAGATGAAGAATCAAGGAACCTGAACCAGCTGCTGCATCATAAATCTCTGCCGCATCAATCTTATCACTCATACCTACAAGAATCTTCGCAATGATTGATGATACTGCCTGTGGCGTAAAATATTCTGCGTATTTACCACTGGCAACATTGTAATTCTTAATCAAATACTCGAAAATAGCTGAATAAAAATCAAAGCTACCATCAAATGCTTCTGAAAAATCAAACTTATCCTGAGCAATAATTCCGAAAATAGATTTTACAAAATTGTTTCTCATAGATGCCTGAACCATCTCTGACAACGGCTCAAACAATGCTGTTTTTTCACCGTCTGACGTTTCAACAGCAAACTGCTCATTCAGCGGATTATTTGAAATATGCTTTAAAGCATCATCAAACTGTTTATAAAAATCCTGCTGTTCCATATGACTAATGAGATACTGAATTGTATCTTCATACGCAAATGCCACATCCTTTGAATTGGAATCATAAAACGCATCCAGCATATCATCTTCATTTTTCAAGATGTCCTCTACCGGAACATCAATCTCTTTTGCAAACTCTTCCAGATTATGCATGAATCTATCATTCAAAAACTTATACAGAAATACAGAAGTAACTACTACTTCCTCATTCGCTGTATTACTTAATCCAACAGTAGAACAAAGACCTTGAAGGTCATCGACCATCTGATGGATTTTTCCTTCTAATTCATGAAAAGCCATTTTTCTATCTCCTTTAGAACATCTTCATATTTGCATACGCTTCATTCAAAAGCTCACTATACCAATTCTTCAAACAAAGTTTTCCGTACAGTTTCGCTTTGATGAGCTGTGTTACGGTCATACTCTTTACGCTGGAAACAAAGTTATCACGACCTTGCAGAATAAGAATATTTGCAGTCTTGATTTCCTTTACGGCACCGTAGACAATATCCATTACCTTTTCAATGTCTTCTTTGGCATACTCTGAATGAATCTCAACAGCATCTGTATATGTCTTTACAAACGCATAGTTTCCATCATATCTAGCTGAAATACGTTCATTTTCAGCATTGATACGATGAGCTTCTTCCAGAATCTTTCTCAATTCATCATTGATTTCTGCCATATTAGCAATATCGAGCTTACCGAACAGCTTCTGCAATATTTCATCCAGCTTGACCATTTCAATCTGATTATGATTACGATTACGCTTAATTTCATCCTGCACTTTTGTAACCAAATCAGTCAGTTCCTTATATTCCTGTGTATTGGCAACACCCTTCATTGCATCAATCAGCTTACCCAAATCCATAATTTCAATCTTTGTTTTCAGGAACTCATACAAAATATCTACAACTTCCTTGTTTGAAATAATGGTAAGCAGATTCGTTGGATTTGAACTCAGGTTTACAAAATCAATACGTGCCTGAACTGCTTTTAACAGCTTTCTGATATGTTCAATATCAATCTGTGCAGCATATTCTTCTGCTCTTGACAGCTTAAACTCTGTATGGCAAGTTTTAACGCCATTCAGCAATCTTCTGATAGTCAAAAGTGCATCCTTATTCATAAAAGTCAGTTGCTTTGAAAAGCGTTCCAAATTCGCTGTATCAATCATAGAATCCAGCTCATTCACATACTTCTTGTATTTAGCATTGATATCATCAGGACCGATAATCAATCCTGTAAGACTTCCGCCATCTTCTCCATCATCCGGGAAATCTTCTTCAATTTCTTTCAAATACATTTCAATCGTTCTATCGTACTCTTCTTCAATATCTACAAAGTCTACGATATATCCGTACTGATAAACCTTACCAACAGGACTCTTATACGGTCTATTGACACGGCTAATGGTCTGCAATAATGTATGTTCTTTTGCATTACGCAGCAAATACATCTTTTTCAAACGATTTACATCATAACCTGTAGTCAGCATCTGATGTACTACAAGAATATCCGGCTTCAATGTTTCCTTGAAAGCAATCTGTGTCTTTTTATTGACAGCAGACGGAATTTCCTCGTCACTAATTACAAGACCAGCAACCAGCTTTGACTGTTCATCAAACCAACGCTTAATCTTCTTTGCCTGTGGATTAGAAGCACACACAATCATGCCGCCAATTGTATCATCACCATTTGTAAGTCTGAAATATGAAAAATCCTTTTCTATGAACTTACACAATGCCTGAATATAATCTTCCGATTCATATACGTCTGATTTATTTGCCTTCGGATTTTCCAGTTCCAGATTCTTCTTGATGTCAGCCCGTGCCGTAGTCTCAATGGATTCTTTCTTGATACGAAGCGTATATCCATCAGCGATTGACTTATCATAGAAATACTTATGAATATAATCGCCAAATTTCAGATTAGAACGCTCTTTCTTAGAAAGAAGCGGCGTACCCGTCAATGCAACATACACTGCATCCGGGTCAACCAACATTAAGTTCTTGAAGAACTCACCATCTGACTTATAGCTTCTATGAGCTTCATCTACCCAAATTACACGCTGAATCTTTGCACCATAATCATTTTTCGATACAGGCATCTCATCATCAAACTTCTGGATATTTACAACAGTGATTTCACCATCTGTACCCATAGAAATATGATTTGAAATAGGCTTGTTAAGCTCTTTTTCAAACTTAGCCTTGTTTGTCACATTGATTACATTCAAGCCACGTTTCGCCATTTCACCGCTGACCTGTGTAAGCAGGTCAAGACGGTCTACAACATAATAAAAACGTGCAGTAATGCCCTGTCCGGCATAATAATCACGAAGAATACGTGTTGACATTGCAGCAAGTGCAGTCTTTCCAGAACCTTGTGTATGCCAGATAATTCCTGACTTGCCACCATTATCCAGCTTTTTCAATAATGCTTTTGAAGCAAAGAACTGCGGATAACGCATAATATGTTTCTCTGGAACCGTATTATTGACATAGGTCATGCCGTATCTGATGTAATACAGAATACGTTCCTTGTCGAATAATGATGTCACAAATCTATTACATGGTGTATTCATATCAAGATTTGTCTGAAATTCCTCTGTATCTGCTTCTGATGGTGAATAATGATTATCTTTCAATACAGCCTTAATACGGTCTAATGAAATGTTCACAAAACCTAATGTTTTTGGCTGCTCCTCACGGAAGAACGAAAAACTTGTCTTCTGTCCATTCGGTGTAGTATAGAAAGACCCGGCTTTTACATCTTCTGCAAATGCAGTATCATCATCACTCTCATACTCCATGTTGTTACTAAACGAAACAACCTGAAGCATATTAAAATATTTCTTATACTCAGGCTTTTCCAAACGCTTATTCAGCATTCTATTGAACTCAGCCTGAATACCCCCTTCATTGTTCGGATGCTTTACTTCCAGAAACGCAAGCGGAATACCATTGATAAGAACTGTAATATCTGGACGAAACGAACCTGTCTTCTCATTCTCCGCACCATCCTTACCAAATGTAAGCTCATCTACTACGGCAAAATCATTTTCATATGGATGTTCAAAATCCACTAACTGAGGTTTATCCTGCGGATTAATCAACCACTGATAAAAAGATTTTCCCAAATCATTGTTCTTGATTACAGTATGTATTTCCTCTACAATCGCCAATGCTTCGGCTTGTGTATATTGTTTTCCATTCAATTTTGAAATTGCTGGAATAAACCGATTCATTGCAATCCTTGTTTCATTATGTAAGTCAATGTCCTTCAATGACTGATAATTATATCCATTTCGCATGAACTGGATAGTTGCCGGAATTTTTACCCTTGTATCTTCATTAAACACAGCCATTTTTATTTCTCCCCGTTAATTATTGTTTTATAAAGTATCTGCCATTACGCATATATGAGTCTCCATGTTTATTGGCAATATTCCATATAAAATTTTTCTCAGCAGTTACACATCTATTGGGTTTTCATACCATATTTAATGTATTTATCATTTTAGTAAATTCTCCTTCTACAGAATTTATCTGTTTTCTTATGTACTTTATTTAGATATTATAACATTTCATCTATATAAGTTTCCATATATACAAAAAAATAGTACAATCCTTTTTCTGTAGAATTGTACTACTTTTACCTCACTATTTTTTCTCTATTAGTCTCCCATTTTTCAAAATAACATCAAAACTAAGATGTTCTTTTTTCAAATGAAAGTAATTCCTTATGCTTTCCAACAACATCTCTTCTCTGCTCATACCTCATTTTCTCCCGTATTATCAGTGTATTATCTTACTCTGCTTTATTTTTTCTTTTGCTTCTGAAATTTCCTGTATTTCTTCATTTACTACTGAAAGTTTCCTGCCATCATAACGAAATATCTTAAATGAGAGCAGTTCTTCCGGTCGTACCTCTGACACGTTTACGTCATGCACCATACGTTTCATTTCATCCGGTGTCAGACCTGTGCTTTCTTTTACAAGCAATACCTCATGTATAGAACTTGGCATAATATAATAGTTTTCCCCCAGTTCCTCATACACATGCTGTAAAACCTCCGGGCAGACAATCGCATTTGCCCCATTTACTCTCTCAGAATTTGTCAAAACATATAACGGCGTCTCTTCATGTGTAAGTTCTTTTACAATCTCAGGGTCTAATCCTTCTGAAGTCATCAGTTCACGCATGATTTCATTTAAATTTTGCAGGGAATACTTTTGAGCAGCGGTATTGTGATATGCCTGCTCCATAATCTCTCCCTGTGTCATTTGGAAACATTCCATGTTTTCCCTAGTGACCAAAAATGAAGTCACGCCCTGTTCATCGGATGCAATCCTGCATCTGGCAACCGCCGCAACATCCCCCATGGTATCATGCACTACATTCTTTAACAGTTCCTCGTTCATATCAGCATTTATCACTTGGATATACAGCTCTCTTCTAAATTCTTCCGGCGTTTTCGGCATCTGTGGAAAGCCATATCTTTTCTGCTCTGCCTCCTGTGCCAGATGCGTTCCGATTTCCTCAATGCTGGTTCCTGACCTCAAAAGATTTTCATATTCATTTGGATATAAGACAACCGTGAACTCATCACCCTGAAATTTACATCCTATTGCCTCCTTATCCCCGCCGATTTTCTTTACGGTCATCGGCTTTACCTCCCATTTTTCGCCTAAATTCTTCTGCACTGCTCTTTGTAATTCATCTATTTCTTCTTTTCTCATCTTTTTTCTCTCCTGTTTTATATTGTTCTACTATATACATAAACTTTTTTTTCAAAAATTCGCCACATTGTGTCAATATGTCATTTAAAATATCCGCCCAATTTTTATCCGATTCTTCTGCATCCACTGAATAAACGGGCATCTGCACTGTATTTTTTCCTTCTATTCCCAGTGCCTCCTGATTATATGTCTGCACCTTCCTAGATAATTCACCCAAGACTGCATCATTAAAATAAAAGCTCTTCTTCACCCTGCAATATCCGAACTCCGCAGAAACGATAATCGCTTCATCTGCTACAACCAGTTTTGACAGGTCAGAAGGCTCCAATATTGGCTTATCCCTGTAAGAAATACTCACGCTCCGGTTCTTTCCGGTTCCACTCCACGTTTTTTCCCTTTCTTTATAATTGCCTACCATACTGCAAATGCTTTTTGCCGTTTCAGGACTCTTACAGTCAAGAACAACCACATACGCGCTATTCGCCACGATACTCTGTATGTCATCCTTGCTATACGCTCCTGACAATGCCTCATAAGACTGTGTAACCATAATCAAGGTGATATTTCTGCTTCTTCCTGTTAATAAAATCTGATTATGTAAACCATATATCGCACCACGCGAACAGAGCCTTGCCATCTCATCAATCACAACCATCACCGGCAAACTACCCTCCGGTCGCTTTATCAGACTGTCAAAAACCTGTGCAATGATAAGGTTAATCACGTTATAATATGCTTCCAGTTTTTCTTCACGAACAGCCAAAAATATGGCTTTCCCATCCTCAATCATCAGAGGATGCGCTTGTTTCGTATTGGACTCAAAGGCATAACGGATATCATCATCCACAAAAACCTTAACAGATTCCTGCATCTGTTGTACTACTCCACTCAGTGTCTCATCAGCAAGATTTTTAAACGAAGAAAGAAATTTCGTTTCGGATGCATTTGGTTTTGCTTTATCCATCAGTTCCTCAACCAGTTCTCTGGTATCTCTGGATAATATTATATTGATTAATTCTGACAGGTTTTTAGTATCTCCATTTTTCCATAGACCTATCAATTCTCCGGTCAGGAGGGAGCGTCCAGATTGTTTCCAGAACTCATTATTGTCCTTTGCAGAAATCGGTATCAGACTATTGGTTATCATCTCCATGCATTCTCTCACATCCCTATCCCGTATCTCTGTTTTATTGTTCAACATATACAGACCATCCCATCCGTATTTTGACCTATCCTGAAAATCTATGATAACCGTATTTTTATCATCAACGCGGCGACTTTTTCGCCAAAGTTCGCCTTTTATGTCCACAATAAACATTCCCATATTATCAGGGGATGCCAGAAGTGTCGGAATGATGACAGATGCACTCTTTCCACTTCCACTACCGCCAATTAGTAGTACATGTCCATCTCTATAATGTTCTTTTTCTAATGGTTTACATAAATACTCTGTATGTTTTTTAACCATCCCTGTCTCTGTCCTTCCAAACACTACTCCCTCCGGGTAATCAAACAAAAATCGCTCATTTACCCTCGGATACATTGCCTGCATCTTTAATGGACTGGAATACTCTGTAGGTCTGTCATGGAACGTATCTTCAATACTGAAATCCATTTTCCCAGCAGCCTGTTCTCTCTGATTTTCTGACCAGATATATATAGATGGAAGGAAGGACAGGACAAACAGGATAAGGTATGAGACATCACCTTGCAAAACATTTTTGAAAAACCAAATCAGGGCAGCCATTGCAAATGGCTGCACCCAGATACCACTTAAAAAAATCCGGTTTATCCATTTCCATATCC
>ERZ833782.2822-NODE-2822-length-10468-cov-2.583597_pt1 | contig 10468 bp, 10 predicted proteins | sample MGYA00519577_ERZ833782 | MGnify/ENA primary metagenome ERZ833782 (study PRJEB31850, sample SAMEA3708745) | human gut metagenome | biome: human gut; feature: human-associated habitat; material: faeces | place: China | collected 2014 ...
TGCTGATGGACCCCTCTTTTCTGGTTCTGGATGAGCCGACCTCCATGCTGGATGTGATTTCTCAGGCGCAGATGATCCACTTGCTGCAGGAAATTCAGCAGGAGCGGGAGGTGGGCTACCTGTTTATCTCTCACGACCGCGCCCTATGTGAGCGCTTCTGTACGGCGATCCGCCCTCTGAAGGGCGGAAGACTGGGAGAACCCGTATGAAAAATGCGCCGTCCGGCCTGAGCCGGACGGCGTACATCTCTTTTGGTTAGTGTAATGTTTTTCGCGGACTGGAAAGCTAATGAAATGCGTGTGGACTCTAGATATTATCCGGTTTTACAATGATTTCTAAGCCCTCTGCCTCCCAGTTTATCTCTTTGCTTGTTACTCTTAGCCAATTACAGAATAAACCCTTTTTGTTCATAACACCAGCCTGAAGTGCTGTTGTATGACGCTTACGCTATATGGGCACCATAAATGCAATTTTCTATTCATCCTCCTCGACCGGACGCCATGCCTGCCCAAATTTTACATCTCGAAACAGCGCGGCCAAGCCGGTGATCTGTTTGAGTCGTAGGACTTCATCCTTGTCCATCCCCAAATGCTTGGCGATCCAGGCGTCGGACCGCCCAAGCTCATGCAGTTCCTTGATTATATTGCTCATCAGATCCACATTATGGGATCCTCTGGCACGGTTGTGCCGTATGGTACTTGCCATACGGTTGGAGAGAGGCTTGTCGATCACTGCCACTGGAAGCATTCCCTGCTCCCGTTCATAGATATCCCGGTGTTCCTTCATTACGCGCCAGCGGTGGAAGCCGTCTACAATGGCATATAGATCCTGTTTGGCAGAGTAATAGCAAACGATTGGCTGGGTATATCCGTCCTCCAGAATACTGAGGTAGAGTAGTTTCATCTCCGGAGGCGCTACACTGTTTGGATTATATGTATTGGGGATGATCTTTTCAAACGGCACAGCAATAATACGATAGGCCGGACTGCGAAACGGTTCACTTGTCATTTATGATCCCCCTATACTTCCGCTTAAATAGATCGACCCGCTTCTGCTCTTGCCGGGTCAGGCCGAAACCCATAAAGCGACAGGTGTGGTCATTTTTCAAAATACAATAACACATCCGTTTCCAGCTTGGAATGTCTTTGGTACTCTTAATATCATCCGTATGATCCGGAATCGGTCCAAGAAAGACCACACGGGATTTTTTATCTAGTGTATAGTTGGATACACCGTTTCGTTGAATCTGATATCCATGTTCCTCTAACTCACGAATGACTTCCTCAGAGAGCCCGCCGCCCGTTTCGTGCCAGAACTGGATGGACGTTCTGAATTTTTTGACGTAATTGTTGCGCAGGCGGGCGGGCAGTGTGTCCAGCAGGAACTGGGTGTAGGATTTCCATGTGTGCCCCTCGGGAAGCGTGATGTTCCGGTAGCCCATCGCCTTGGTGTGGCCGTAGATCGCGGCAAAATTCGCGCCCTGTACGCGCCCCACCAGCTTTGTCCAGACCTCGGGGTCGATGACGCGGTACAGGTTGAGCGAATCCTTGGAATAGTCATTGAACGGCGAGGCCACGCGCATCTGCGAAGGCTTGAGGCCGGCCATGTAGTACAGGTCGTACAAGCGGTTGTAATCGTAGCCGAACCGGTAATTGGCGTGCCATATATCGCTGGTGGACCAGTCGTACAGGGGCGACGCGCACCAGACGTCCTTGAACTGCTTGCTGATCCAGCATTCGCCCTTGTAGCCGAATTTCTTGTTTAAAAAGCCGCTGTACCGCTGCAGGGATTCGTCCGCCCGGATGCCCAGCAGACAGACGGTTTTCCGGCCGCCGTGTGAAATGCGGTACCATCTGCCGAACTGCTTGGCAAGGTCCTCCTGATGCATGCGGTAGCGGTAGGTCGATATGGGGTTGTTTTCCAGGTTGACGACGTATTCCTTTTGCGGCATTTCCCGCACCCAGGCGTCCCGGCGGGTGTCGTCCCAGGGGTACCAGTACATTTCGTAGCTGCTGAGCGCGGTGCGCGTGGCCATGGGCAGGCAGACCCAATAAGGCTCCACACGGCCCTTGATGCGCTCGAAGGTGCGTTCCACATATTCCGTCGTCACAGTGTACTGCGCTTCGAAATCCTGATGAAAAACGCCCAGCGCCTTTTGGGGGAAGCAGCGGTCCCGGTAATCCAGCACCAGATTCAGCAGCAGGCCGCTGTCCTTCCCGCCGGAGAAGGAGATATAGATATTGTCGAACTCCTCAAAAATGAATTTCAGCCGTTCCAGAAAGGCTTCGTATACGTTTTGCTTTAAATGTTGCTTGATCATAACCACCATGCTCCAAGAGTGAGAGCGCGCCGCGGGCATGCGGAACGCAGGCGCCGCTCCGGCGGGACTACATTCGACAGTCTTATACATTTAAGGACAAAAATTACCAAAATTTTCTTCTATTATACTACGTGTTCCGGATTTTGTCACCCGCTGCGGCGCCGCGCGGACAGCCGCAGCGGAGAGCTTTCGGGACGGGAACAAAAAGGCTTATGGAAAAGGAAAGCCCAAAATGAAAAGCAGACTGCTCTTGTAAAGAGCAGTCTGCTTTTGGCGTGCTGTAAATTTGAAGACGGTTTAGAAATCAATTTCATATTCAAAGAATTTTCGCGCTTCGCTCTGGACCTCGCTGGCAATTGTAGTGTTGCCGCAAATCTTCATGGATTTTAATGCTGCGTCGATTTTAATGGCATCGCTTTCTTTTATTCCAGATGAGTTGCTAAGCTTCAGAGTGTATTTCTGGTGTGTCAATGGCGAAGCTTTATCCATTCGCAGGGAAATCAACGTTTGAATGGCAGGTTCTCTTTGCAGATAATGGAGTTCCGGTGGCATGGGGGCGTGACCGGGAAAATCCAGTTCAGCAGCAATTTCCACAGTAGCCACTGCAGTGGAAGCAAGTTCATGTTCTGCATCTATATCGGCGTGGTCTCCTGCTGCCCTTGCCTTCGCGCTGCCTTTTTGCTTTTTCTTGGAAAAGGTTGTTTTTTGCTCTTTGAAAGTTACTCTAAAATGTTTTGCGCCCAAATCCTGTGCAATTTTTTGCAGTTCGTTGACTCGGGCAGTTTTTAAATAACTGAAATAATCATCCATGGCGATATAACGGTCGCGGTCACTGGGGTCAACATAGTAAATATCGTTATCTGTGTCTGGATAAAAGGTCAGCCCAAAAGTACCGATTTTATCTCGGAAAATATTGACGACCTTCAAATCTTTTTCTTTCGAGAAATAGCCCACAGAACCTTTGCAAACTTCGCTTTCTGCACGTCTTTTGTCCATCTCGGTAATGCGGACAAGCTTGGGCAGCAAGAAATCCGCGCCGTCCAAATTTTCTGCGAAAATAGGCTGAAGCGTTTTTAATTCCAATTCCCGATTTTTCGTTTGTGCAATATCTTTTATAACTGCAACGGTTCCTTTTACAGAGGCATTGAGGGTCTCTGCAATTATGGATGCATCTTTTAAATTAAGCTCGCCATCATCATTTTGGTCAAGAGCTGTTTTCACTTTATTCGTCGTTTTATTCAGAAAATCTGCAGCACGTTTTCTGTTTTCTGCTGCGAACACACCCAACTCTATTTTTTTGTTTTCCATTCAGACACCCTTTCAAAGTTTTTTCACAAAAAAGGCTGTAAAATTCGCGAGGCGTCTTTCTGCCTTCCTCAAAATGTATGTATTTGTTTCCGTTATAAATAAAAAAAGAACAAATCGCAAGAAACCTCAAACATAAAAGTGGAAACGCGCAAGCATGCGCTGCTGGCCTTATCCCCGCCCGCACACAGGGCGAGCCATGCCGCGCGGCGAACGCCGGGGCGCATTCGGTAAATGCTTGCATGCCGCGAATCCGGGACACGTTTTGAAACGTTATTACCGAATACCCGACTTGCCCATTCAGGCGTATCAGGAAATATGGTTTGAAGCAGCTAACGCTGTGCCCCGATATTTTTCCCGTCTGGACACACAGCGCGAAAAAGCGCAAAGCCACAGGAGGGAAAACGGCATAAAAGAGCGGGCAGCTTTTACGCTGCCCGCTTTGTGCTTTTATTCGGCCTTGCGCAGTTCCTTGATGGATACCGTATGATTACGCACGACCGTTTCCAGTGTCCGTACTCGGTCGCGCAGCTCGTCGATCTCACGCACGCGCTCCAGCTTTGCGGAAATATCGCCGTACTGTTCCGCGATAAGCTGCACGTTGTGCTCTTGCTTTTCAATCAACATGCGGGTATGGCGCACGTCTGTTTCCAAGGATTCAAATCGATTGTCAATAGATCCAAACCGATTGTCAATGGACTCCAACCGATTGTCAATAGACTCAAACCGATTGTCAATAGATTCAAATCGACTGTCAATAGACTCAAACCGATTGTCAATGGACTCAAACTGATTGTCAATAGATTCAAAGTGATTGTCAATGGACTCAAACTGATTGTCAATAGATTCAAAGTGATTGTCAATAGATTCAAAGTGCTTATCGTGTTCCTCTAACTTGTCCGAAATTTTGCCCAACATCTGCAAAATCAATTCTTCGTTGTTCATCCGCTCCACCTTCCTGTGCTGCTATTATACCCCATCAGAGCGGGGCTTACAATTGGGCATTATGCCGATTTACGATGGTACTTGTGTGCTGCCCTGTGTGCCGATCATTCACCCTTGTCCCGCATCCGGGCAAAAGTGGTTATAAAGTGTGTTGTTGCAAAAACAAAACCGCCCGGGAATGGCTTTCCCAAGCGGTTTCAGAGGCTGAGTTGGCGTGATAAAATGGATACCCGCTTTTCTCCTCGGCCCGTAGGGCGGGGCTCCCGCGAAAGTTTGCGCAGCAAAGTTTTGTGGGGAAAAGGAGGAATGACGGAGCGGTATGAGAAAAGCCCAGCCAACTGGCTGGGCTTTTTGAATGGAGCATAGTCCATTCCGACGTGGTGCCGGTGGTGGGACTTGAACCCACACGGTGTTGCCACCAACGGATTTTGAGTCGTACTTTTGAAAGGGCAAACAAGGTTAAAATACGTCGTTATAACCCTTTCAAAGTGCGTATAAAAGCGCATTGTGCCGCGCTTTTTCCACGTTGGTCTGTCAAATCCATAGCAGCGTTCAACAACCTAAAGGCATGATTCAATTTTAACCATTATAACGCATTTTGAAGCAAAATAACAGACGCATTTACCACTTTCGGTTGACAAATTTTGATAGTTCAAAAATGGGGGAAGTGTATGGTCTCATGAGAATATTTTTAAAATATTCCCCTCCCGAACCCACCCCCAAACAAGCCTGTAAAAAGATACAGGCGGAAAAGAGAATATAGAAAAATCAAGTGCAGTTCAAGTTTTGGACTGCACTTTTTGTATATATACAGAAATCAAGAAAGAAGATGGAACGAGTGAAGCCATATGTAACAGAAGAACAAGTCAGAGCGGCCAAGGCGGTGAACACATTGTCTTTTTTACTGCGCCACCAGCCTGAGCAGTTCAAACGTGTAGGGCGCACAGAGTATGCGCACTGCGACCATGACAGCTTGAAGGTGAGCAGCAATGGAAAATGGAATTGGCACAGCAGGGGCGTGGGAGGAACAACGGCGGTGCAGTACCTCATAAAAGTAGAGGGGTATGATTTTGTTCGTGCGGTACAGATTGTCTGCGCGGATGCGCCTTTCCTTTCTTCTCCTCCTGTAACCGAGGAAAAGAACAGCGGCTTTGCATTACCGCTGTGCGGCGATAGCTTCAAAGCATATCAGTACCTGGCGGGGCGCGGCGTCTGCGATGAAGTCCTTGCATTCTGCTTTCATACAGGCCGCGTCTATGGCACAAACCGCAGGACAGCAGAACGGGAATACACGAACTGTGTTTTTGTGGGCTTTGACGAATCGGGAAATCCGGCCCATGCGGGGCTGCGGGGAACACAGGGATTTTTTCGCGGAAATGTAACGGGCAGCGACAAACGCCATCCATTCTGCATTCCGGCAGAAAAAGAAGGGGCAAGTACGCTTGCGCTGTATGAGTCCCCAATCGACGCAATGTCAGATGCGTCTTTACGCATCCGTCGCGGAGAAGCCTGGCGGGAGCAGCACTATCTTTCTCTGGACGGCCTTTCGATGCTGCCCATTGAGACCTTTTTGAAATCGCATCCCGGCGTGACACATCTGAGGATATGTACGGACAACGATAAAGCGGGGCGGGAACATGCCGCCCGGTTGGAAGAAGAATATACTGCGCGGGGATATTGGGTGGAAAGCTGTATCCCGCATGGCGCGAAGGACTATAACGAGCTTTTGCAAAAGAAGCTGGCGCGGGAAAGGGGGACAGAGCGGTGAACGTTTTGAATTGGCTGCTGGTTGCGGCCGGCCTGTTTATGGCCTTCATAGGATATGCCTGCATCGTTGTGGGAGCAAGAAGTGAAAGAGACGACTGGGAGGAACGGAAATGAAAACCATTGCAATTTCAAACCAAAAGGGCGGCGTGGGAAAAACAACAACAGCGGTATCCCTCAGCGTGGCGCTGGCCCGGCAGGGCAAGCGCGTGTTGCTGATCGACGCGGATTCACAGGCGGACGCCACAAAATATCTCGGTGTGGAGAATCCGGACGAGTTACAAAACACCTTGTCTGCAGCGATGCACTGTATCATCAATGATCTACCATATAAAACAGGTGGATACATACAGAGCCATCCGGAAGGGCTTGATTTCGTTCCCTCCAGCATCGACCTGTCCAGCGTAGAAGTGGAACTCGTGAACGCGATGAGCCGGGAACGCATTTTGAAAACCTTTCTGGATGATGTTCGTGGAAAGTATGACTATGTGTTGATCGACTGCCCGCCGTCGCTGGGCATGATGCCTGTCAATGCGTTATCGGCAGCCGACAGCGTGCTGATCCCGGTGCAGGCGCAATACTTTTCCATGCGCGGCCTGCTTCAGCTCATACGCACCATCGACAAGGTGCAGCGGCGGCAAAACCCGCATCTGAAAATAGAGGGCATCGTTTTGACTTTGGTAGACAACCGCACGAATCTTTCCCGTGATGTGAGTGCTATGCTGCGCGACGCATACGGAGCGAATGTGCATATTTTTAAGACAGAGATCCCCATGTGCGTCCGGGCGGCGGAAAGCCCATCCTTTGGAAAAAGCATTTTTGACTACGACCCCAGGGGCAAGGCAACGCTGGCCTACGAACAGCTTGCAAGGGAGGTGCTGACGCTTGGCCGCAAGAAAGAGCTTGGGCGGAGCGGGTTTGCCCCCACTCGCTGACCTGTTCAGCACCAGCGATGAACGGGCGCTGGAGGCACAAACGCAGGAGCGTGTTATGATGCTGCCGGTCTCGGAACTGCATGATTTTCCGGGGCATCCGTTTCGGGTACGGGATGATGAAGAAATGGAGAAGCTGGCGGAGAGCATCACGCAGCACGGCATATTGATGCCCGGTCTTGTGCGCCCGCGCGCAGCGGGGGGCTATGAGATCGTGGCGGGACACCGCCGCAAGTTTGCAAGCATGAAAGCGGGAATCCGGGAAATGCCCGTCATTGTCCGGGACATGGATGATGATACCGCCGTTATTCTGATGGTAGACAGCAATGTACAGCGTGAAAATGTGCTGCCCAGCGAGAAGGCGAGGGCGTATAAGATGAAGCTGGATGCTATGAAGCGGCAGGGAGAACGGACCGATTTAACTTCTGCCGGAATCCGGCAGAAGTTGTCTTCCGTACAAAAAATAGCGGATGATGCAGGCGAGGGAAAAACTAAGATACAGCAATACATCAAGATAAACGACCTTATTCCCGAACTGCTTGAAATGGTGGACGGCAACGAAATAAAATTCAATCCCGCCTATGAGCTTGCATTTTTAAGACCGGAGGAACAAGCCGTGCTTTATGACATTTTACAGGCGGAGGAAGTAACACCGTCACTTTCACAGGCCCAGCGGCTCAAACGTGCCAGCCAGGAGGGGCGATTGTCTGAACAGGACATTGCTGCGATCATGCGGGAGGAAAAGGCGCAGACCAGAGATACAGGAAAAGTAACTCTTCCGGCAAAGGAGATCGAGCAATTCTTTCCGAAAAGCTATACGCCCGCACAGAAAAAGAAGGTTATCGTAAAACTTCTGGCAAGCTGGGCACGCCAGCGTGGAGAGCAGGTGCGATAATTTCCCTTTTGGTTATTGCCGCATCAATAATAAAAGAGATTGAAGTTGTATGCCGGGCAGAAAAATTTGATAATCTTGACTTCAGCAAAAAGATTGTTGTTCATACACAAAATGGTAGATATTCTCTTAGCACAAAAAAATCAAATGATATTTATAGATTTTGTCGATTGAAAACAAGTTACTAATAATCTAAAATAAACTTAAAATGAAAAATATTTCTGGAAATTATTTTCATTGAAAAAATATTTCTTTCTTGAGATGGATGGAGGGAATCGAATGTTGTATGAATTACAGACGCCCTATTCGTTTGACGGCAAAACAGATTTTATCGATCTTTCCAACTATCTGCACCGTTTTCTACACATGCAGACGGTCAGCGTTGGCATCCGTTTTCGCACAGAAAACGCAGGATACCAATCGCTGTTTGCGATTTATTATAAGGAGAGCCTGCTGCCGGATTTTGCTCTGGAGCTACACAAGGGCCGTGCGACACTCATCGCCCGGCGGCATGGCGAAGTGCTGGTCAGGCGCGGTGCGGAGGCATACTGCGACGGAGCGATACACGAGCTTTCCTTCCGTGGTTCGACGGTCGGCGTAGAGGTTTGGATGGACGGGCAGCTCGTCATTGCGGACAAGGCGCCGGGCCCCTATTGCGAATTTGGGTATGTAGGCTTTGCCACGGTGGGACGCGGCGTTTGCGAGGACAGCTTTGCAAATTTCTTTCATGGAGAGATTCTTTCCCTGAGGATATCGGAAGAGTTGCTTGCGCCGCCTCGGGCAGGTAAGGAGGCAGGCATTCAAAAATTTCCGTTGTTTTGCAAGGGAATGCGCGGTGCGGAAAATTTCCGTATTCCTACTATATTAACGACGAAAAACGGCGTTACCATCGCCAGCGCCGACGCACGCATGGACGCGCCGGGAGATAACCCGAACCATATTTGCAGGGCCGTCCGCCTTAGCCGGGACAGCGGCGATACATGGACGTATCCGCGTATTTTGTTTGATTTCGGAGGCGAAGGAAGAACGGACGGTGCGGCGGCAATCGACGGCTCCCTGCTGTACGACGGGATAAACGGCGTTGTGTTCATGCTTTACAGCCACACTTCTGCGGGTATAGGGGGCGCTGTTTCGCAAGCGGGCACCGGGTTCGATGCAAACGGCCGCAAGCTGCTGTGGGACAGCGACGGCCGGGAATACTGCAGAGCGGCGGACGGGACCGTGCTTGCTCCGGATGGGGAGCCGACAGCATATTCCGTGAGTCCTTACGGAAAAATCCTGTGCGGAGAGAAGGAGATCGGGAGCATCTGTCATGGCAGCGGACGGCTTTTCCGCCAAATGGATACATCATTTTTGCACCTCATCAGAAGTGAGGACGATGGAGAAACATGGTCTGCGCCCGAGGAGCTGAACCCGCAGGTCAAGGAAGAGTGGATGAAGTTCATCGGCGCGGGCCCGGGTACCGGGTTGCAGCTGCGAGAGGGACCGTACCGCGGACGCTTGATTTATCCGGTGTATTTTACAGGCAGGGATGCGAAGGCGTCATCCAGTGCGGTGATCTATTCGGATGATTTCGGCCGCACCTGGAAGCGCGGCGCTTCGGTCAATGACGGCAGAGATTTTGAGGGAAGGACGCTTACGGCCCGCTGTGTGGACGACCCCAGGGCTGGCCTGGGCGAGTGTCAGGCTGTGGAGCTGCCGGGCGGACGCCTGAAGATATTCCTGCGCAATTCAATGGGAAAGCGGACGCTTACGGCTGTGAGCGGTGACGGTGGCGAAACATGGAACGCAGTGGAACAGCAGGAAGCGCTGCCGGACCCGGAGTGCCAAAGCCATGTGCTGCGGACCCGCTGGCGGGAAAAAGACGTGTATTTGTTTTCCAATCCGGAAAGCGAGACCAGCCGCGTGCGCGGCACGGTCAAATTCAGTTCCGACGGAACGGATACCTGGACGTCAAAGAGGCTGCTGGAGCCGGGCGAATTTGGATACAGCTGCATGACGCAGTTGCCGGACGGGCAGATCGGGATTTTATATGAAGGAAGCGACATCACCCAGTATTTTGCAAAATTTCCCGTGGAATGGGTGCTGGGAGCTTCACCGGAATGAAGGTTGATGAGCCGGATCGCCCGGCTGTCATAGAAACACAAGCGGCTGTATCCCCACGGCAGATGCAGCCGGAAAGAGAGGAGATTTTTTGATGAAAAAGCATTGGAATCGCCTGATTTCCCTAACGCTGGCACTCGCGATGGCGGTTGTCTGCTTGGCAGGCTGCGGCGGCGCGGAAACCAAGGGAGAAGCCGCTACAACAGT
>ERZ833782.2831-NODE-2831-length-10434-cov-4.321804_pt1 | contig 10434 bp, 6 predicted proteins | sample MGYA00519577_ERZ833782 | MGnify/ENA primary metagenome ERZ833782 (study PRJEB31850, sample SAMEA3708745) | human gut metagenome | biome: human gut; feature: human-associated habitat; material: faeces | place: China | collected 2014 ...
TGGTGATCATCGAGGGCTACAAGACCGAGGGCTTCGACAACATCGTGGTCGCGCGCTCCGGCGTCGATCGCCTGCGCGGCAAGAGCTCGCTCGACCTGGTCGACGGCCGCACGCTGGCGCTCGCCTGCAACGAGGCCCTGGCGCGTCAGGCCTTCGATGCGGGCTTTGCAACCCGAGCCATCAACATCAACGACGCCCGGGCCATCTGCGACCTCATCCAAGATCACCTTTAAGGCTTGACGCTGCGCCGGCCCCAAGCACCCCATCTCGCCCCTCAAACCAGCCAAAAAGGGACAGGTTTATTTTGGCAGGTTCTATCTGGGCAAACGCCATTTCCACCACAAAGGGGCCAGGCACCTTTGTGGTGGTTTTTGCTTTGGTAGATTATCGGGACATGCCTTACAATCTACCAAGTAGTTCATGACGGGCGAAAACGGAGAGAAGGGGCTTGATGCGTCCTTAATGTTTCATGCAGATAGATTGATTTGACAGACGGTGGCGAATGCCCGACGTCCACATTCGTATGCAATAAGGACCCCCCCATGCTCGCATCTGTATTTCCAACATTCCACTCGTCGCTGTCCGTGCAGGCTAAACGCCTGGTGGCGATGCGCTTTCTCATCTACACCGGTTTTCAGACCAGCTACTTTATCGGCGTCATCGGAACGCTCACCTATGCGGATGACGCTTCGGTCGTCGCGACATCGCTGGCCGTCCTGTTCATGAACGTTTTCGTGATCCTGGGATCCTTTGCGGGCGGCGCGGCGCTCGACGCCTGGGGCCCGCGCCGTCATTTCTTGCTGAGCATCGTCGGCACGCTTGTAACCGGCACGGCAATCATCGCCTTTGGTGGTGCGACCGGCATCGTCCTGCTCGGCGCGGTGCTCCTAGGCTTTACGATGGGATTTGCCCAACCCATCGCCACATCTTATCCGGCCTACCTCACCGACGACCCCGCCGAACTCAAAGACACCAATTCCGCCATCGCCATGTTCTCAAACGTGAGCATTATCGTCGGGCCCACGTTGGGTGGCTTCGTCGCGGCGGCTGCGTCGTCGCGCGCGGTGTTCGTGCTTATGATGCTCTTTACCGTGCTGGCGCTCATCGCCGGCTGGGGTTTTAAGCCACGGGCAGGTCAGGCTGCCGGGCACGAAGACGAACCCGTGACCGGTGACATAACATCGGATAAGGCCAGCCAAGGCCCCAACTCCAGCGCGTCCACCCGCGCCACCTTCGCAACCAGCATCAAAACAGTCTTTACCAACAGCGTTCTCGCCCTACTGTTCTGCATTATCTTTCTCTCGAACTTTGGCTATGGCGCCTTTGACCCGCTGGAGTCGTTCTTCTACCGCGATATTCTGCATGTCGGTGTCGAATGGATGGGCTGGCTCTCGTCGGCCTCGGGCGTGGGCGCGGTGCTGGGCGCTATGGTTGCGCTCCGGCTGCCGCCGCGCCTGGTCAACCTTAAAACACTGCTTGCAGCGCTTATGTCCGTAGGTCTGGGAAGCCTGCTCTACGTGGGAACGTCGTACGTGGGCGTAGCCCTTGTCGGACAGATTGCCCTGGGCGTGGCCTGGGGCGTCGTCAACCCGCTCCACAACACCATCGTGCAAACGACGGCCCCGCTCGAGCAGCTCGGCCGCGTCAACTCGGTCATGGGTTTTGGCAACATGTTCGCCGGCGTGGCTCCGCTGGCGATTGCCCCGTGGCTGGCGGCGACATTTGGCGTGCAGCAGACACTCGTAGGGGCGGGCATGGTCGTGACGGCAGTTCCCGCAGCGTTGCTGCTGTTTGGCCGCCGGCATTTCGATCGTTCTGCAAGGCAGTAAAACCATCACAACATTCGATGAAAATCGCGATTTTGCCGAAAAACGTCGAATGTTGGGACGGTTTGCGCTGTGGATCCGACCACCACAAAAGGGACAGGCACCTTTGTGGTGGTTTTGCGCCAAAGCGCCCCGTGTGCGCCTTGGTATACCATGTACGCCACTTACGAATACATCAAGCACCGCCGCGTTACCCAGAAAGGTCCCCATGGACGCCACCTTCAGCAACATCAAAGCCGTACTCTGCGATCTTGACGGCACGCTGCTTACGAGCGAGCACACGGTGTCCCCGCGCACCGTGGCGGCCATCCGCGCCCTGCGCGAGCGCGGCGTGCTGTTTGGCCTGTGCACCGGGCGCGACGCCCAGGCGACCGAGGCCATGTTTGAGCTCTGGGGCATCGACGGCCTAGTAGACGTGCTGGTGGGCTGTGGCGGCGCCGAGGTCATCGACCGTGCGCACGGCATCAACGAGCTGAGCTACCCGCTGCCGGGCGAGACCATCGCGCGCATCTGCGAGCACATGGCAGACCTGCCGGCAACGCCCGTTTGTCCTCGGAACGGCGTGCTCTATGTGCCCGAGAGCAATGCGTGCGTCGAGCACCTGTCGCGTGTCGACGGCGTGCCCTACAAGGTGGTCGACTTTGCCGAGTTCCTGCGCGATCCGCAGGCCAAGGTGATGTTCACCATGGCGCCCGAGGCGATGCCGCAGGTGATCGAGCGGGCGTCGACACTCGCCGACGACACCGTTAAGGCGGCTGCTCTGCAAACCACGCAGCGACTCTACGAGTTTATGGATCCCCGCGTGTCCAAGACGCGCGGCCTTGTGCGCGTGGCGGAGCTCAACGGCATGGAGCTGCAGAATATCTGCGTGTTTGGCGATGCCGATAACGATACCTGCATGGTGGCCGACGCCGGCGTGGGCGTGGCTATGGCAAACGGCAGCGACGCCACCCGTGCCGCCGCGGACTTTGTAACCGCGAGCAACGACGAGGATGGCATCGCAATTTTTGTCCAGGAACATCTGCTGTAGCACCGGGGAAGAGCCACCACAAAGGGGACAGGCGCCTTCGTGGCGGCCTCAGGCGATTTGGGCGAATTGATACCTAAAATCTGCGCGCAAATTCAGATATGGTTGTCTGAACATTACGCTTCTAACCACCGATGAGTTAAAGATATTCCCATCAATTTGGTAGTCTATTCCTCCCGGTTAATGACCTACCGTTCACGGTCGATTTTCGACCGTTCACAGGATGCTTGCTCTTGAGCAAAATGTTGTGCAAATAAATAAAATGCTATTAAAAAACTGATAACTGGCTTAATTACCTGTAGAAATAGATATTTCATAGCGAATAAACGAAGGTTAATCCGAGCAAATGTCAAGAGAATTGAGAACTGACTACAAAAATGTCGGTTTTGTTGCTCGGTTGTTTAAACAATAGTTACAATAGTATTACTACGCGAGCGCAATTACAGATTGCGCAGATACGTTTGATAGTGAAAGAGTAAGATCGCGGTCTCTTGGGGAGGAGACATCGATGAAAGCGAATTCAGAAAAAACTAAGCAGAGTAAAAAAGGGGCACACCGTGTGCTGGCAGGTGTTTTGTGCGGAGCTTCCGTTTTGAGCCTGGTACTGTCGCTCGTTATGCCCCCGATCTCGCAGGCCATCGCCAGCGACACCCAGACAGTTTCTACCGAGGAAACTGTAATGGGGTGCTCAAAGTGAAGAAGTTCGCCGCATGTAGCTTTATGGCAACTGTTCTCGTTGCAAGCACGCTGCTGTCCCCGTTCAGCGCGGCCACCTCTGCGAGCGCGGCTACCACTGTGAACAAGGGCATCTACAAGCCCACGCCTATCGGCATCGGTACGAATATCGATGTCTCTACCCACGATTCCGGCGTGGCCACATTCGTTGGAAGGGACATGTACGTAGGAGGCAAGCCTGCGGACCCCTCCTACCTCACACGCGACAACGTTGCAGGTTCATATGCCGTCGAGGCCGAGGGCCTTACCGTCGTGCAGGGTAAGCTTGCGCTCAATCCCCTCAAGGAGAGCTGGCCTTACACGGATGGTAAAAACAATACGTCTGGCGCGGGATTTCGCTTCGGTACCGTTGGCTTTGGTGCGCAGTTTCGTCCTTCTGCGGGCAGCGTCGTTCTTGCGGTCGCGGGCTTGAGTAACGCGACCTCTATCAAAGAAATCCAGGTTGGTACAAGCGAGCCCGCATCGGCTTCCGTTGGCGCGTGGAACAAGGGTGCCTGGGTTGGTAAGCAAAAGAGCTCACATAACGCTGAAGCCATTGGCGACGACTATACCGCGGCAATCGCGGGTCCCATTACCTATTGGAATTCTGACGACAGGCGCCAGTCTGTGGTGAAAACTCAGGGCGACTTCTATGAAGGGGAAAATGCGGACGAAAGTTCGCTGTTCAAACAAGTCGACTTCCTCAACAACATTAATGGCAAGGACTATTCGAATTACAGCGGAGAGACAGGCTATCTCACCACGCTCTCTAACCAGCTGAATTCGTTCGCGAAGACGGGCGAAGTGAGCTGCAGCGTTGCTCCGGCGTGCCATCAGGACAACCGCTATATCATCAACAAGTACGACAATACGGATTGTAATTATGGCCTGGTGTTTGATGAGTCGTATAAGACCATATATCCGGACTGCGCCGATACGTCGCTCAATGGTAGGCAATTCAAGAATAGCGAGCGTCTTATCAAGTTTAAGGGTGACAACACCTCTATGCAGCAGGTGTTCACCATCGATGCTTCTCAGCTGAGCAATACATACAACAACGAGTATTATCGTGGCGTTGATTTCGCATTCGAGGGCATTCCCAAGGGCGCCTCGGTTGTTGTGAACGTTACCGGATCTTCGAATATTGAGTTTCACAATGGCTGGCGCTTTTGGTGGAACGGTACCGAGATTTCGCGTGGTTACGAAACTCAATATTCCGGCACACCGCTGGGCGAGGCATACGCGACGGCTTCTCAATCCGTCATGTGGAACTTTGTCGATACGCAAAGCCTTACCATTCGGGGCGGCATCGCGGGAGAGGACCGCGCGGACTGGGAATACGGTGGCGCAACCATTGGTGCCAAGTGGACTGACGACGATCCTGCGGCGGCTATGATCGGATCGATTCTCGTTCCCAACGGAAGTTTCGACGACCATGTGACTACCAACGGTCGCGTTTATGTGGGCGTCGATTTCTCAATGAACAGCCCGAAGGTTGCCGCAGCATTTGATGAGGGTAACTCGGCTTCCGTCATCGATATGGATCAGGAGCGTCACAATTTCCCGTGGTCCGGGTCGTATACACCGGACGGCTCTGCCATTGCGTGGAGCAAGGTCGACGCTGCGGACGGCAAGACGCCGCTTTCTGGTTCCTCGTGGAAGATATACGGAACTGTCGATGATGCCAAGAATGAGACGAATCCCATCGTTACGGTAACGGATGGCGGTGCCAACGATTACGATTCGGATGATGGCGAGCTTCAGTTCAACTATTTGAATCAGAAGGCCAAAATTGGCGATTCCAACGATAAAGACTACTTCAAGTACTACATTCGCGAGGTCAAGGCGCCGGCTGGTTATCAGAAGTCGGACACCATCTACTACGCAACCATGAACAACACCGGCGAGCAGGTGAACTATGTTCAGGGTCATGTGGACACGGTGAACGGAAATAAGCTCGTTTCATTCGATGATTCCAACACCACGGGCGCCATCTCCAACACCAAGATCACCGGTACGGTGTCTTGGACCAAGGTTGAGGAAGGAGACAAGGGATACACTCCTTTGGCTGGTTCCGAGTGGAAGCTTGCGAAACTGGGTGCCGATGGTACGATCGAGGCGCAGTCTTGGACCGTGAGGGACCAGTCGGCTTCGGGCGAGACCACGTGGGCCGATGCCGACGTCACGAATGGCAGGTTCAAGCTCGAGGGCCTGCTGCCGGGTACGTACACGCTTGTTGAGACCCAGGCTCCGATTGGCTACAACTTGAATGACGCGGGTTACGAGTTCAAGGTGTTCAAGGACGGCTCCATTACGTGGACCGAGGGAAAGAGCCCGACGATTGCCGGGAACAACGTCTACATTTCCGACGCTCTTGCCACCACGTCCGTGAAGATCCCGGTGATTAAATCCGTCCGTAATACGGACTGGCCGAAGGATTCCAGCGGTAAATACGTTGCGTTCGGCTTCAGCATCGAGGCTACGGGGCCAAATAAGGATAGCGCTCCTATGCCTGACCCGAAGACTATTTCCGTCGCTCCCGCAGACTCCACCAAGGTCAACGACATCGAGGCATCTTTTGGCGAAATCTCGTTCTCCAAAGAGTACCTCGCCACGAACGACGCTTCGAACCCGACGGGCGCCAAGACTTACATCTACACGGTGAAGGAGGTCGCGCCCGACGCCGATGCCATCGACAAGCTCCGCTACTCCAAGGCCGAGTACCAAGTGGCCGTCACCGTGAAAGCCGATTTGCACGAGATGACCGGCAAGTACTCCGGCCTCACCACCTCCACCACGGTCACGCAGGTGAAGGACGACATGGGCAACGCCCTGGGTAAGGACGGGCAGGGCGTCGAGGTTCAACCCTCCGCCGCCGCGCCCGACGCCATCCCCGCCTCCACCTTCACCAACGTGAAAGTTCTCACGGACCTCCCGCTCACCGGCGCGGGTTGGACCGAGAACTCCATGCTCCTCGTGGGCGCCGGTCTCATGCTTCTGGGCGGCATCGCTGCGGGAGCGTATTGGTTTGCTACAAAGCGCCGCCAGGACGACCTGTCCGATGGCGCTGGTAGATAGATGTTTATGAATGTCGGGCTCATTTCTGAAAGGGGAATCATGAACCGATTCGTACAAAAGCTGATCGCCGGCGCCGCCGCCGTAGCGATCGCCGTAACCGGCCTGGTGGGTGGAGCGCCCACGGCCAAGGCTGCGCCAGACTACAGCATTACGATCAACAAGCAGCCGACGGATGCTGCCGATCACACGTTCAACGGCTGGCAGCTTGCCGAGCTGAAGGACGTTGTTGTTGGCAATGACAAGTCGATTGCCTATACGATTGATACCACCGATGCGCTCGTGAGCACCATCGAGGGCGCGATGAACTTCAATGCTGTCATTGATAGGACGGGCGATGCCCGGAACGTGCTTACTGCCTACAAGCAGGACAAGAACTTCTTTGTGTCCGAGGGCAACGCGTCGAACAACCCTATGGGCTTCCTGATCATGCGGGTGTTTAGCAATAGCGGAGCCCCTAACCTCTCCCCGTCTTGGAACAATGATGCCGCGCTGCGCACCTTTGCCCAGAACCTCGAGGACCAGACCTTCCCTGGTACTCTTGCTGCAACCGAGTTCACCACGTCTACGGCCGGCAACGCCAATGTGAAAACCTTTATCGTCCCGGGTATCTGGTTCCTGAAGGACGTTACCAATCCCGCTGCGGACAAGGAGTCCTTCTCGCTGCCCATCATTACGCCGACGAGCATTGCGGACACCGATGTCGATGGCACCGTTACCGTGAAGAACGTGATTCCGACCATCTCTAAGCGTCTTGCCAATGCTGACGGCACCTACAACGATGAGCCGTCTTTCTCCGTGGGCGACACCGTGTACTACACGCTTGAGACTACCGTTCCGTACTACACCGGCTATTCGACCAATCGTGTGTTCAAGATCAAAGACACTGCTAGTTCTGCCATTTCTTCGGTTGTCAATGGCACCGCCACGGGCGTAAAGGTTGAACGGCTCATGGTTGAAGACGTCGCTCTTAAGGAGGATACCGACTACAGTGTTTCCTATACTGCCACTTCTGATACCGATAGTAAGTACGCCGGAGGTGTAGATACCGTCATCGACCTTGGCAACTACGTGAACCAGGTTGCGGGCACTGCTCCGCTGAACGAGGGCGCAAAGGTGACCGTACTGGTGAGTGCTACCCTTGATGCAGATGCCAAGCTTTCTGACTCCACCGCCATCCAGGGCAACCCCAACAAGGACTCACTTACCTGGTCGCACAACCCCAACAACATCTCCGATGAGCAGACCATTCCTGGTAACGAGGTGAATGTCTACTCCTATAAGTTCAACATCGTGAAGACCGCCAAGGACATGACCACTAAGCTCTCGGGTGCTAAGTTCACTATCAAGGCGAGAAACAGCTATCTCGGTTACGAGAACGGCGCATGGAAGATCCTGACTACGACTCCGACTAAGGATACTCAGGGTGGTGCCGAAGCTGGCGTGTTCACCACCGATAACGAGGGCGTCATCAACTTTAATGGTCTCGACGCTGGCACGTATGAGATCGAGGAGATCGTTCCTCCCAAGGGTTACACCGCCGTCTCCCTGCCGAAGTTCACCTTTACGGTATCCGCTACGGTGAAGTCCGACGATCCCAAGGGCCAGAAGACCATCACTGCTGTCTCTTATGCCAAGGACGCAAAGAATACCGACTCTCGCGTCTCCTTTAATAGCTCGACCATCAAGATTTGGAACGCCAAGAATCTCACCGAGCTGCCTATGACCGGCGACCTGGGCATCAAGGTCTTCATCACCGTGGGCGTGCTGCTCATGGCTGCTGGCGCCGCCTTCGCCCTGAGTGCACGTATGCGCGCCTAATTCCCTAGCTTGATGACGCGGCGAGCGGGCGATCGTCGTCTCCTATCAGCGCCTGCGCGCCGCGTTGCCATATTCCTCTTTCGCCGTACCCCGTCGCGCCTAGACCCGCGGCGGGGCACAGCGCATTGAGCCGCAACCACTCATGCGCCGCGCGTTCTCGCGCCGCGCCCACTTTCCACCCGTACCTTTGGAGGTGAACCACATGGAAGGAATCAAGCCCGTATCGACGTCGTGCAGGACGAGGGGCGGTTCGCGCCCGGCTTCCCCCAGCCGACGCAAACCGCCCCTCGTCCTACGCCTGCTTTCTCTCCTGTGCTTTGCCGCCGGCTTTGCCATCGTGGCCACGCCCCTTGTCCTGCGTGCTATTTCCCAGGCTGAGCAAACGGCCGCCGTTACCGCTGCGCAAAACACCGTGGACGGCTGGCCCTACCCGCAGGCCGAGGAGGCCCTCGCGGCCGCTCGCGCCTATAACGAGCAGCTGGCTGCCGGTGGTCAGGACGTCATCGGCGAGGTCGTGGACCCGTTCGGTAGCACCTCCGGCGCCTCCACCGCAACAGGTGCCAAGGACTCCATCGCCTCGCAAGACACCACGTACCAGGGTCTGCTCGACGCAGGTTCGGGCCTTATGTGCTCGGTGCGTATCCCCAAGATCGACGTGAACCTGCCCGTGTACCACGGCACTTCCACTGAGGTGCTCGCCGCGGGTGCCGGGCACCTGTATGGAACGTCGCTTCCCGTGGGTGGCGCGGACACGCACGCCGTGCTTACCGGCCACCGCGGCGTGCCGGGCTCGCTCCTGTTTACGCGTTTGGATGAGCTGCAGGTGGGCGACTCGTTCTACATCGAGGTGATGGGCGAGGAGCTGGGTTACAAGATTGACCGCATAGACGTGATCGAGCCCGACGACGATTCCAAGTTGCGCGTGACCGCCGGCGAGGACCGCGTGACGCTCATGACCTGCACGCCCTACGGCGTGAACTCGCACCGCCTGCTGGTATCGGGTGTGCGTGCAAGCATTCCGGATGAGGTCCCCGTGCCCGAGGACGCGCAGGGCATCAACACCACCGCGGTGGCGCTGGGCGTTCTGGGCGCGCTGCTGGCGATTGTTGTGGGTCTCGTTGTGGCCGGGCACGTGCGCAAGAAGCGGCGCGCGGCGCAGCGTGCGGCCGTTGCCGCCGCGGTGACGCTGGACGCCGACGCGGCTGGTGGCGATGGCGGAAACGGGTGGGCCGTGGGAGCCTCCAGGCCTGCGGCCTCCTTCGTCTCCTCTGCTTCAGCCTCCTCGGCTTCCCCCGATTCCGATGCTGTTTCTCCCGAGTATCGCGGGCGACACCTGCGCTAGCGCCCGCGTTGGTGCTCAATATCGCTCGAAGTGCAGCGCCTTCGCTCGCTTCCTGGTCATTTGCCAGAACCGCGGCGCTATCCCGAACATGCCGTACGACGCGATGGTCGAGCTTCCCGCCTACATCGGCAAGAACGGCCCCGAGGTCATCTCGCGCGACAACATCCCGCTGTTCCAGCAGGGCCTCATGATGCAGCAACTCAACTCCGAGAAGCTCGTGGTCGAGGCGTGCATCGAGGGTTCGTATGAGAAGGCGCTCAAGGCGTTCACGCTCAACAAGACGGTCCCGTCCATGACGGTGGCCAAGGAGATTCTCGACGACATGATCGAGGCCAACAAGGATTTCTGGCCTGTGCTTAAGTAACGAGACCTTCGACGACGGCCCGACTGCGAACGGTTCGCAGCGGCCTTTGAGGTTCATAGGCTCCCCCTGGGGTACATCCCAGGGGGAGCCTCTCAGAAGCGCCCGAGGGGCGCTTTTTGTGTATATGGAGGCAAAAGGGATATGCAGTCTTTATATACGGCCTCCTTTTAGGAGGGTCGATTTCTCCGGTTGATTTCCAATCTCAGCTGAACACATTGAGCGGATAGGCCGTTTCCGCAGTTAGCCGAAAGCCCCCGGGGTCCCT
>ERZ833782.2836-NODE-2836-length-10405-cov-2.884155_pt1 | contig 10405 bp, 8 predicted proteins | sample MGYA00519577_ERZ833782 | MGnify/ENA primary metagenome ERZ833782 (study PRJEB31850, sample SAMEA3708745) | human gut metagenome | biome: human gut; feature: human-associated habitat; material: faeces | place: China | collected 2014 ...
AAGCGTCGGACGGAATTTACGGATGTCAATGGAAATACAGTCCCTGCGAAGATTGCACATGGCAAGCAAAATGCAGAAGCTGACAAACTGCGAGATTCCGGTAGCCAGCGCCGCTCCTGCCGTTCCCATATCCATGCCGAAAATAAAAACCGGATCCAGAATAATGTTGGAGATCGCACCGATCAGTACAGAGAGCATTCCGGTTTTTGCGAATCCCTGGGCTGTGATGAAATTATTCATGCCAAGAGTCAGCTGTACAAAAATAGTTCCTACTGCATAGATATTCATGTAACCCACCGCATAGTCGATGGTGTTTGCACTGGCGCCGAATGCAAGGAGAAGGATGCGGTTTCCGAGAAACAGGATAACAGTCAGGATCAGGGAGATGATGATCTGCATGGTGAAGCAGTTTCCGAGAGTCTGTTCGGCTTTTGACGTGTCATTTTTACCCATAAAGATGCTGGCTCTGGGAGCGCCTCCGTTTCCGACAAGAGCAGCAAAGGCGGATACGACCATGATAAGCGGCATACAGACACCTACACCGGTAAGGGCAAGAGCACCCTCTCCGGGAATATGACCAATATAGATACGGTCGACGATATTGTAGAGCATATTGATGAGCTGTGCGGCAACTGTAGGAAGTGCAAGCCGCAGAAGCAGCTTTCCGACAGGCTCGGTTCCTAAAAAGCTTTTGTCTTTTTCCATTTTTTTATTCCTTTCGTGATTTTTTTGTATTATATAATAAAGACCTGACAGATTTCTCCGTCAGGTCTTTTATGCGAATGCCGCTGGCCGGACTCGAACCGGCACGGATTGCTCCGCTTGATTTTGAGTCAAGTGCGTCTGCCAATTCCGCCACAGCGGCATAACCATTTATTATAATAGCACAGTATCAGGTGGCTTGCAAGGATTTTTTCAGAATAAAGGTATTATTTGGAAATATTTTTAATTCTAAAATGTTTATGAAATCGGATGAGGCATCCTTGAAATTGACTGAAAAAAGTGGTACAGTGTACTACAAGGCTGTACCACCTGATATAGCACTGTGGATATAGCGATATACTATAAGATAACGGAGGAGACTGCATGAATCTGAATTCCAAAAAACCAGAGAAGCGGCCGCTGTATGTATATTATATCATTGCGGTCGTCATTATTGTTCTGCTGAATGTTTTTGCTCTTCCTGCTCTTTCTGAGAGAAGTGTAAAAGAAACCGATTACACCACCTTTCTGAAAGCCGTAGACAGAGGAAAAGTATATGAGGCAACCCTTAATTCCGATTACATTTATTATACTATGAAAGTGGATGGAAATGATGTCTATTGCAAGACGGTATCTGTAGATGATCAGGATCTTGTATCACATCTTTACGATGCAGGAGTAAGTATAGAGGGAACTGCACCCCAGAGGCAGTCATTGCTTTTGTCTCTGATCCTGGGATATGTACTTCCGATCGCGATCTTTGTTCTTCTGGGACGCTGGCTCAGCAAGAAGATGATGAGCTCCATGGGCAGCGGAGGACCGGGAGGAATGATGTCCTTTGGCAAAAGCAATGCCAAGGTTTATGTGAAATCCTCTACGGGAATCAAATTTTCAGATGTTGCCGGTGAGGATGAAGCCAAGGAGCTTTTGACGGAAATTGTAGATTTCCTTCATAATCCGGAGAAATACAGAGAGATCGGTGCTTCCATGCCGAAGGGTGCCCTTCTTGTAGGCCCTCCAGGAACCGGTAAAACCCTTCTTGCCAAGGCAGTTGCCGGTGAGGCGGAGGTTCCGTTTTTCTCAATTTCCGGTTCGGAATTTGTGGAGATGTTTGTTGGTATGGGTGCTGCCAAGGTACGTGATCTTTTTAAACAGGCCAATGAGAAAGCACCATGTATCGTATTTATTGATGAGATCGATACCATCGGCAAGAAACGTGACGGCTCCGGAATGGGCGGCGGAAACGATGAGCGTGAACAGACACTGAACCAGCTTCTGACAGAGATGGACGGTTTTGACGGTTCCAAGGGTGTTGTGATCTTGGCAGCTACCAACCGACCGGATTCCCTTGACCCTGCACTTCTTCGTCCTGGACGTTTTGACAGAAGGATCCCGGTTGAGCTTCCGGATCTTCAGGGGCGTGAGGAAATCCTGAAGGTCCATGCCAAGAAGATCAAAATTGCGGACACAGTCCGGTTTGATGAAATTGCCAAGGCGGCCGTCGGGGCCTCCGGTGCGGAGCTTGCCAATATTGTCAACGAGGCAGCTCTCCGTGCAGTCCGCGACGGACGGAAATTTGCCACACAGGCGGATTTTGAAGAAAGTATCGAAGTTGTTATTGCCGGATATCAGAAAAAGAATCGTGTACTTTCCAATAAGGAAAAACTGATCGTTTCTTATCATGAGGTTGGTCATGCACTGGTTGCTGCCAAGCAGACAGATTCTGCACCGGTCCATAAGATCACGATCATTCCACGTACCTCCGGTGCACTGGGATATACCATGCAGGTGGATGAACAGGAACATTTCCTGATGAGTAAGGAAGAACTGGAGAATAAGATCGCTACATTTACAGGCGGCCGTGCAGCGGAAGAGCTGATCTTCCATTCTATTACTACCGGTGCCTCCAATGATATTGAGCAGGCGACCAAGATTGCCAGAGCGATGATCAGCAGGTATGGTATGAGTGATGATTTTGACATGGTTGCCATGGAAAATGTGAGCAATCAGTATCTTGGCGGAGACGCAAGTCTCACCTGTTCCTTTGAGACGCAGACGCTTCTGGATAAGAAGGTTGTGGAGCTTGTAAGACGGGAGCATGAAAAGGCTACGAAGATCCTGACGGATAATATCGGAAAGCTTCATGAGATTGCCAAGTATCTGTATGAGCATGAGACGATTACCGGTGAGGAGTTTATGAAGATCCTGAATGAAGCACCGGTGGAGATTGAGGATACACAGGAAAATTAATCAGGATAGCAAGAAAAAAGCGGGGTCCGAGAGACTCCGCTTTTGTTGTAAAAATATAAATTGTTTAGATTATTTACCAGATTTCCGGGTGTACCTTGGAGCAGGTGAGAGCAAGGCTTCCGGGGCCGATGTGGCAGGAAACGCTCAGGGAGAGAGGGAAGATGTTGACTTCACCGATGTTTGGGAAGGTGGTGAGGACTTCTTTTCGGAATTCTTCGGCCGCTTCCAGGTTGTGGGAGTGGATGACATCCAGGTTGATCTTTTCTCCGAAGCGGTCTGCAATGTCATCTTTGATGGCTTTAGTCATAGTGTTTTTTGCCTGAGTCATGGTGCGGGCCTTGGAGAAGGCGTCCAGCTTTTCGCCCTGAATCTGCAGAACCGGCTTCAGACGGAGCATGGTTCCGATGGCTGCTGCAGCAGGAGTGATGCGGCCGCCCTGTTTCAGGTACTTCAGAGTAGCTACAGTGATATAGATGCTGGAGTCGAAGCGGGTTTCTTCCAGCCAGGTTCCGATCTCATCGGCAGAGAGACCGTTTTTAGCCTGCTGGACAGCCTCGATGGCAGAGTAACGTAAGGTTCCGGAGATCCTCTGGTTATTTACGACACGTACACGGCCATCATAGTCTTCTGCAAGCATACGGGCAGTCTGCATGGAGCTGGAGAGACCGCTGGACATGGGGATATGTACGATCTCGTCGTAGTCTTTGAGCAGCTTGTCCCAGAGGGTAGTGACGGATTCCGGTGTGGGCTGGGATGTGGAAACTCTGCAGCCTGGATTTTGTTCAAGATGCTGAAAGAATTCTGATTGGTTCATGTCAATGTCTTCCAGATATTCCTTATCATCTATAAAAAACGGCATTGGAAGCATGTAGATGCCAAGGTCTTTTGCCTGAGCGGGAGACATGCCGCAGTTACTGTCTGTAACGATTGCTATAGATTTCATAATGGTGATCCTCCTTGCCTGGATTTTCATATTTGGTCAATTTTCCTGTTTCCTGACCGTGACATCTCAAGTATACCACAGGAAACCGCCCTTGTCATTCAACGTTTAATTCGCTATAATGGTAACATTCTGGGAAGTGTTTCTCCGGCCCGGGCAAATTGTCGGGCTGAATTTCAGAAGAAGCTTTTGGGTAAGAGAGAATCTGCTGCTTTGAAAGAGAGGGAAAATATGAATTGTCGTATTGCAGAGGGAATGGTTAATAGATATATCGATCATACGTTGCCGTTGAATGATCTGGAGGATTTTCTGGAGCATATTGAGAAGTGTTCCTCCTGCTACGATGAGCTTGCCACATATTTCATTGTACATAAGGCCATGCAGCAGCTGGATGAGAAACGGGAAGATTCTGTTCTGGATTTTAAGGAGCTTCTGGAAGAGGATATCCGAAAATCCAAAAGGTATATCCGAAAAAAGAAATTTCACAGAGCGATCGCTGCAGTGGCAGTCTGTGTTCTGATCGCAGCACTGGTGGTCTTTCTTGTTTTTGTGATCCTGGAACTGAAGGAGGGAATTTGATTTTGAGTGAAAAAATATTACTGATCGATGGTCACAGCATCCTGAACCGTGCGTTTTATGGTCTGCCGGATCTTACCAATGCAGAAGGACGTCATACAGGAGCAGTATATGGATTTCTGAATATTATGTTCAGGATCATGGAGGAAGAGAAGCCGGAGTATCTTACTGTTGCATTTGATCTGAGTGCACCTACGTTCCGGCATAAGAGATATGAAGCCTATAAAGGCACCCGAAAACCCATGCCGGAGGAGCTTCGGGAACAGGTTCCGCTGATCAAGGAGATGCTTTCTGCCATGGGAATCAACATCATGTCTCTGGAAGGCTATGAAGCAGATGATCTTCTTGGTACGGTCGCCAGAAGAAGTGAAGCAAAGGGCATGGATGTTACCATTCTTTCCGGAGATCGGGATCTTCTTCAGCTTGCCACAGATAAGGTGCTGATCCGGCTTCCGAAGACTGTCCGGGGAAAGACAACCATTGAAAACTACCATACAGCGGAAGTTCTTGAAAAATATCAGGTAACGCCGCCGCAGATTATAGAACTGAAAGCACTGATGGGCGACAGCTCCGATAATATTCCGGGAATCCCGGGCGTTGGAGAGAAGACCGCGACCAAGATGATCGTGCAGTTCGGTTCCATTGAGAATGCTCATGAGCATCTGGAAGAGGTAAAGCCTAATAAGGCGAAAGAATCTCTCCGCGAGCATTATGATCTGGCGCAGCTTTCCAAAGAGCTTGCAACCATCAACACAGACAGTCCGCTGGAATTTTCCTACGAAAAAGCGAAAGTGGAAAATCCCTATACTCCAGAGGCATATGAATTGTGTAAACGCCTGGAATTTAAGAACATGCTGAACCGTTTTGATCCGGCTACGACAGCAGATTCCTCCATGGAACTGGAATTTTTTACATGCAATGATCTTTCCGGTGTGGAGGCACTGTTTGAAAAAGCAGCGCAGAAAGATCAGGTGGGTATTTCTGTTCTTGCAGATTCGGATCAGGTGTATACCGTGGGATTGGTCCTGGATGAAAAAGAAATCTATCAGATTCCGGTGGGAGGACTTCTCACAGGGGATTACCTTTGCGGAAAACTGAAAACTCTGGCGGACAGTACGGTACTCTGTGCTATGGATATTAAATCAGTTCTCAAACATGTTTCCCTTGACGATTCGAAGAAGGTTTTTGATGCGGGGGTTGCTGCATATCTTCTGAATCCGCTGAAATCTTCTTATTCCCATGATGACATCGCCAGAGAATATCTGGATGGTATGATGCTCCCCTCAAAGGAAGACCTTCTTGGAAAGACTTCTCTGAAAAAGGCCTGGGAAGAGGAGCTGGAATGTCTTGGAAATTATGCCTGCTATCAGGCGTTTGTGCCCTGCATGGCCCGAAAAGTTCTTCTTGAAAAACTGGATGAAACAGGCATGCGTAAGGTTTATGATGAGATCGAGCTTCCTCTTGTCTTTACCCTGGATTCTATGGAAAAATGGGGGATTTCCGTTAAGGGTGAAGAGCTTAAGAGCTATGGCGAAAAACTTAAAGTCCGTATCCAGGAGCTGGAAAAAACCATCTGGCAGGAAGCAGGGGAGGAGTTTAATATCAATTCCCCGAAACAGCTGGGTGTGATCCTTTTTGAAAAGCTGGGACTTTCAGGTGGAAAGAAGACCAAGACCGGCTATTCCACAGCGGCGGATATCCTGGATAAGCTGGCACCGGATCATGCCATCGTAAAAGATATCCTGGAGTACCGCCAGCTGACCAAGCTGAAATCCACTTATGCAGATGGTCTCGGAAATGTGATCGGAGAAGATGGAAGGATCCACTCTACTTTTAATCAGACGATCACAGCAACCGGTCGTATCAGCAGTACAGATCCGAATCTCCAGAACATACCGGTCCGCATGGAGCTGGGCAGGCTGATCCGTAAGGTTTTTGTGCCGGAAGAGGGATTTGTATTTCTGGATGCAGATTATTCCCAGATCGAGCTTCGTGTGCTGGCACATATGTCCGGTGATGAAAAACTGATCCAGGCTTATCGTGAGGCGGAGGATATCCACCGGCTCACCGCATCCCAGGTGTTTCATGTGCCGCTGGATGAGGTGACATCTCTTCAGCGAAGAAATGCCAAGGCGGTAAATTTCGGAATCGTTTATGGGATCAGTTCCTTTGGACTGAGCCAGGATCTGAGTATTACCAGAAAAGAGGCAGCTGCCTATATTGAGAAATATTTTGAGACCTATCCGAAGATCAAGGGTTTTCTGGACGGTCTGGTAAAGGATGGCAAGGAACACGGTTATGTGACAACTATGTTCGGCAGACGAAGGCCCGTGCCGGAGCTGAAATCCAGTAATTTCATGCAGCGCTCCTTCGGAGAACGTGTAGCCATGAACTCTCCGATCCAGGGTACTGCAGCAGATATCATCAAAATAGCCATGAACCATGTTTACGAACGAATGAAAAAAGAGGGACTGCGTTCAAGGCTGGTGCTGCAGGTTCACGATGAGCTTCTGATCGAGACAAAGAAAGAAGAGATCGAGGAAGTTTCCCGTATTCTGGAAGAAGAGATGAAGGGAGCTGCAGATCTTGCAGTGGAACTTGACGTAGATATGCACCAGGGTGACAGCTGGTATGAGGCGAAATAAATGAGAGTGATCGGAGTAACCGGCGGAGTAGGGGCCGGAAAAAGTACAGTACTTGGAATCCTGGAAGAAGATTTCCAGGCATATGTGATCCAGGCAGACCAGCTTGGTCACATTCTGATGGAACCGGGGGAAGAGTGTTACGATGCGGTGATCGCATTGTTTGGAAAAGAAATCATAAAAAAAGATAAAACTATTGACCGGAAACGGATTTCTGATGTAGTATTCACAGATAAGGATATGCTTTTGAAATTAAACGGGATCATTCATCCGGCTGTAAAGCAGAGAATCCTGGATCTTCTTGGAGAACAGAAGGATGCCGGAAGAGGAATCTGTGTTGTGGAAGCTGCTCTTTTTCTGGAAGAGAATTATCAGGAATTCTGTGATGAAGTCTGGTATGTGTATACAGAGGAGGAAATCCGGATCCGTCGTCTGATGGAAAGCCGCGGCTATTCCAGAGAGAAATCTCTTGGCATTATCCGAAACCAGGTATCTGACCAGGTTTTCAGAGAACATACGGATTATGTGATCGGGAATAATGGAGATCTGAAGGAAACCCGGAGACAGATCAGAGAAGGGATAGAGAGAAATGAGACTTTGTAGTATTGCCAGCGGAAGCAGCGGCAACTGTATTTATGTGGGCTCTGAGGAGGCACATGTTCTGGTAGATGTGGGGATCAGCGGGAAGAGTATCGAAAAAGGCCTGAATTCCCTGGATCTTACCGGGAAAGATGTGGATGGCATCCTGATCACACATGAACATTCTGACCATATCAAGGGACTGGGAGTGATCTCCAGAAAATACGGAATTCCCATCTATACCACAGGTGGAACAGCAGATGCGATGCTTCGTATGAAATCCCTTGGGAAAATGCCGGAGGGACTGATCCACGAGATCCGGGAGGATGAGCCTTTTGAGATCAAGGACCTGACGGTAAATCCTTTTACCATTCCCCATGATGCCGCACAGCCGGTGGGCTACCGCCTGGAATGTGGAGAGCATTCTGTGGGCATTGCCACAGACCTTGGAAAATATAATGATTACATTGTAAAAAATCTGGAGAATCTGGATGCGGTGCTTTTGGAAGCGAATCATGACATCCGTATGCTTCAGGTCGGAAAATACCCTTATTATCTCAAACAGAGGATTCTGGGAGACCGTGGGCATCTCTCCAATGAGAATGCAGGACGTCTGCTCTGTCGGATCCTTCATGATAATTTGAAGGCGGTTTTTCTAGGCCATTTAAGCAGAGAAAACAATTATGAAGAACTTGCCTACGAGACTGTGTGCTCGGAGGTGACACTTGGTGACAACCCGTACCGTTCCAGGGATTTTAAGATCCAGGTAGCGAAGAGGGATCACATATCAGAAATAATCACAGTGTAGAAAGGAAAAAACGATGAAGAAGACAATTATCACAGTAGTAGGAAAAGACACAGTAGGAATTATTGCAAAGGTTTGTACATATCTTGCAGAGAATCAGGTTAATATTCTGGATATTTCTCAGACCATCGTTCAGGGTTACTTCAACATGATGATGATCGCAGACACAGCAAAATGTGAAAAGGATGGCGGTGAACTTGCAAGAGAACTTGAGAATCTGGGCAAGGAAATCGGTGTTGTGATCCACTGCCAGCATGAAGATATTTTTAACATGATGCATCGAGTATGATCAGGCACCGAATGCGGATTGCGAATGCATATGATATCTACTTTACATCAATCATCAGGGAGAAAATAAAATGATCAATATTTTTGAGGTAAACGAGACAAATAAAATGATCGAGCAGGAGAATCTGGATGTGCGTACCATCACCATGGGGATCAGCCTTCTGGACTGTATCGATCCTGACCTGGATGCACTGAATCAGAAAATATACGAAAAGATCACCACAAAGGCCAGAAATCTGGTGGCTACCGGTGATGAGATCGCAACCGAGTACGGTATCCCGGTTGTAAATAAACGAATTTCCGTAACACCCATTGCTCTGGTTGGCGGGGCTGCATGTAAGAAACCGGAGGATTTTGTGACCATCGCAAGAACACTGGATAAATGTGCCAAGGAAGTTGGCGTTAACTTTATCGGCGGATATTCTGCACTGGTAAGCAAGGGAATGACTCCGGCAGAAGAGCTTCTCATCCGCTCCATTCCTCAGGCAATGGCAGAAACAGAGCGTGTCTGCAGTTCTGTAAACGTTGGTTCCACCAAGACCGGTATCAACATGGATGCCGTAAAGCTGATGGGCGAGATCGTCCTTGCAACAGCAGAGGCTACTAAGGACCAGGATTCTCTTGGATGTGCCAAACTTGTGGTGTTCTGCAACGCACCGGATGACAATCCGTTCATGGCAGGCGCGTTCCACGGTGTCACAGAGGCGGACTGCATCATCAACGTAGGTGTCAGTGGCCCCGGAGTTGTGAAGAAAGCCCTGGAGCAGGTTCGTGGAGAGGATTTCGGAACCCTCTGCGAGATGATCAAACGTACTGCGTTTAAGGTTACACGAGTTGGACAGCTGGTTGCACGTGAGGCATCCAAGCGTCTTGACGTGCCGTTTGGTATCGTGGATCTTTCTCTTGCACCGACACCGGCTATCGGTGATTCCGTAGCTGAGATCCTGGAAGAGATCGGCCTTGAGAGAGCCGGCGCACCGGGAACAACTGCAGCGCTTGCACTTCTCAACGACCAGGTGAAGAAAGGCGGCGTTATGGCAGCAGCAGCTGTGGGCGGATTAAGTGGTGCCTTTATTCCTGTCAGCGAGGATCAGGGAATGATCGATGCGGTAACAGCAGGTGCACTTACCATTGAGAAATTAGAGGCTATGACCTGCGTATGCTCTGTGGGACTTGATATGATCGCAGTACCGGGAGATACCAAGGCGACCACACTGGCAGGTATCATCGCAGATGAGTCTGCCATCGGTATGGTAAATCAGAAGACAACTGCAGTACGTCTCATCCCGGTTATCGGTAAGGGTGTGGGCGAAACGGTTGAGTTCGGAGGCCTTCTTGGATATGCTCCGATCATGCCTGTAAATTCCTTCTCCTGTGATGCATTTGTACAGAGAGGCGGAAGGATCCCGGCACCGATCCACAGCTTTAAGAATTAATTTTATTTTTGGGCTTGACAGACTCACGTTGATGTGCTAAAGTAAACACAACTTAAAAAACAAACCAGTGAGAAAGAGAAGTAAACATTTCAGGAAACTTCACAGAGAGCGGTGGTGGTGGAAATCCGCAGGGGACCAGATGTTGAATGGACTTTCGAGGGCGGCCCGAACTATTTATCTGTACAGT
>ERZ833782.2843-NODE-2843-length-10381-cov-4.622409_pt1 | contig 10381 bp, 8 predicted proteins | sample MGYA00519577_ERZ833782 | MGnify/ENA primary metagenome ERZ833782 (study PRJEB31850, sample SAMEA3708745) | human gut metagenome | biome: human gut; feature: human-associated habitat; material: faeces | place: China | collected 2014 ...
TCGGAATCGTGAGGATCAGCGGTGAAAACGCGGTTGAAGTCGCGGAAAAGATCTTTCGGGAACCCGGAAAGAAAAAGCTTTCCGAAGCGGAGAGCCACACGATCCATTACGGATACGTTTATGATGGGGACGAGACTGTGGACGAGGTCCTTTTGATGCTTATGAGAGGACCACGGAGCTACACAGCGGAAGATACCGTGGAGATCGATTGTCACGGCGGCATGCTGGTCACGAGACGGATCCTGGAGACAGTCTTAAAGGCCGGGGCGAGACTGGCAGAGCCGGGTGAATTTACGAAACGGGCGTTCTTAAACGGCAGGATCGACCTCTCCCAGGCGGAGGCGGTCATCGACGTGATCAACGCGAAAAATGAATATGCGCTGCAGTCCTCTGTGAGCCAGCTTCGGGGAAGTGTATCGAAGGAGATCCATGAGATCCGGGAACAGATTATCTATGAGATTGCCTTTATCGAGTCGGCGCTTGACGATCCGGAACATATTTCCTTGGACGGATACGGGGAAAAATTGCTTAAGGTTGTTCTTTCTGTGAAGAAGAAGATTGAGAAGCTGATCCGTTCTTCCTCCAATGGACGGGTGGTTTCTGAGGGCGTAAAGACTGTTATTTTAGGAAAGCCGAATGCCGGAAAATCGTCTCTGATGAATGTTTTAGTTGGCGAGGATCGCGCCATTGTTACGGATGTGGCGGGAACGACGAGAGATATCCTTGAGGAACATATCTATCTTCAGGGAATCAGCCTGAATGTTGTGGACACTGCGGGAATCCGGGATACGGAGGACGTGGTGGAGAAGATCGGCGTCTCCCGGGCCATGGAAGAGGCGAAGAAGGCGGATCTCATCATCTACGTTGTAGATGGATCGAGGGAGCTGGATGAGAACGACTATCAGATCATGGACTTTATTAAGGAACGGAAGTCGGTGGTGCTCTTAAATAAGAGCGACCTGGAGCCGGTAGTATCCGCGGATGAGGTGGAGAAGCGGTCCGGGCATAAGGTGATCGGAATCTCCGCGAAGGAGGAGACGGGAATCGACCTCCTGGAAGAGGAGATAAAGTCCTTATTCTATGAAGGTGAGATCGACTTCAACGACCAGGTTATGATCACGAATGTGCGCCATGTGAAGGCTTTAAAGGACGCTTTCGAGAGCATGTCCATGGTGGAGAACAGTATAGAGAACGGCATGCCGGAGGATTTTTATTCGATCGATCTGATGGATGCCTATGAGAAGTTAGGTCTTATTGTCGGGGAGTCTGTGGAGGATGACCTGGTGAATGAGATATTCAGCAAGTTCTGCATGGGTAAGTAAGGTTATAATGGAAAGAATTGGCGGATCGGAACGTTTTTTAGGGGAGATTCCGCTGGGAGTATAGAAGAGACAGTAGGGAATTGACAAGAAAAGAGGAAATAAAATGCCGGTAGTAGAGGAGACATATGATATTGTAGTTGTCGGTGCGGGCCATGCGGGATGTGAGGCGGCGCTTGCGGCAGCGAGACTTGGGTTTGAGACGATCATGTTTACGGTCAGCGTGGACAGTATTGCCCTGATGCCATGCAACCCGAACGTCGGAGGAAGTTCCAAGGGACATCTTGTCCGTGAGCTGGATGCCCTCGGTGGTGAGATGGGAAAAAATATTGATAAAACGTTTATCCAGTCAAAGATGTTGAATGAATCCAAGGGACCGGCGGTCCATTCTCTGCGTGCTCAGGCGGACAAGCAGGAGTACACGAGATCCATGCGCCGCGTCCTGGAGAACACGGATCATCTGACGATCCGACAGGCGGAGGTTGCTGAGATCCTCACGGAGGAAATCCCGGGCGAGTGCGGAACCTTTAAGAAGGAGCATGAGGGGCAGCAGGAGAGCAGTTATCCGGTGAAAAAGCGGATCGTGGGTGTAAAAACCTACTCCGGCGCGGTCTATAGGTGCCGTGCGGTGGTTCTTGCTACAGGTGTTTATCTCCGTGCAAGATGTATTTACGGCGATGTGAGCAACCCGACGGGACCGAATGGTCTGCAGGCGGCGAACCATCTGACAGATTCCTTAAAGGCGAACGGAATCGAAATGTACCGTTTTAAGACGGGAACACCGGCGAGAGCGGATAAGAGAAGTATCGATTTCTCCAAAATGGAAGAGCAGTTTGGAGATAAGCGGGTTGTTCCGTTCTCATTTTCTACGGATCCGGAGTCAATACAGAAGGAACAGATCTCCTGCTGGCTGACGTATACGAATGAGAAGACCCATGAGATCATCCGGAACAACCTGGAACGTTCCCCATTATTCTCCGGTGCCATCGAGGGAACCGGTCCGAGATACTGCCCGTCCATCGAGGATAAGGTCGTAAAATTCCCGGATAAGGAGCGTCATCAGGTGTTTGTGGAGCCGGAGGGACTCTACACGAATGAGATGTACCTCGGCGGAATGTCCAGCTCCCTGCCGGAGGATGTTCAGTATGCCATGTACCGGACGGTTCCGGGACTGGAAAATATCAAAATTGTTCGAAATGCATATGCAATTGAGTATGATTGCATCAATCCGAGACAGTTAAAGGCGTCCCTGGAGTTTAAAAATATTGACGGACTGTTCTCCGGCGGCCAGTTTAATGGAAGTTCCGGATATGAGGAGGCAGCCGTTCAGGGCTTTATGGCCGGTGTGAACGCGGCGAGAAAACTGCAGGAGAAGAGCGCGGTGGTTCTTGATCGTTCCCAGGCGTATATCGGGGTCCTTATCGATGATCTTGTGACAAAGGAAAATCATGAGCCGTACCGCATGATGACATCGAGAGCGGAGTACCGTCTGCTCCTGCGTCAGGACAATGCGGATCTCAGACTTCGCGGGATCGGACATGAGATCGGTCTTGTATCCGATGAACAGTACGAGTATGTACTTTGGAAAGAAAAGGCCATTGAGGCGGAGATCGCACGTCTCGAGAAGACGAATATCGGTGCGAACGAGAAGGTTCAGACGTTCCTGGAAGCTCATGGAAGTACGGCGTTAAAGTCCGGAAGTACACTGGCGGAGCTCATTAAGAGACCAGAATTAAATTATGGGATGCTGGCGGAGTTAGATGAAAAGAGGCCGGAGCTTCCGGCGGATGTGCGGGAACAGGTTGACATAAATCTGAAATATGACGGATATATCCGCAGACAGAAGCAGCAGGTGGCACAGTTTAAGAAGCTTGAGGGAAGAAAAATCCCGGCGGATCTCGACTATACAACGGTAAACAGTTTAAGAAGAGAGGCTGTCCAGAAGCTGAATCTCTATAAGCCGGAGAATATCGGACAGGCATCGAGAATTTCCGGCGTTTCACCGGCAGATATCTCTGTCCTGATGGTGCATTTAGAGCAGATGGGAAGGAAATAATTTGATGACAGATGAATTTGTAAAATTATTGGATCAGGGCTGCGCGGATCTTGGAATCGAGCTTTCGGATCAGCAGAAAGAGCAGTTTTTTAAATATTATGAGATGTTGATCGAGAAGAATAAGGTGATGAACCTCACGGCGATCACAGAGCTTTCCGATGTGATCACGAAGCATTTTGTGGACAGCCTTCTGCTTGTTCTGGCTGCGCCGGAGCTTGGGTTAAAGCTTGACGGATCCGCAGAATACAGCTGTATCGATGTGGGTACGGGTGCAGGATTTCCGGGAATTCCGTTAAAGATTGCGTTTCCGGGACTGAAGGTCACACTGCTTGATTCTTTAAATAAGAGAGTGGGATTCTTAAATGAGGTGATAGAGGCACTGGGACTTACGGATATTACGGCTGTCCATGGACGTGCCGAGGACTACGGACGCGATGCGAAATACCGGGAACAGTACGACATCTGCGTATCCCGGGCGGTGGCAAATATGTCCACCCTTTCCGAGTACTGTATCCCGTTTGTGAAAAAGGGCGGATATTTTATCCCGTATAAATCCGGAAAAGCTGACGAGGAGATTGCCCAGGCGAGATCTGCTGTGAAGAAGCTTGGCGGAGAGATGAAGGATATTATCGTAAAGGTTCTTCCGGAGACGGACGTGGAACGCACCTTTGTTCCGGTAAAGAAGATGGCGATCACAGCGAAGAAATATCCGAGAAAAGCGGGACTTCCGGGGAAGGAACCGTTAAAGTAAAGAAAAACAGAATAGTAAGAAAAGGAAAGAACTTCAGGATCTTGTGAGTATGGATCGTGAGGTTCTTTTTTTACACATTCGAAGGGTGAGCAGAAAAGTCAGGAAATGTTTCACGTGAAACATCTGAACTGAAGAATTCCCAAAATTGTTACAATTAAGTCATGACATTTTTGGTTTTCATATTTGTAAAACAAAGAAGCATGATGATTCACTATATGCTGATTTGGACGAAAAAAGCACTTTATAATAAGCAGGCTTCCGACAAAATTTTTTATCCAAGACAGAATGTGACTGAAAACTTTAAACTAAAATTAACAAGAGTCCTGTAACACGTAAATAAATCAGAGTTGATGGAAGATTTATGACTATTCGGGAGATATGTGCAATTGATGCACTGAATCATCGTAATGAATAAAGATTTATCATGCACAGCAGGAGTACCGCATAATGTACTTGATGTACCGGCCGTCGTAAATGATAGACCTGAAGATAAAATATTGATCGATGTGGTATATCTCGGTCGAGAAGACGCCAACATCTTTTGAAGTTAAGAAGAATTTCTGAAAATTAACTCTTGATAAAAGTTACTTGTAACTGTTCAGTCCCCTCACAGTTAAGCGCAAATTCCATTCCAGAGCAGCTCCGTGGATGGATTCTTGTGCTTTCAGGTCTATACTTTCTTAGTTTACGGTCCGCGCGGCAAGTGCGCAGATCTACAGAACAGGTACTAAAAAATCAAAAAAGATGCCGCTACTGTTTAGAAAGTAGTGGCATCTTTGCAAACACCGAAGAAATGTTTCACGTGAAACATTTTAACAGATCTGATTTGAAGTGTTAGTTGAAGAACATCTGGACCGTGGAACTGACTTCTTCAGGGTTCTCAATTTGAGGAAGATGTTTGGTGTTTGGAATTGTACTGGACTCAATGGCCGGGTTACATTTTGTATATTCTTTTATGATCAGATCGATATCCTGCTCAGCTTCGCCGCCGAGGATGTAGATACTGTTGTCAATTTTTTCCAGAGTCTTTGTAATATTACATTTTGTATAATTACACTGGACACTGGCGTAGACGGATTTCGGGGAGTCACCAAGGTGGGCAGACTCGTGATATTTGTCGATGTAATGCGGGTTAACATCATAAGGATTATAGAAGTAGCTTTCAGAGAAGGTTCTGGAGATAATACTTCTTGCGGACGCAAAGTTGTAGAGCAGTGTACCAATGATCGGAAGATCAAGGATAAACTTATAATACCTTGCGGATTTTCCTGGTATGTGGCTGCAGGAGAGCAGAGAATCCGGATTGATAAACATCATCTGCTCAAAAAGATCCGGATTGTATCCGCAGGCCATTGTCACGATAGGAGCGGACGCACCGGTAGCAAGAATGTTTGTGCGGCGTCCAATCTCGGATTTTACAAAATCGTTTAACAACTGCACATAGAGAAAATTTGTGTAAGTTAGATTTGGTTTTTCTGAACGTCCGCAACCTAAAAGGTCAATGGTGTAGACAGTATAGTGTTCTTTTAAAAACGGAATCAGGGAATCCCACTCACAGCTGCTGGACGCATGAGTCAGGTCATGTACGAGAAGAAGTGGTTTACCAGTGCCGGTTTTTGTATAGTAGATATTGCCAAGTCTCCAACGATAGCAGCGCGGTTCCGGCTGAGCAAGAAGATTTCTTGAAATGGCAGACATCTTGATATATTTGTTAATCAATGCTGTTCCGACTGCTGCACCGGCTGAGAGGAGAATAGCAGTGATGATTTTATTTTTTGCTTTCATAGTTCACCTCGGGTTTAGATGATGATGTTATAGAAATACAGTTTCAAGGGATTGAGAGAGGAGAATAGTGGTTTCATGACTATATTCCTATTTGATAACTCCTTATTATATTATAATATAATTGGTAATGAGATACAACAGGCGAAAATATGAAATGTTTCTGAAGATAAATGTTTCACGTGAAACATAAAATGAAGCTTGTAGGATTTGCAAAAATGTTTCACGTGAAACATTTTTAATTTTATAAGGTAAAGCAATAGGAAAATAAGAAAAATTGTGTTATACTAAGTTTCGCTAATGATCGGATGGAAAGATTATCAAGATTCAAATGATAGGGAAAATCAGTAAATATGGTTAAAATGAGCTAAACCAGACTGATATGCGAAATAATTACAGGATAATAAAAGTAGAGCTGACCTGCAGAAAGGATAGAGGTATGGGACGTATTATTGCAATTACAAATCAAAAGGGTGGTGTCGGAAAGACGACGACTGCAATCAATTTATCCGCCTGCCTGGCTGAAGCAGGGCAGAGGGTGTTGACTGTGGACTTTGATCCGCAGGGAAATACAACAAGTGGACTTGGATTGGAAAAAGGAAATATTGACAATACTGTATACGAACTGCTGATGGGAGAATGCACCGTGGATGAGTGTATCAATCCAAGTGTGCAGGAACGTCTGGACGTGATGCCGTCGGATGTGGACCTTGCCGGAGCAGAGATTGAGCTTCTTGATATGGAAGAAAAGGAGAGTATTCTCAAGAAAAATATGGAACTGTTAGACGGAAAGTATGATTTTATTATCATTGACTGTCCTCCGTCCCTGAACCTTCTTACGATTAACGCACTGACTGCGGCCAATACAGTTCTTGTCCCGATCCAGTGTGAATACTATGCCTTGGAGGGATTAAGTCAGGTATTAAAAACGGTAAATCTTGTTCAGAAAAAGCTGAATCCATCTTTGGAAGTAGAGGGCGTTGTTTTTACAATGTATGATTCCAGAACAAATCTGTCTCTGGAAGTTGTAGAGAACGTAAAAGAACACTTGAATGAAAATATTTATAAGACAATTATTCCGCGAAATGTCAGACTGGCTGAGGCACCGAGCTACGGCATGCCGATCAATCTTTATGACAGCCGATCATCAGGAGCGGAGAGCTACAGACTTTTAGCAGCGGAAGTCATCAGCAGAGGAGAAGAAATATAATGGCGAAGCGTGGATTAGGTAAAGGTTTAGGCGCATTCTTCGGGGAAGAAGTCACAACTACGAAAGAGAACGCTGCAGAAAAAGTGAGCAGAAGTGAGAGAAAAGGGCACCTGATGGTAAATCAGGGCACCACGAAAAATACGGAAAAAGATGGAACGGGGAAAAAGACGGACAGCAGTCAACCAGCAAAGACGGGCACGAATGCTGAAACGATCGTAGTCGAAAAGATCGTCGAGAAACCGGTGGAAAAAATTGTTGAGAAGATCGTCGAGAAGCCGGTCGAGAAAATTGTCGAGAAAATCGTAGAAAAACCGGTCGAAAAGATCGTGGAAAAGCCGATAGAGCAGACATTGAAGCTTAACCTGATCGAACCGAACAGCGAGCAGCCGAGAAAAAATTTTGATGAGGAAAGCCTTCAGGAGCTGGCGGATTCTATCAAACAATATGGAATCTTACAGCCACTGATTGTCCAAAAAAAGGGAAATCATTATGAGATCATAGCCGGTGAGCGTCGTTGGCGCGCGGCAAAACTTGCCGGAGTCACAGATGTTCCTGTATTGATCCGTGAGTATGATAAGCAGCAGACTATGGAGATCGCGTTGATTGAGAATGTACAGCGTGCTGATTTAAATCCGATCGAAGAAGCACAGGCATTCCAGCAACTGATTCAGGAGTTTCATCTCACGCAGGAGGAGATTGCAAATCGTGTATCCAAGAATCGTGCGACGATCACAAACAGCATGCGCCTTCTGAAACTTGATATTCGTGTGCAGGATATGCTGGCAGAGGGAAAGATTTCCAGCGGGCACGCGAGAGCACTCCTGGGACTTGAAGAAGGTGAACGCCAGTATCAGGTAGCTGCAAAAATCATCGAGGAGAAATTAAGCGTACGTGACGTGGAAAAACTTGTTAAGATGATGAACCGTCCGCCGAAAGAAAAGAAACCGGAAAAGGGACCGGATATCGATCTCATCTACCGGCAGGTGGAAGACAAATTAAAGTCTATCATGGGTACGAAGGTCGTTATCAACCAGAAGGATAAAAATAAGGGTAGGATCGAGATCGAGTATTATTCCCAGGAAGAGTTAGAACGTCTGATCGAACTTATGGAGTCTTTAAGAGTGTAATAAATCAAACGAAAAGCACAGACACAAACGGAAGGACAGAAAACAGAAAATGGAAAACAGTATGTTATACAGTATCCCCATCGATCCAATGGTACTGATCGTCGGATTTTCAATCCTGTCATTGGTGTTATTGATCGTGGTGATCATTTGTATTGTAAAGCTCAATAAACTGTACCGAAGATATGATATCTTCATGCGAGGAAAAGACGCAGAGACACTGGAAGATACGATCATGGATATCATGGATGAGATGGAGGAGCTGCAGGAAAAAGATCGCTCCAGCAAGGATGCAATGAAACAGCTTTCCAGGCAGATCAAGTCCTCATTCCAGAAATTCGGATATGTTAAGTACAATGCATTCAAGGGCATGGGCGGCAATCTAAGCTTTGTTATCGCAATGTTAGACAACAAGAACAGTGGTTTCATACTGGACGTTGTACACAGCCGTGAGGGCTGTTATATCTACTTAAAAGAGGTAGAGGAAGGTGCGACAGAGGTTCTCCTTGGCGGTGAAGAGCAGGAAGCGCTGGAGCAGGCGCTGGGATACGTAAAACGTCCGACGATGGATGAGCGCCTCGCAATGAAGGAAAAGGCCGCAAACAGCAAGAAGAAAGAGTTAAAAAGCGGCTCGGGAGAGCAGGATATCGAGGTTCCGAGCAGTGAGCGCAAAAAGAGCGAGCGCATGAAGGAATTGAGAAAACGTCAGGCAGAGCGCCGTGAGAATGAGGAAGAACGTGTAAAAAAGTATGCTGACGCATACGATGTAGAAGAAGTTGAGATTGAGACAGATACCATCGGGAATTTTGATGCTCTGTCATATGATCCCGACGGTGAGGATAATAAAGGAGATTATTGATCCATATGCATAAATTTTTACGTGCAGCTGGTTTCAGCATGTATACAAAGAAAAAAGATATTGAAAAACTGCTGGATTTGCTGGAACGGCAGCCGTCAATGACACGATGTGTTCAGGTCGACGAGGAGAGCAATGTCTGCGAAATGCGTACAGAAGTTGCTCCGGGCCTTGGAATTTCAATCATCGGAGAACTGAACGAAGAGGGAAATTTCGAGCGGGAGTTTTACTTCCCGTATCAGGAGAGCCATATAATCGGATCCACGGAAGAGTGTTCCGTTCAGAGACATACGGAGAAAGAGACTTACTCCGGCATGGTGGATGAGAATAAGGTCGGTATCACATTGATCTTCTACATCCAGAATTTTATGGAATTCAGAGAAAGAATGTTGGATAAAGAGCATCATTCCAAGATCAGTTCCGTCTGCTTTTCCGGGATGTCCATCGGTGGAAAGGTTCTTCTTCCGATCAAGAAGAGCCAGAAACAGATCCAAAAGGCAAAGGTTGCTGCGAAAAACCGCAACAGTCTGATTGAGGCCGCAAAAAATGGGGATGAGGACGCCATGGAGAGTTTGACCATCGAGGATATCGATCTTTACTCCCAGATTTCCAGAAGAGCCATGAAGGAGGATCTCTACTCTATTATAGACTCCTGTTTCATGCCTTGTGGAGTGGAATGTGACCAGTATTCTGTCATCGGAGAAATTGAAGAAGTTGAAAAAATCCGAAATATTTACACAAAAGAGGAAATTTATCGTATGAAGATTGAGAGCCACGATCTGGAGTTTGTGGTCTGCATCAACAGTAAGGACCTCTTAGGTGAACCACAGCCGGGCCGTCGTTTTAAAGGACAGATCTGGATGCAAGGGACTCTGAAGCTGGAAGACATTATAAGAAAACAGGGAATAAAATAGGTTATAAAATAAAAGCCATCAGGGCACAGAATCTCAGATTACGGACTGTGCGCGATGGCTTTTAGCTTTTCAGTACAGCTTTTCGTGTAAAGTGAAGCTTTGATGTCTTGACTTTCAGGGTGTTGTTTGTTAAGATATATAGCGTAGCTTTTTTAAGTTGCGTGTTTCTGTGGATTCGCCAGACGAAAGTGGATGAGTTCATAAAGTTGGTTACCGTGACCGAAAGGCTGAAAAGCCCGAAAATACGGAATTTGTTCCCATAGTTAAATGGATATAACAAGCGCCTCCTAAGGTTGCGTTACAACGGTCACCTCAAAAAAACTAAATAAGGGATTGCAGTTCGACTTTGATCGGGCTATAATCATATAT
>ERZ833782.2844-NODE-2844-length-10381-cov-4.175383_pt1 | contig 10381 bp, 9 predicted proteins | sample MGYA00519577_ERZ833782 | MGnify/ENA primary metagenome ERZ833782 (study PRJEB31850, sample SAMEA3708745) | human gut metagenome | biome: human gut; feature: human-associated habitat; material: faeces | place: China | collected 2014 ...
ACTCTGAGTGGTCGATTCCTCCGGGCTCTAACACCGAAAAGAGAAATTTCGCAAAGATTCTTTGCAGGAAACAAAAGCGGGGTGGATGTAAAAGAAAAATTTGGGAGGTATATATCATGGCTAATTTATTTTCGATCCTTTTCATCATCCTTGTTGCAATCGTAGGCGGTATCCCGACCATCGTGATCACGGGGTATATTCCGGTCATGATCGCACAGAAGATCTACAGGAAAGTGAAATATGGATATTCTTTGTATCGTTAAAATATGATAAAGCGCAGGATCACAGTCAACAGCGGGCAAATGGGCATGTTGATTCAGAATGCGCAGGAGCAGCAGGATCGGTTATATTTCATGCAGCAAATAGAGTATAACCAAAATGGGTGATTTTCCGGAAAATTATCTGCAATCTTAACACGAATTTAGCAGAAATTATGTTATAATAGTCCAAAAGAAAAACAGCCGGCGTTGAAGGTTCCAGTTGTTTTTTTGGATCATTATAAGAAACCGGAGGTTCCCATATGAGCACAAAAGTCAGATCAGTGTTAAAGAACAGCGGGATCGCGTTCGGGATCCTGGGAATCGCGACGGCATTTTGTTTTCTTGTCCAGAGGATCTCAGAATCAGACACGCACGTCCCGCTGTTGTTCGTTTTGGCGGTGCTGTTTGTGTCCCGCTTTACGGATGGATATGTTTATGGAATCGTCGCATCGATCATCGCTGTTTTCGGTGTGAACTACGTTTTTACATTCCCATATTTCAAACTGAACTTTGCGATCACGGGATACCCGCTGACCTTCGTCGCCATGCTGGCCGTGGCCTGCAGCGTCAGCGCCCTGACGACCCAGATCAAGAAACAGGAACAGATGCGGCTGGAGGTTGAGCGGGAGAAGATGCGGGCAAACCTCCTGCGGGCGGTGTCCCACGATATCCGCACCCCGTTGACGTCGATCGTCGGCTCCGCGTCCGGGATCATCGACAACTATGACGCACTCTCTAAGGAAAATATCCTGGAACTCCTTGAGGATATGAAATCCGAGGGTCAGTGGCTCGTCCGGATGGTGGAAAACCTTCTTTCCATCACGAGGATCGGGGATGGAACCGCCAGAATCAATAAGGAAGATGAACTGGTGGAGGACGTGATCAGCGGAGCGATTACGAAATTCAGAAAACGATTCCCGGATATCGAGGTAGTCCCGAAAGTGCCTGAGGATGTCCTGTTTGTTCCTATGGACGCGATCCTGATCGAGCAGGTGATCGTAAACCTCCTGGAAAATTGCGTGCTCCACGCGGACGGCATGACAAAGATCTGGTTGATCGTGACGGAGGACGGGGACCAGGTGAAATTCTCCGTTGAGGATGACGGTGCCGGGATCAAGGAGTCCGTTCTTCCGAGAATGTTCGACGGAAGTTTCGAGTCGGAGGACGGAAAAGAGAGTGATTCTAAGCGAAATATGGGAATCGGACTTTCGGTATGCATGACCATCGTAAGAGCCCACGACGGAATCATGAAAGCAGAAAACAGAAAAGAAGGCGGTGCCAGAGTGATGTTCTGGCTGCCGAAAGGAGTGGACACGGAATATGGAGATTAAAGACAGAGTGCTGGTCGTGGAAGACGACAAGAGGATCAGCAATTTCATCAAGACAGTGCTGGAAGCGAACAATTACGATGTGATCGTTGCGCAGACGGGAGCGGAGGCATACAGCATGGTGACCTCCCAGTGTCCGGACGTGGTGATCCTGGATCTCGGTCTTCCGGATATGGACGGCATGAAGATCCTGCAGGGCGTGCGGGAATGGTCCGCGATGCCGGTGATCGTTGTGTCGGCGAGAACCCATGAGAGGGATAAGGTGGAGGCACTGGATCTCGGAGCCGACGATTACATCACGAAACCTTTCGGAACATCCGAGCTTCTCGCGAGGATCCGCACTGCGATCCGCCACACAAGGTCTGGGATCCCGAATCAGCCGGGCGGACAGACGGGAGTTTTTAAATCCGGCGGATTGACCATCGATTATGACAAGCACCGCGTGTTTATCGACGGTGTGGACGCGGGGCTGACCCAGAACGAGTATAAGATCGTGAGTCTTCTTGGAAAGTATGCCGGGAAAGTCATGACTTATGACTATATTATCAAAGAAATCTGGGGACCGAACATGAAAAATGATAACCGGATCCTGCGTGTGAATATGGCGAATATCCGGAGAAAGATCGAGAAGAATCCAGCGGAGCCGCAGTATATTTTTACGGAGGTCGGTGTCGGATACCGGATCGTGGAGCCGGATTAGGACGGGATGCCGCATCGCAGCGGAAGTGGAATAAGATATGGTAAAACACCTGCTGTGTTCTCTATGTATTTAGAGGGCAGCAGGCGTTTTTGTATTATATGGTCGAATTATTGTGTGGCGGCAGTCTTCTGGACAAGTTCCTCCAATGTCCCGAATCGGTATCCCATCTCCTCCCATTTCGTCAGCAGCTCATCGAGTATCGCCGCGTTTGTGGACGAAGTACTGTGCAGAAGCACGATGGCACCGGGATGGATGCGGCCGAGAAGCTTTTTGAATGCTTCTTCCTTTGCCGGCTGCTTATCCTGATACCAGTCCACATAGGCGAGACTCCAGAAGAAGGTCTGATAGCCGAGATCCTTTGCCATCTGAAGATTCACTTTGCTGTATTTTCCCTGGGGCGGCCGGTAGTATTTCCGCATGGTCTCCCCTGTGATCTCTGTGTAGAGTGCTTCGAGGCTTGAGAGCTCTTTTGCGAAACTTTCCCGGTCGCTGATCTTCGACATGTCCGGGTGGTGATATGTATGGTTTGCGACAATATGTCCCTCGGAGATCATGCGCTTTACGAGGTCCGGGCTGGTCTCCAGGTAGTTCCCGACAACGAAAAACGCGGCGGGAACCTGATGCTTTTTCAGGGCATCCAGGATCGAGGGAGTGTTGCCGTTCTCGTATCCGGCGTCGAAGGTCAGGTAGATGACTTTTTCGCCGGAAAGATCAGCGTACCAGGCATTGTACTGCTTTAATTCATCCGCCGTTGCGTTTGCCACAGGCGGTTTTCCCTCCTGCTGGAACGAGAGCCCCCAGTTTCCGTCAGCGGAGGCCGGGACTGCCGGAATAACGGTGGCGGCGAAAGCGCCGAGGACGTAGGAGAGGGGGAGGAGGATGAGAGCCAGGAGAAACGTTCCGAGACGGCGTGGGCTCTGAATGCGGGAGCGGCAGAGCGGAAGATGGATATGTTCCCGCAGAAAAGAGAAGGAAGAAAAAATCATAGTGATAACCTGTTTTTTACAGTATATGCGTCCTCAGATATTTGTATTCCACCGCAAAATGTGGTAAGATGTGTTGGTGTGCGTATTGGGTGCCGGTCTGCGGCAGCACAATACGGCGGCATGAAAGGAGAGAGGCAATTGAAGATCAGGATCCGGAGGATTCTTTTTCCAATTCTGTTCTGCCTGGCGGTGGCGTGTCTCATCGAGCTTCCGCTTGCGCAGACGATGCTGTTCAGGGACGATGTGATCCTGTGGGATACACTGTTCCGGGCGATCGTGGCGGTTCCGATGCTGGTACATCTTTATAGAGAGGATTCGGTGTTCCGGGGAAAAGAACACTGGAACGGAAAAATCGCGGCAGCAGTATTTTTTGGCGGCGCAGGAATATCCCTGGCATTCGGCTTTGCGGTGAAAACACTTCAGATCCCTGGCGCGGTGTTGGCGGATGAGAGCCTGTTTACGGGAAATCTCTGGCTGGAGGCTGTGGTGCTTCTGGCGGCATCCCCTGTTCTGGAGGAATACTTTTTCCGCGGCGTTCTCTATGGAAGGTGCAAGGAACTTGTGTCCGCCCCGGCGGCAGCATTTATGACTGCGGCATTTTTCGGTGTGTTCCACTGGGATCTTGTGCAGGGAATCTACAGCTTCTTTATGGGGCTGATCCTGGCATATCTTATGGAAAAGACGAACACGGTGAAGGCACCGGTGGTGTTCCATTTCGCGGCGAATCTGGCGGCACTTGTTCTGGCGGTTCTCTAGCCTGATGGAAAAAATGTGCTTATATTTCCGTATCAGAATTGATCGGTTCCAGTGGTTTTGATGCCGCAAAGATGGCGAAAAAGGCGGCAGATTGCCGTAAAATCGTAAGGGAATTGTAATTGAATCATCAAAATACAGATGATAAAATAGTTTAGGCAAAAAGAAAGGCGGGAAAACGATATGAAAAAAAGAACCTTATTCCGCAGCGGTGCGGCGTTTCTTATGGGACTGCTGATGACCGCGGCGGTGGGATGCTTCACGAGCTTTGCTTATGACAGTGCATGGCTGAAGGCTTGTTCGGTAGAGAACGGAAACAGCATTTCCGTCACAGGAACAGCTACGACCGGCGCTTTAAATGAGGGGGAAACTCCGGATGATGGATATTATTATCTGTTCGAGCTTCACCCATATGAGTCTGAGATAGGCTCCAGAACGGACTACATCGCATGGAGCAACAAATCCGACAAGTTAAAATTCACCTTAAAATACAGCGGTGATTCCACAGATACGATGCTCTATTCCAGATTTGTGGTTGCGTTAAAGACCGGCAGCACCTACACCCCGATCAGCAATGCGATCTATGTGACGAACCCGGGCGATGTGGCAAAATATCGTGAGGCTTACCCGGAGCCGATGAGCAAAAAAGGACTTCTGATCCAACTCGATATGCTCGGTGACGCGCTGAATCTGGGTGTGAAGCACACGACGGTCAATATCCCGTATCACCAGCTTGTGGGCGGCAATTTAAAGTACAAATACAACGGAAAGACCTACAACTTCAACGGTGATCTCATCAAGGATTATGATAAGATGATCAGTGCGTTCTCCGCAAAAGGAATCGTTGTGACGGCGATCCTTTTAAACGGCTGGAACGACAGCTACCCGGAGCTTCACGAAGCCGGGCTTGCGAAGAGAAAGGAAGCTTTCTACTACGGTTTTAATGTCTCCACGGAGCAGGGATATGAGACGACACGCGCGCTGCTCTCCTTCATGGCAGAGCGCTATTCCGGTGCCCACGATGATTACGGCCGCGTCAGCAACTGGATCGTCGGAAACGAGATCAACAACAACTTAAACTGGAACTACACAGGTCCGATGGACATCGATTCCTACACAAAACTCTACGCAAAGGTATTCCGTGTGGCCTACACGGCAATCAAGAGCCAGAGCCGCAACGCGAGAGTATTCTTCTCCACAGACTATGAGTGGAAGCGGGCGAACTCCAATCTGATGTACGGCGCGAAGGATTTCATCGACCGGTTCAACGCCGATATCCGCGACGAGGGAAATATCGAATGGGGACTTGCCTACCACCCGTACCCGCATCCGATGACGGAGCCGGAGTTCTGGGATGATGATCAGACAGGTGCTGTCAACAATACAGAAGATTCACCGGTCGTAAACTTCAAGAACCTCAACGTCCTGACGGATTACTTCCAGAAGGACATCATGCGCGATGCAGGCGGAAATGTCCGCCATATCATTCTCTCTGAGGAAGGCTTTACATCAAAGAGCGCGACCCGCGGAGATGTCTATGATATCCAGGCGGCGGCATTTGCCTACGCGTACTATCTTGTGGACAACAACCCGTATATCGACGCGTTTATCTTAAACCGTCAGGTCGATGCGGTGATCGAGGTAGAGCAGTCCTGCTCGTTTGGTCTCTGGACAGTTGACATGTCAAGCCCGAACAGGGTCATCGCCGTTATGCCGAAGAATATTTACAACGTATTCAAATATATTGATACAAATAAATCTCTGAAGTATACGGAATTTGCGAAGAAGATCATCGGAATCAACAAGTGGAGCGATGTGATCCCGGGATTTAAGCTGCAGGAATAATTCAAAAAATAAAGCTGGTATTTTGATTCGGCAGGATACTTTCGGATATGTGTTCTGCCGGATCTTTTTTGCTTACAAATACCAGTTTTACGGGATTTTATTGACAAAATCCTAACGAGGGCTTATAATGCGCTATGACGATTATTTAGTACGACAACTCAGGAAATGACAGGAAAACAGTTTTGTGTGTCAACATTTTTCAGGAGGATATCATTATGGCAAAGAAGAATCCAATCGCAGCCGCAGCAAAGAAAATGGCTGCAGCACCGGTTAGCAATAGCACTGTAGAAGTAAAGGCAGCAGAGACAAAGACAGTAAAGGCAGAAGCAAAGGCAGAAGCTAAGAAAGCAGAAGAGCCGAAGAAAGAGACAGCAAAGAAGGCTCCGGCAAAGAGAACAACAGCAAAGGACATCAAGACATCCGTAGTTGTACAGTTCGCTGGCAAGGAAGTTACAGAGAAAGACCTCATTGCAGCTGTTAAGAAAGCCTACACAAAGAAAGGCAACAAAGTCGGCGATATCAAGACCATTGAGATCTATGTAAAGCCGGAAGAGAGCGCTGCTTACTATGTAGTAAACGGTATCGGCGCAGACGATTACAAGATCGAGCTGTAAGTTGAGATGATAGTTTAGCTATGTCCGGATGGACATATGGCTGGGCAAATGTGTTTAGACACAGTCTTGCAGATGGACATATCCTGGGTGTGCCGCCTGCAAAAGAACAGAAACTGTAACTGTTCAGTAGGTCTGCGCACTTGCTGCGCTGACCGTAAGAAAACATAGGCTGGAGGGCAAAAATCCCATCAGCGAAGCTGATCTGGAATGGATTTTTGCGTGTAACTATGAAGGTACTGAATAGTTACCAGAAACTAGGACTTTAGGACTTGAGCGCCCGCTGGGATCATCCCCGGCGGGCGTTTTTAAGATCAGGAGATTATGGAAAAAGAAACGAAGAGAGAGCTGCCGGAAGCGTTCGTGGAGAAGATGGAAAAGCTTCTCGGCAGTGATGCGGAAGCATTTTTTAAGAGCTATGACGCGGAGCGGAAATTCGGACTGCGGGTCAACCCATTAAAGCAGAAGAGCGGGGAGATGCCGGAGGAAGGAGAACCCCTCGGAGATTACCTGAAGGGACTCGCAAAAGTTCCCTGGGCAGAAGAGGGATTTTACTACGAGGCAGACATGCGCCCGGGACGCCATCCGTTCCACGAGGCAGGGGCATACTATATCCAGGAACCAAGCGCCATGTCTGTGGCAGAAGCAGTGTCTCCAAAGCCCGGAGAGCAGATCCTGGACCTCTGCGCGGCACCGGGAGGTAAATCTACCCATCTTGCCGGAAAAATGGGCGGACAGGGGCTTTTAGTCTGCAACGAGATCCATCCTGCCCGCGCGAAGATCCTGTCCCAGAATATTGAGCGCCTTGGCGTGAAGAATGCTGTGGTGACGAATATGGATCCGTTCCAGCTTGCCCCGGCGTTTCCGGAATTTTTTGACGGGATCGTGGTGGATGCCCCGTGTTCCGGCGAGGGAATGTTCCGAAAGGATGAGAACGCCAGAAATGAGTGGAGCCCAGACCATGTAAAACAGTGCGCGGGGCTGCAGGACGGGATCCTGGACTGCGCAGCGGCGATGTTAAAGGACGGTGGGCGGATCGCCTATTCCACCTGCACATTTTCACCCGAGGAGAACGAGCAGAGTATAGCAAGATTCCTTGAGCGCCATCCGGAGTTTTCTGTGGTGCAGCCGGAGCTTGTAAAATATTTTTCCGGCGGTCACCCGGAATGGGCAGATGGGGATGAGGAGCTGAAAAAGACCGTGAGGATCTGGCCGCATCTTGCGGACGGGGAGGGTCATTTCCTGGCGCTGCTTGTGAAAGGTGAGAGATCCTGGGATGCTGTGGAAAGTACCGTGAACGCAGACGAAAAGAAAAACAGCAAAAAGGGCGGACGTAAAAATGGACGTGCGAAAGAGGACGCGGCGCTCACGGAAGCGGTCGCTGCGTTCCGGACGTTTGAAAAAGAAAATCTGAAAGACACGGAACATCTGGAGAATGGAAAGAAATTTCTGATGTTCGGAGAAAACCTGTATCTCGTCCCGGAGGTGATGCCGGATCTTAAGGGACTTAAGGTACTGAGACCGGGCCTGCACCTCGGAAGCGCGAAAAAAGACAGGTTTGAGCCGTCCCATGCATTGGCTCTGGCACTGAAAAAAAGTGATGTGAGACAGAGCGTTGAGGTCGGATCGGAGGATCTTGCGCTGCGGTATCTTCGCGGGGAGACGCTGCGGGCGGAAGACTTTGAAAATCGGGAGATTCCGGTAAAAGGCTGGGTTCTTGTTACTACCGGCGGCATGTCGCTTGGATTTGCGAAGGCAGCTGGAGGGATGCTGAAAAACCACTATCCGAAGGGACTTAGAATCCAGGGCGGCTGAGTATAGAAGTCAGCAGATATATGAGGATACGCTGAAAATCTGCTTATGATGAGATACACTTTAATATGTAGTGGTTGAAAAAAAGCAAATAAAAATCCGTCAGATCCTGCCTTAGAAAAAGACAGGACCTGACGGATTTTTGATGTCCGGAAAAAGTTTTCTCATGTCCTCTGGCAGTGATGCGGAGAATTCAAGCTTCTCTCCGGTCACCGGATGGGAAAATCTTAAGTATGTGGAATGGAGCGGCTGCCGGTCGATAAAGCGGTAGTCCGGGCAGTAGAGAAAATCCCCCGGCAGCGGATGCCCGATGGCTTTCATATGGACCCGGATCTGGTGTGTTCTTCCTGTCTCTAAGAGGAGGCGGATGAAAGAAATGTCGGCGTCCTTGTTGTAGGCAAACGTCCGGTAATGGGTCACAGCGGTCTCGCCCCGCTCTGGATCGCAGACCCGCTCGATGGTGGAGCCGTCTTTTCTTGCGATCGGAAGATCGATGGTGCCGGACGCGTCCGTCTTCCCGGAGACGATGGCGGCGTACTCCCTGTGAATCGTGTGATCCTTCACGGCATCAGAGAGAACGCAGGAGCTGTAGGGATTCTTTGCGAGAAGCACAAGTCCTGATGTGTCCCGGTCCAGCCGGTTTACGGCCCGGAACACGAAAGGGGTCGCCTCGTTCCTGTAATACCATGCGATTCCGTTTGCCAGGGTATTCTCATAGTGTCCCTGGGACGGGTGGACCGGCATTCCGGCAGGTTTATCGATCACGAGAACATGTTCGTCTTCAAAAACGACGGAGAGGTCCATGGGAACAGGGACAATCTGGTCGGAAGTTTTTTTCTCCGTGACATGGACGCGCAACTGATCTTTCGGCTGAAGGACTGTGTTGGAAAAAACAGTTTTTCCGTTTAGGAGAAAACTGCCCTCGGTGTTCCGAAGATGAACCACCAGGCGGGAAGAATAGCCGGAATTCAGGAGAAAGGCGGCGATGGAACGGCCGCTCTCAGCTTCTTTAATTGTGTAAATTAAAACTATATTCATGAAAAATCCCTTTTTATTAAAAAATAATAATTCAATACGCAGATGCCCGCAGAGATTTCGGCTGCATAACACCACGGACATGTAGAAATGGTCTCTAAAATTATTTCAGCACCTTTCATTGTATCATAGGAAAAATTGTCCGGCAAGTCTCAGAAAACATCCGCATATGCTGTTACAAATATGCGGCGGAAGTTCTGAAAAATGTGGAAGAATAAAAATATAGCAGAAAAGGTGCTGGCGCGGCCCAGTGAATGGACCGGGGTGAAAGAAGAGAAAAAACGCAGGCGCGGACCATACCCGCTTCTGCAGCTGTGCCTGGGGGCGCTCCTGATTTTTGCGGCAGTAGTTCCTGAAAATCATTTATACAGGGAAAGCAGCGGGCAGCAGACTGCGCAGGATCCGGTCGTGCCGGTGATCCGGTCCGAGAATGGGGAGACGCTGGAATCAGAAGTGGTGCAATCGAAGGTGAAGACCGATCCGCTGAACTTAAACGCCCACGCTGCTGTCCTGCTTGACGGCGATACAGGGCGGATTCTGTACGGGAAAAATGAGAAGAAAGTTCTTCCCATGGCCAGCACCACGAAGATCATGACCTGCATCCTTGCCCTGGAGAACTCCGGGCTGGACACAGAAGTCGAGATCTCAGACCGGGCGGCATCCATGCCGGAGGTAAAGCTGCATGCGGGAAAAGGGGAGAAATACCGTCTGGAAGACCTTCTTTACTCCCTGATGCTGGAATCCCACAATGACACCGCAGTGGCCATTGCGGAAGCGGTCGGGGGCAGCGTGGAAAATTTTGCGGACATGATGAACGGGAAGGCAGCGGAACTTGGCTGTGATGATACATATTTTCTGACGCCCAACGGGCTGGACGCGGAGGATAAGGAAAGCGGGAAGATCCATTCCACGACGGCGGCAGACCTGGCGCGGATCCTCAGATATTGTATCTCACTCTCCCCGGCGAAGGAAGAATTCCTTGCCATCACAAGAGCACCGTCCCACGCCTTTTCTGACCTCTCCGGAACGCGGAGCTTCTCCTGTGTCAATC
>ERZ833782.2853-NODE-2853-length-10347-cov-9.273999_pt1 | contig 10347 bp, 9 predicted proteins | sample MGYA00519577_ERZ833782 | MGnify/ENA primary metagenome ERZ833782 (study PRJEB31850, sample SAMEA3708745) | human gut metagenome | biome: human gut; feature: human-associated habitat; material: faeces | place: China | collected 2014 ...
AACATCAAGGCGGTATGTGCTGAATATCTATACCTGTAATAATGCTTACGCAGATGTATTCCAGACTGATTTTGGATGACGACTACAACTTATGGGTATGATACTGCGTATTGCCTCAAGTCGCATTGTGGGGTAAGGGGGTATTGTAGGCAGAAGTGGGTATTTCAGCCTCAATTTATCTAATAATTCAGTAATGAGAGAACGTGTACACGTAAATAGGACGATGAAGGACTTAGTTGCGGATTTGAGGCTTATGAAAAGCGTATTGCTTTCTCAATACATGCCGTTCCTCTTCGCTCAGCGACAGGAAATAGGCTTTCCATCCCGGACAGAAATTGATGTGCCATCGCCAAAAACGACCCAACAATGACTTGGGTGAACGGTCGTATCGCCGCCTCAGTGGGCACTGCTGACAGTTATGTTTCTTTTCCAATACTTTATCTATTTATCTTTCGTAAAACTCTCGTGGCAAAAATAAGGATTATTTTCAGTGATCAAGCACACAGTTCATTAAAAAAGAGAGGATTTGCTAAGATTCAGAATAACGACGAGCCATCGACCCCAACGGGAGTCGAACTTCAAGTAACCGCACATGATACAATGTGCGGGTCGAAGTGCCTTCCCAATCCACGACCCCAACGGAGGTCGAACCTTTCTACAGATTATATGGTTCGACCCCGTTGGGGTCGGATGTATAGGAGTCATCTGGCCATCCGCAAGTCTTTGACATTGCGGTTAACGGGGGTGAGACCCTTTTCAGGGTCTGTTTGTTTGCACACCTTCATTCTACATAAACGGCTAAATTCAAATATTAAAAGCGTTTACATATTGCAACGTATTTATCTGTTATGCTCCTATTAAATTGTTCTATATCCTTATACTTTTCAACTAAATCCTTTATCACAGGCGCATTTAAATCGACGTTTAGGGTATATTGAACAAAAGCACGTAGCATCTCATAATTATAATTTACTCAAGTTTCGGATTTAGGTTGAGAGGATAGATTTGGGCATAAAAAAGGCTTTGAGGATTTCCGTATGTCACGGAAATTTAGTAATTTAGAGGTGCCCAAACAACTAATTACAATCACTCAAAGCCATGAGCAAAATTACAAAAATTCCATCGGAGATCTGCAACTTTTTCACGGGAAAACGAATCAATCCCGCATTTTCCAAGTTTATGACCCTCCTTGAGGGGATGAGGATTTCAGACAAAGATCTCGGAGGGAAAAAACGTGAGAACTGTCAGCTTACCAACCTTCAACTTTTCCAGATCATATTGATTCTGCCGTTTATGGCCGTCCCGGGTTTTTCTCATTATGCCGGATCGTCAATCTCGAAACTGTTCGGGGGTAAGAAGGACCTACTCTATTCGTTTATGGCCAAGGACAATATAGACTAGCAACATCATCTGGCACATCGCCTGTCATCTCATCAAGGCCGTGACCATAAGGAAAGACTATCAAAAGAGCCATCTTCCGGCAGTGCTTATTGTGGATGATTCCGACCTGCCGAAGACCGGATTGAGGATGGAGTGTATTGGCAAGATATTCTCGCACGTGTTTCAGCGGTGCATTCTCGGCTACAAGCTGCTGGCCCTGTGCTGGAGCGACGGCCGCTCTCAATTTGTCGTGGACTTCTCGATTCACGGCGAGAGAGGGAAGGTCGATGGCAAGGAACAAGGTCTTACGGCCCGGCAGCGCGAGAGGCGCTACAACCGCAAGCGTGACAGAGACTGCCAGACCGAAAAACGCAAGGAAGAGTATTTCGTATCCAAGCTTGAGCGCCTGAAGAGCATGGTGAAGAGACCATTGGAGGATTGTTCGCCGATATATATGAAGGCGTACACGAGCTCACCGTCGTGGAAAAGATCTGGTCAATCATTATTGATGTAATAGCAATCGTGGCTGAGATTTTTACCATTGACGAGAACGAATTGATGGAGCAAATTATACGGGATAACCGCAGGTTCAAGGCCATGCAACTGATCGCTCAGACTGCATAAAACCTAAATCCGAAACTTGAGTAAAATACATAACTGTAATAATCTACTACTAATCTAAAATAAAGCGATTATAAGCTATCCTTTTTCCTGTGTTTGTTTTAAAGTTTTCATCTATACACTTTTTTATCTTTTCCTGTTCTTTTTCTTTATCCATAACCGTTAAATTTTCAAGCAAATCAGCTTCCCATTGTATTTGAAAATCAAGTCCATCAATTTTAGATGGAGTATGATGGTTGCCTATTATAAAGCATATTCTATCAATATTTTTGTTATAGCCTACCTTTTTTAATATTTCTTTCGCTACTGCTGGTCCTTCCTTTTCTTGATAGACACCATCAATAGAACCGTATTTTTTTTGTGCTTCAACCGCACCAATATCATGTAGTATAGCAATAATACTGATGAATTCTTTTTCTTCCTCTCCGATATTTTCTCCTTTCATTATATCTTCTGCATTTTTCAAAACTTTGAGAGTATGCTCTATGCCAAAAGGAATTTCTTTGAATACTCCTTTCATCTCTATAATAATTTTTTCTTTAAAACATAAATTACCTCCATTTATATCTTATAGGTGTTTTAGTTCTATCTATCCACTTTTTTGTTCGCCGATACAATCAGCATCATGGGACGGCGCATTTCATCCTGCATCCCCGGAATATCCATCATGTATTCCGGCGGCTGCGGCTCCACAATATGATTTATTATAAAACCATTTGAAAGCAGTGTATTTAGATATGTGGTCAGTGTTCTATGAAATTTTGTAACCTTTTCTCCCAAAAACACAGCTGTTCGTTTGCCCTCATAATAATAATTATCCACCGGAAAATGCAGTATTTCTCCTTTTTCGTTATAATACCAGTCTTGTGTTCCATAGGCAGTAAAAACAGGATGTTCAACCGTAAAAACCAGCTTACCACCAGACTTCAGTATTCTATATATCTTTTTTACTAAAATCTCATAATCTGCTACATAGTGAAACGCAAGTGAACTTAATATTACATCAAAACTCTCCTCTGGGAATTCCACATCTTCTATAGCACAGCATTTATATTCAACCTGTGGAAAATGTGTTTTTTCTTTGGCTACCTCGAGCATTTTATGAGAAATATCAACACCTACAACAGAAGACGCTCCGTGTTCCATCGCATAAATACAGTGCCATCCATAGCCGCATCCTAAATCAAGCACACGCTTATCTTTAAAATCCGGCAGCAGCTTTCTCAATGTTTCCCATTCTCCTGCACCGGCTAGTCCCTGCTGTGAGCGACTCATTTGACTGTATTTTTGAAAAAATATATCATCATCATATTTGTTTTCTTTTCCATATTCTACGTAATTCAACATCTTTCACCTCGCTGTAAACTTCCGATTTTTCGTTTTCTGCGACTTCCCAATAAACGGGAAGTTATATATGTCTTTGCAAATATACCATATCTATTAGTTGTACACCGCCCTCATAAATTGGGTGGTCATAATTGTCGGTAAAGAAATTCGGAATCTTGTGAGATCGAACAAATCCACATTTTTCATAAAATGGTATCGTCAATGGACTATCACCTGTTCCAACCTGCAAAACAGAATATTCATCTGCATATTTACTGGCAAGAAAATCAATTAGTGCTTTGCCATAGCCCTTTCCCTGATTTTCCGGATCGACTGCGATATTCTTGATTTCAAGTATTCCATTACCTTCATCGGTAACAACACATTCTGCTTTTTCATCATTGTCTTCAAGCACATACATAGTACCTTTTTCAAAATAGCGCTCAACCATGCTCTCCTGTTCATCAGCTAATAACAATAATGATATAAATTGCTTTTTATTTTCGTTCACTTCTCGGATTTTCATATCCATTACTCCGTCAAATTGAAAGTTACGAGCCATGCAAAGTCAAAACGAAAACAGCGATCTGGGAGCTTGCTCACAAGTCGCTGTTTTTGTTTTTGACTTTATACGGCGACAGCCGTCAATGAAATAAATGTGGAGCGCCCTTTGCGACACATTTATGAATTGGGTGCATGGCCCGTAACGTAGGGTTCCCGTAAAATCCACGAACTCCCGGAGCATGCGATACACATGTCTCGATGTAAGGTCTCCGGATGTGAATTTTCTAATGAAAAGTGATACAGCGGTTCTCATCATGACGGGGCCGCCTACACGCGCCATCCATGGCGCGGATAGGCTGACGCGGACATCGTGTCCGCTTTCCCCCTGTCTTTCAGCACTTTTCTAGAAAATATCAACATCCTACGACAAACATCTTCGACATGGCACCGCATACCCCGGGAGTTCTGTGTTTTGGAAAGTTGCCAATACACTAGTAGCCACGGCTGGGTGTAAGAATAAGCTGACCGTAAACAGACGCCGGCACTTAGCGAGGGTATTTTCCTCGCTTATGTGCCGCTGCGACCTGTTTCTGAGTGGAAACGATGTCAGCGTTTCTTATACCCTGCCAAGGGCTACGGTAAGCTGGCCAATAAGTTAATCAACTAACTTTAGATTTAGCAATTTCTAATTTTTTTGACGTTTCGGTTCATTAAATGCCTGCCAAAGTGTTTATATAAAAATGCTTTTATCGCAGACATTTCTTGATGGTGTACTTTTAGCAAGTCATCAGGCGAATCATAGACTCCAAAATCTTGATTAATTCCTTCACTCTGAATATATGTATTATTTCTATCAAAATCTATAATTGGATTTTTGAAGTCTTTTACGGCTACACCGTAACCACAAAATGCACCTTTACAATCACTATTTTTTTCCTGTAATTTTTGTAAATACTTTTTATCAAGAATAAACGCCTCTAACTCATACCATCTATCCTCAAAGTAAACTTCAACCCAACTATGAAATACATTTTGTGGTGCATTTTTATAGACAACCCCTGTCATTGCTCCCTTTTGTAATTTTTTATCAATGGTGAATCCATGTACCCTGCAAGGAATATTGCATGCCCTTAGTATTGCCATAAACAATGTTCCTTTTGTATTACATTGTCCATAACCATCTGCCAAAACCTTTGATGCAGGAACATTATCATCAATATTATATCCAAACAATATTTCATCCCTAACAAAATCATAAATCGATTTTAAGCGTTCAAATTCATTTATATTTTTCCATCTTCTTTCCCGAATTAACTGCTGTATGTTTTCGTTGGAATAATTTAACATTTTTGTTTCTTTTAAATATTTGTCCATAATGCACCTTCACAACTTCCGATTGAGATTTCACCTGTTTTAAGAGATTTAATAACTGTTATATTTTGTTATTAAATTCTCCGCAAACCCTTGAAAATCTTTGTGTGAATCCTCTATTTCGGACAGGAGATAATTTGACAGGAAATTTCAAAGAAGAGTATAATACATATTAAGACATTTTGAATCGGCATGTGTCCGGAAGAAGCTGTCACTGGCAGGTTCTCTGTATTATAAGCAGGTTCGAAATAGACGCTATGGGGGAAAATAATTTGGAAAAAAAACTGACAATAAATGATATAGCCCAGATGTCCGGTGTGGCAAAAAGTACTGTATCAAGATATCTGAACGGGGGAAGCGTCAAAGATGCAACGGCCCAGAAGATAAAAAAAATCATCGAAGAAAATAATTATGAGCCGAATCTGTTTGCAAGGCTGAATGCAAAAGAGAGCCGGATCATAGGACTTACGGTACCTGGATTTAACTCGGTAACAACACCGAGACTTGTAGAAGTAATCGTTGCCTATCTTAAGAAAAATGATTATACACCTCTTATCATGCATACGGAAAATGATATCGAAGAAGAAATACGCTGTATCGAACGGCTGAAGAATATGAATGTAGATGGAATTATGGTTCTTGCGACGGGAAGCACAAAAGAATACGAAGAAGCAGTAAAGAAGTTAAAAATTCCAATCCTGTTTCTTGGACAACGCTTCCCGGGAGAGAATTCTGTCATTAATGATGATTACAATGCAGGATATGCGGTGGGTAATTATATCGGACAACGTAAGTTCAAGGAGATTTATATGCTCTGGGTACCTGAAGATGACCCGGCAGTAGGAGGAGAACGACGCCATGGAGTGATCGATGGACTTATGTCCTGTGAGAAAAAGCCAAAAGAAGTCATAGAGACAACGTTCTTTTATGAAAATGCAATTGAAAATGTACAGAAATTTGTAGATCATATGAAGACACCGGCGGCAGTCGTATGCGCAACAGACCGTATCGCATTTGGCGTGTACAAAGTAATGTCAGAGAAAGGTATACGGATACCGGAAGAAGTATCCGTGGTAGGATTTGGCGATTACGAAGCAGGAGAACTGTTACAGCCGCCACTTACGACGGTAAAATTTGACTGGAAGAACTGGGGGGAGATCAGTGCTGAGTCGATGATCCAGATGATTTTAGGAAAGCCGGTAAGCCCGCTTCAGGTCAACCCGTATGAAATTATAGAAAGAAAAAGTGTAAAAGAGAACTGAGAATCAGGCAGATCTGTCAATTTGACAGACCTGCTTTTGTGCAATATAGACAAATTTAGATATCAATTTTTGGAACCGTTTCCAAAAATGAAATTGCAGTGACGTTTTGTGTTGACATACAAAAGCTGATGTATATAATAAAAACATAGGAACGGAACCGGTTCCAAAACAAAACAATACAAGGAGAAGAGAAATGGGAAAGAACAATGAGTATCTGGAAATATCAAAACAGATCGTAGCCAATATTGGTGGAATGGATAATATCCAGGGAACAGCACACTGTGCAACCAGACTCAGGATCGTATTGAAAGATAATGATCTTGCAGATATTGAAAAACTGGAAGATATCGACAAAGTAAAAGGTGCGTTCATAGCAGGTAATCAGTTACAGCTGATCCTGGGAGCTGGAACAGTGAATGATGTATATGAGGTATTTGCCGAGTATACGAATACACAGAATATGTCACTGGGAGATCTGAAGGAAGAAAGTGCGAAGAGGCAGAATCCACTTCAGGCAGTGATCAAAGCGTTATCTGATGTATTTATCGGAATCATGCCGGCACTTCTTGCAGCAGCCCTTCTGATGGGAATTACAAGCGTCCTTGGCGGACTTGAAGTAGTAAAGACACATGATACCTTATATGCGATCAACCGGCTGGTAAGTCTTGCGTCTACAGGTATCTTTGCAATCCTTCCAATGGCAGTATGCTATTCAGCCGTAAAAAGATTTGGCGGGAATCCGGTTCTTGGTATGGTAATCGGAGCAATCATGTTAGACAGTTCTCTTGCCAATGCTTACCAGGCTGCACAGGGAACCGTTGATATAGAAGTTATCCGTCTGTTCGGACTGAAGATTGAGATGGTAGGATTCCAGGGAGGAATCATCATCGCGCTTATGATGGGATTTGTAGTTGCAAAACTGGATAAATTCTTCAATAAGGTAATTCCGGATGTAATCAAGCTTCTGGTTGCACCAATGCTGACAGTATTTATCTCTACGGTATTACTTTTTACACTTGTAGGTCCGGCAGGACGAATTCTTTCTAATGGAATCACAGACGGACTGATGTGGAGTACAGAACATCTGGGAGCATTCGGGTATGCGTTATTTGCCGGAGTTCAGCAGATCGTAGTTATCACAGGTCTTCATCACATTATCGGTGCGGTAGAAGCACAGCTTATTGCATCGACAGGAACAAACTTTTTAAATCCACTGATGTCTGTAGCTTTATTTGGACAAAGTGGTGCGGTACTTGGTTATCTTTCCCTGAACTGGAAGAACTTAAAAGCCAGAGAGCTTTGTATTCCAAGTTTCTGCTCGACATTATTTGGTATCAGTGAACCGGCAATCTTCGGAGTAAACTTACGTTACAAGTTTCCACTGATCGGTGGATGTATCGGTGGTGCAGTTGCAGGTGCATATGTATACTATTCAAAGCTTACTGCTCTTGGATTCGGTACAACTGCACTTCCTGGAATGGCAATTGCTAATCCGGCACATCACGGGTACATTAACTACATCATTGCACATGCAATCGCGATTACGATTGGATTTGTATGTACAGTCATCTTTGGAAAAATGTGGTCAGCACCGGATAAGAATAAAAATGACAAAAAGAACGATACAAAAGAAAATGATACAACAAAGGCAGTTATTACAGAAGAGCCTGGTGCAGTCTATGCAGCAGCAGAGGGAACAGTAAAAGATATCGAAGCATCGACAGATCCGACATTTGCAAACAAGGTACTTGGAGACGGTGTCGTTATCTTTCCGGAAGACGGAACCGTTATGGCACCATGTAAGGCAACCGTATCACTCGTATATCCAACCGGACATGCAATCGGACTTACAACTGCAGATGGAGCAGAGATCCTGATTCACTGCGGGGTAGATACCGTCAATATGAACGGTGAAGGATTTGAGACACTTGTAAAAGAAGGACAGGAAGTAACAGCAGAAGAAGCACTTATCAGATTTGACATCGACCTGGTGAAGAAGCATGGATACTCTCCGGAGATTCTTGTTATCTTCACAGAGCTTCCGGAAGGAAAGACCATCAAAACAGAAGAAAAACATATTGCAAAAAATGATAAGATGGCTGAAATCGTGTAAGGATAAGGTGGACAGGAACAGATGAACAAAGAGACATATTTAACAGAATATCCGAAGCATGAAAGTATGAGGGAGAATGTAAAAAAAGATAAAAACAGACTTCACTTTCATATGATGCCGCCGACAGGCTGGATGAATGATCCGAATGGTCTGTGTGAATTTCAGGGTGTGAATCATATTTATTTCCAATATACACCATTTCTTGCCGGATGGGGAACGAAGCTTTGGGGACATTACACAACAAAGGATTGGATTCATTATAAAGAAGAAGAGCCGTTCCTTTATCCGGACGAAGAATGGGACAGAGACGGTGTATATAGCGGATCAGCCTATACCTGTGAAGATGGAATTCACTATTTTTACACAGGAAATGTAAAACTCTGGGATAAAGATTATGATTATATCATGAATGGACGGGAACAGAATACGATTCACGTATTCAGTCCGGATGGAAAGAATATTGCATACAAGAAGCTTGTAATGACCAATGATGATTATCCGGTGAATATGTCCAAGCATGTCAGAGATCCAAAAATCTATAAAAAAGACGGCCGTTATTATATGATCCAGGGAGGCCGTGATGCGGAATCTTATGGCTGTGCACTTTTGTTTTGTTCCGACGATCTGGAACACTGGAAATGGTACGATACGGTGCGGACAGCAAAGCCATTTGGTTATATGTGGGAATGCCCGGATCTGTTCGAGATTGACGGCCAGCAGATTATGACATGCTGTCCACAGGGAGTAGATCAGAAGGGATATGATTACCAGAATGTGTACCAGTGTGGATATTTTCCGGTAGAGTTTGACCTGAAGAACAAATCATACAGCTTTGGAAAATTTCAGGAATTTGACAAAGGATTTGACATCTATGCGACACAGACATTTGCAGATGAAGCGGGTAGAAGAATCCTGATTGGATGGATGGGGATTCCGGATGCAGATTATGATAATGATGCAACGGTTGCATATGACTGGATCCATGCACTTACCATGCCAAGAGAACTGGAATGGAAAGATGGAAAGATCTTACAGCATCCATTAAAGGAGATGAAAGATCTGCGTAAAAATGCATTTACCTGCGAGCTGGAAGCATTTACAAAGTGGGTGCCTGCGGACTGCTGTTTTGAACTGAGACTTGACGTGGAAGAAGCAAAAAATCTGGAGCTTAAGCTTCGTGAAGATGTTACAATAAGCTGGAAGGACGGGCTTTTTACCTTATCGATGGGAGAAAGCGGACGTGGAAGAAAGCAGCGCTTTGCTAAGGTGGAAGAGCTTTCGGATATTACCATCTTTTCGGATACATCAGCCATTGAGATATTCATTAATAACGGGGAAACGGTTCTGACAACAAGAGTATATAGTGAACATCTTGAACAGAAAGTAGAGCTTGTATCCAGAGAGGTAAAGGGAAGCGTTCATGGATATGAACTTGGATCATTCGAGGTTGAATATAAAAAATAGATTCCGGACTGAATAAGATATAACAGGTGAATATACGGAAAAGAAAATAAAAATGTGGACAGGTTCCTGAAAAAAGAGGTGCCAGTCCACATTTTTTATACCATAGTATGCAAGAGATGCTGTCAGTGGCAAGTTTTATGTATTGCCATGCATTTGTAAGAAGTAGCAGGTGGCAAGTTTTTTGTATCTGACTGCAAATTCCGCTTCATCGGATCACCGATTCCGCTAGCAACGGATCAGTTTTTCAGGTCGTAACGGAACACTTTTCCGCTTCGTCGGATCACGCATTCTTATAAAGTGTTATAG
>ERZ833782.2859-NODE-2859-length-10333-cov-5.688558_pt1 | contig 10333 bp, 7 predicted proteins | sample MGYA00519577_ERZ833782 | MGnify/ENA primary metagenome ERZ833782 (study PRJEB31850, sample SAMEA3708745) | human gut metagenome | biome: human gut; feature: human-associated habitat; material: faeces | place: China | collected 2014 ...
CGGCAGCGTCCTCGCCCACGGCCTCGACGGCCGCGTCGTAGGCGTCGCGGCCCTGACCGAGCACGTACCAGCCGTCGGTGCCGAAGAGCTGGTCGTTGGTGAAGTCGGTCACCGTGCCGCCCAAGGTAGAAACGGCGATGTAGTACACGCAGAACATAATGACTACGAAGATTGGCAGGCCCAGAATGCGGTTGGTAACCACACGGTCGATCTTCTCGGAAGTGCTCATCTTGGCCGGAGCCTTGGTGAGGCACTCATCGACGATGTGCGCGATCACACCATAGCGCTCACCGGTGATGATGGACTCGGCATCGTCATCGCAATCCTGCTCGCACTGGGCGACCAGCTGCTCCACACGAGCCGCCTTCTCCTTGGTGAGGTTGATGAGTTTGCAGGCATCCGTATCGCGCTCGAACAGCTTGACGGCGTAGTAGCGACGCTTGCTGGCGGGAACGCTCGCAGGCAGGTTATTCTCGATGTGGTCCAGAACGTCCTCGATGGAGGAATCGAACTTGTGCTCCGACACCTGGCCCTTGGAAGCAGCGGACTTCTTGACCTGCTCGAACAGTTCCTTGATGCCCTTGTTCTTGAGGGCCGAGATCATCACGACCGGGCAACCGAGCTTCTTGGAGAGCTTGTCCGTGTCGATCTTATCGCCGTTCTTCTCGACCAAGTCGGCCATGTTGAGGGCGACGACCACGGGCAGACCGGTCTCAATGACCTGAAGTGCCAGATACAGGTTGCGCTCGAGGTTGGTGGCGTCGACGACCTGGACGACGACATCGGGCTCGCCGCTCATGAGGTAATCGCGCGAGCATTGCTCCTCGGGGCTGTAGGGGGAAAGCGAGTAGATGCCAGGGAGGTCCGTGATGGTAACGTTCTTGTCGCTCAGGAGCTTGGCTTCCTTTTTCTCAACCGTGACGCCGGGCCAGTTGCCAACGTAGCCGTTGGCGCCGGTGATCAGGTTGAAAAGCGTGGTCTTGCCGCAGTTGGGGTTACCCGCCAGCGCGACATGGATCTGAGAATCCGCCATTCAATCCTTCTTCCTTGTGTGCCCGCGCTGTCATCTCCGCGCAGGTTGGATAATGTGCTTCAAAGATGCTGCATTAAGTTAGAAAAACCTAACTTTATATGCAGAAATACACGCCGCGAGCCCTTACTGAACCTCGACGACGGCCGCTTCCTCCTTGCGGATGGAAAGCTCGTAGCCGCGCACGTTGATCTCGACCGGATCACCGAGCGGCGCAACCTTTACGACCTTGAACGAAGTGCCCTTGATGAGCCCCAGGTCCATAAGGTGGCGGCGCAGCGCGCCCTCACCGTGAAGCTTGACGATGGTAGAGCTCTCGCCTACCTTAACGTCACCCAACGTCTTCATCCTCTTGTCCCCCTTTCGGTTTTAATGAAATGCTGCGGACTAACCGACGGTCATGATGTGCATGGCAACCTTGGAATCGATGCCAAAACGTGCGCCCAGCACGGTGACGATGATATTGGCACCACTCGAGCTCACCACGTGAATCTCGCTGCCCTCGACAAAGCCAAGGTCCTTGAGGTGGTGCTTCATGTCCTCATTGCCCTTTACCCGAGACACGCGCACGGTTTCGCCCGCCTTTACCATCGAAAGCGGCATGGCCGGCATCTGCGGTCCGCAAGACATGAGTGAGCTCCTAACGTCGGTTCGTCCTCAACATCGACGCGGTAAAAGTTAACCACGTCTATGTTCGCTTTAGTAAACTAACATGTGGTTAACTTTTTTGAAAGGGTCTCTATTCAGTTTTCGAAAAAGTTTCCCATACGAAACAAAAGAGGCACCGCAAAGAGCGCCTCCTAGAGATGTGACAAAGGGACTGTCCGCAGTCCCTTGTTGCGTTTAGAGCGAGAGGTTTCTGATCGACGTGACGCACGATGCCTCGTCTACGCCCGAAACGCGAAAGACGATATCCTCGCCACATTCGCCGTAAAGCGCCATGAGGCCCATCACGTCACGGCCATCGGTATGGCGGTCGCCGATGCTGACCGACACGTCGCTACGATGCTTGGCGATAATGTCGTAGAGTAGCGCGACCGGGCGGGCATGCAGTCCCAACGGATCTTTAATCGTCTTTGTAAACTCGACCATGTCCCCTCCCGCGGCATCGCACATTCGGCCGGCAAACCCAACCACGTGGTAGTTATTGTAGCGTTAGATGCTTGTCGAGAGCTCCTCTGAACACCTCGTGGGCAAAAAGTGGCAAATATGAGTACTGTCACCGATTTAGTAGCAGCAAAATCGCGAGCAAAGTGCCTGCTTTGAGCGATTCGAAGAGGTTGAAAGCCGTCAAACGCCCTTTAAAGGGGGTTAGATAAATTGATTTTGAGCCCGTTTTTGCTCAGAACAGGCCGAAAAATATGACACCTCTTTTGCAACAGTACTCATATTTGGCATTTTTTGACCACGGGGTCCAAAACCATGCCCCAAAACACAAAAGGAGGGGCCTCGTAAGGCCCCTCCTTAGGAAAGGGAATCGATTTATTCCACAGCCGTAGATTAATCCTAGCCGCTACTCCATCATGTCGAGGACGGAGGGGCGAAGCTCGTTCTCGGCGGCCTCGGGATCGGTCTCGCGCAGGCGGTTGATGTAGCGGTTGTACCACATCACGGCAAGGCCCAGGAAGACAACTACACCGCCAACGTTGTAGACCAGCGTCAGCCACAGAGGCTGATCGAGCGGAATGGTGCCGCAGATAAGCACGAAGCAGAAGACAACGAGCAGGAAGGCGGCAATGACCAGACCGAAGGTGCGCGAACCCATACGGAAGTCGCGGGGCGCAGCGTCGAAGTTCTTGCGCAGCATAAAGTAGGCAAGCAAAATCAGCAGCGGCGGGAGCAGAGCGGTGGCAGCCGTCATGTTGGTGACGATCATGAGCAGGTCGTCGAGGTTACCGGAGCCCAAAGCAGGGATGATTAGGATGGGGACGACGATGGCGAACTGCAGCCAAGCGGCGCGGGCAGGAATGCCATGCTCGTTGAGCTCAACGATCTTGCTACCAAAGACGCCCTTGGGGATCTCGGTGAAGAAGACCTTGATGGGAGCGGAGGTCCACATCATGAGGGAGCCCAGCGTAGCGGCGAGAAGGATCAGGCCGATGACGCGCGTGGACACTTCCATGGGAATGCCAAAGTGGGCAAAGACAGCGCCGAACACGTCGAAGATGCCGGTGGAGATGGCAACGCCGCCCTCGGGGATGAACAGGTTGACCAGCAGCGAAGCGCCTGCATACAGAAGGCCGATGGTCAGGCCGGCGATAACGACGGTGCGCACGAAGGCCTTGACGCCGCCCTTAAGGTCGTTAAGGAACACGCCGACGGACTCAGCGCCGCCAACGCCCTGGATGATCCAGGCAAGCGTACCGAAGAAGCCCCACATAGTGGCGAAGTTGCTCATGTCGGGAGCCATGTTGGCGGGCGTGGGAGCCGTAGCGAACTCAACGCCGCCAAAGGCAGCAGCCAGGGACAGCAGGATGAACACGGCAGTCAGGCCGAGAGCCGCGGTCGAACCGAAGGAGGAAATAGAGCCGATCCACTTAGCGCCCTTGGTCGAAACCCACGTGGCAATAGCAAAGACGACGATCTCAATAATGGTGATCCACAGCTGCGAAAGCTCAGCATTGGCACCAAAGAACACGTAGCTCGCGTAGATGATGACATTGGGCAGGACGGACGCGAAGTAGAACAGGTTGACGAACCAGTAGCTAAACGCCGTCAGAAACGCCCAGCGACCACCCATCGAGGTCTTAACCCATGCGTACACGCCCGACTCGGAGTCCTTGTTAAGGCCAACGAACTCGGCGGTAACCAGGGTATAGGGGACAAAGTACAAAAGCGTGGCGAAGAAGAACGACGGCGCAGCTGCCAAGCCGATGGCCGCGTTGTTGTTGATGATGTTCTTGATACCGAACACGGCGGCGACCGTCATGCCCAGCAGAGCGAACGAACCGATCGTTCCTCGTTTTTCAGAGCTCATAAGCCCTCCCAATCATCTATTAAATGTCATCTAAACCCGTCCGAGCTGCAAGTGCAAACACGGACGGCGCACCTGCTAAGGGGAATGGGGAAAAGGGAGTCAACAAAGCCATCCCCCTTAACGGCGCGAAGCAAACGCCCAAACGGACGAATACTACTTGTTGGGGAAGGAATAACCTTCGACCGTCACGTGCAGTACCACGACGCGGGGATCCGCGGCATCGGCCACGACACGGTAGGCCTCGTCAATTTCGACGACGGCAACGCCGCCGGCGGGAATCGTCACGGTCTCCCCCGCCCCCTCAAAGCGCTCGCGATCATCGATATCGCTGTAAGCGCGGGTGCAGGTGAGGCCTGCCTTGGGGGCAACCTCGACGGTCAGGTCGCCGTCGAGCGGAGCGAGCACGGCATGGTAGCGACGGTGACCGACCAGATCGGCAGTAGCCGCCTCATGAGCGTTCACCCACCAGTACACCAACGAGTCGCCGATGGAGTAAGCCACGTCGTGCTGCAGGTCGGCAACGCCATCGAGCGCCTGACCGGTGCGCATCCACTTCTTGACGGACTTCATCTGAGCGTCGAAATCGGCGCGCGAGTTAAAGACATGCATGACTTATGCCTCCTTAATGGATGCCAGCGCCTGAGCCAGATCGGCAGACGTCAGCGGTCGCAGGGACACCTCAAAGCTGAAGCTCTCAAAACGGGTGCGGTAGGAATCGAGCACCTCGGAACCCCAAGAGTTCGAACCAAGGCCGAGCAACTGGTCGTTGATGTTGACCGTGACCGTATCGCCCTTGACAAGGTCGTAGACGTGCTTGGCATTATCGATGGCCTCGCAGCTATAGGGCCATGCCGAGAACGAGAACGGGTTGGAGGCGGCGTCGGCAGGACGAGTCACCAGCACGCCGTCACCGTGGCTGGAGCGCAGGGCAACCCAGCGGGTACCCTCGCGGTTGGCACAGTCCTGAGGCATAACGTAGGGCGTGAACATGTCGTCGACCGTAGTGCGGTAATGACCGACCGGGTTGGCGCGCAGCGAGTCCGGATAGTTCTCGCCCGGGCCGTGGCCATACCATTCGACGGCACGATTGCAACCGGGGACCTCGAAGGAGATGCCGATGCGCGGGATGATATCCGAGTAATCGCCGTAGGGCTCGCCGGAAACCTTGAGGTCGACACGACCGCTCGGAAGCACGGTGTAGACGAGCTCGACGCGCATGCCGAACGCGCGGACGGGAGGAGCGATACGCTGGCTCACGGTAACGATGACCGTATTGCCGTCCTGCTTCCAAGAAACCTTGCGGGTAGACGTCTGCATCACATCGATGAAGTTGTCCTTCCACAGTGAGTCATACTCCTGGGCGTGGTTATCGACGAGCGGATGCCAAAAACCAACCTGGGGACCAGAGGCCATGACGTCGCGGCCGGATGCCTTCCACTCGCTCACGGTGCCGTTAACTTTGTTGAAGGTCAGTTCACCGTTGAGGGAGTGAATGCGGATCTCCTGCTCGGTCTCCTCGACCGTAAGCTCAGGACGAGTGGGAGCCGCGATGGCTGGCGCCGGATGGTTGGCGATGGCAAACTGGCTTGCACCCAGTTGGAACATCGGCTCGCACCAGACGTGAGCGGCCATGGTGTAGGCGTGCACGGTCAGCAGGGTCTCCCCCACTGCGGCCTCGCGAATCACCAGCGGAAGCTGGACGGACTCGCCGGGGGCAACCGCGCCGGGCATGAGCGTCTTGCGGCAGACCACGTCGCCGTCCACCAGGGTCTCGGCCGACAGGCAAACATCCTCGAGGGTGGTAAACCAACGCTTGTTGGTGACAGTCAGCTCGCCCGCCTCGGCGTCATAAGCCATGCGAACCGGGCAGATGACCTGACCATACTCAGTGAGGCCCGGGCTCGGCTGCTGCCAAGGGAACACCATGCCATCGATGCAGAAGTTGCTGTTGTTGGGGTAATCGCCGTTGTCGCCACCATACATATCGTAGGCAACGCCGTCCTCGGTCACAGCAGCCAAACCGTGGTCGCACCATTCCCAGATAAACTGGCCTTGGATGCAATCCCAGCGATCGAAGACCTCCTGGTACTCGGACAGGCCTCCGGGGCCATTGCCCATGGAGTGACCGTACTCGCAGTTAATGCGCGGCTTGGGGAACGGATGCTCGCCAAAGTCGTTCATCTGCGACACACGGGAGTACATCGTGGAAATGACGTCGACGGTATCGGCGTTGCGGTCCTCCTCGTAGTGGACCGGACGACCGTCGAGCTCGTGAGCCTTGGCGTACATCGCGCGGATGTTACAGCCATAGCCGCTCTCGTTGCCCATCGACCACATAATGATGGAGGCGTGGTTGCGCTCCTGCATCACCAGGCGCTCAATGCGGTCGACGTAGGCCGGCTCCCATGCCGGATCGTCGGTGACCAGGGCGATATTGCCGATATTCTCGAAGCCGTGGCTCTCCATATCGGTCTCGGCGACCAGCATGATGCCATACTCGTCGCACAGCTCGTAAAAGCGCGGGTCGTTGGCGTAATGGGACGTGCGCACCGCGTTGATGTTGTGCTGCTTCATGAGCTCCAGGTCGCGGCGCATGCGATCGAGGCCCACGGCGCGGCCCTTGTGATCGTCGTGATCGTGGCGGTTGACGCCATGCATCTTAAAGTAAGTGCCGTTGAGGTAGATATGATTGCCCTCGACCGTCACCTCGGCAAGACCCTGGCGATGCGGGACGTACTCGCTGACCTGGTCACCGTCGTAGACCTCAAACGTAAGGTCATAGAGGAAGGGGTCCTCGGGATTCCAGAAGTGGGCATCGGTCACGCTGCACTCGGCATGGCCGTCGACGCACTCGCCCGTAGCCACCACGTTCTCGCCATCGCTGAGCGTAAACACGACGCGGGAAGCGCCCTCGGCCACCGTATCGAGCGTAATCAGAGCGGCATCGCCCTCGCGGTGCGTGCGGAACCTAAAGTCGACCAGGTGTGCGGCGGGACGCTGCATAAGGTACACATCGCGGAAGATGCCCGATGCCCACCACATGTCTTGGTCCTCGATATAGCTACCATCGCTGTACTGCAGAACCTTGACCGCAAACAGGTTGTCGCCCTCGACAAGCGCGTCGGTCACGTCGAACTCGGCAGACAGGCGCGAGCCCTTGGTCATGCCGATAAACTTGCCGTTGACGTACAGCTCGCCATAGCTCTCGATGCCGTCAAAGCGAATGATCTCGCGAGCGCCGGCAGGCACGGCGGGAAGATTGACGATGCGCTGGTACACGCCCGTGGGATCGTCAGAGGGAACGAACGGCTGATCCACCGGGAACGGGAAACCCTCGTCGGTGTAGGCAAGGTTGCCATAGCCGTCTACCTGCCACAGGTGCGGAACCTCCACGTGATCCCACTCGGGCTCGTACGTGGAAAGCTCCTCGTTAGAGACGGCAGCAGGCCCCTCAAAGAGGCGGAACTGCCACGAGCCGGACAGCTGGACAAACCCGCGCGACAGCTCGCGGCTGTACGTAGCGGCGAGATCGGCGGTCTCGTAACCCATGAAGTACGCATGGGGTGCCAGGCGGTTCCTGTGGGTGAGCGCTTGGTTTTCCCAATCGTTAATGGCGTCCATGGTGATGCTCCTTCGTCATCGTAGTGATTCTTGTGCAACCGGTTGTCCTTATCTTACGGGCGATGCAAAATACTGTGCAACCGGTTGTCCGCTGAACGGTCGATTTGGTCGGGTTAACGGTGCAACCGGTTGTACAACCGCGACACTTATGTCACCCTGAGTATCGAAACTCAGCGCAAGACATCGTTCTTAAGCTCGTAGGCAACCGCCACGCCCGCTGATATCTCACCCATACGAGACGTATTCGATTGCGGCTTGGTTGCAAAACGACACCGGTCACCGGATATCATGAACGCTGTTCAGGTGCACTATAGTAAGCTGTATCCGCACCAGCCCGTATCAGTGACAACATCGACCGCATTTTCCAGGAGACGCCATGACCCAACCAGTTCGCACCGCACCTACGCTTGCCGAGGTTGCCGCAGCTGCCGGCGTGTCGCGCTCCACGGCCTCACGCGCCCTCAACGATTCGCCCCGCATTAGCGAGGAAACCAAAAAACGCGTCCGCGCAGCGGCCAAGGAAGTCAATTTTGTCCCCAACGCTCGCGGCCGAGCGCTCGCTGTCGGGCGCACGGAAATCATCGCCGTGCTCGTGACCGAGCCCCTGAGTGAGCTCTTCAGCGACCCCACCTATAGCGAATTTTTGAGCGGCATTACCGAGGAACTGTCGGAGTCGTCCTATCTGCCCGTTATCTTGCAGGCGTCTTCTACGCATGAGCGCAACCGCGCACGCGAGCACTTTGAGCGCCGCTCGTTCGACGCCGTGATCGATGTCTCCCCCTACAAGGGCAGCGAGCTGCTCGAGGTGCTGCGCGAGCTGGGCGTACCCACCGTGTTGTGCGGCCAGCTCGAGGGCCACCCCTATCGCGATGTGTTCTCGACAGTCTACTCTGACGACGAAGAGGGTGGACGCTTTGCGGCACTCGCTATGAAAGAGCGCGGACGCAAAGATATCGTCGCCGTGTTGGGACCGCAAGACAACCCCGCTGTTGTCGACCGCCTGCGCGGCTACCGCACCGTCCTGGGCGAAGACCTCCCAGGCGCAAACGTTATCTATACCGGCTGGAACAGCGGAGACGGCTATCAGGCCATGCACCAGATCCTCGCGCGCGAGATTGCTTTCGATGGCGTGCTCTGCGGATCGGACCGTATCGCGGCTGGCGTCATCACCGCACTCAACGAGGCAGGCCTATCTGTTCCGGCAGACGTTTCTGTCGTCGGCTTCGACGATCACGAGATTGCGGCGCGCTGCGTCCCCGCGCTCACGACCGTCCGCCAGCCCCTGCGCGAAGAAGGCCACATGGCCGCCAACATTGCGCTCGACATGATCAAGGGCGCCGAGCCCACCACCTCCGTGATGCACATGCAGCTCGTTCAGAGAGACTCGCTGTAGGAAACTGGGCCGGACTTTTCGCCAGACAGTTGTTGCGGAAAGCCCGTCCCGTTTTGAGCGCTCATTCTGGAACACAGTTTCCGTTAGACCGCTCAAGCGGAAACTATGTCCCATTATTTTGCCGAATTCTGGGTCGCGCTTTCCCAGAGGACCCCCTTTGGGAAAGCGTGACCCGTTCTGGACGCAGATTCCGGGACGCACTTTCCGCAACGCCCGGTCATCCCATGCCCTCACAATCTCGGCGTATAAAAAACAACGAGGGAAGGCACGTGTCCTTCCCTCGTTACGGGCAATATGTAGCTGCTCGCCTACATCAGGCGCAGGCTGACATCCTTGAGCTGGGCGCCGGAAACGGCACTCGGAGCACCCGACATAAGATCGGAGCCGCTGGCCGTCTTGGGGAACGCCATGACGTCGCGGATGGAGTCGGAACCGGTGAGCAGCATGCACACGCGATCCAGGCCCAGGGCGAAGCCGCCCATCGGGGGCGCACCAAACTTGAGCGCCTCCATGAGGAAGCCAAACTGCGACTCGGCACGCTCCTCGGTAAAGCCCAGGAGCTTGAGCATGGACATCTGCATCTCGGCGTTGTGGATACGCATACCGCCGCCGCCGGCCTCAAAGCCGTCCATGACAAAGTCGTAGGTGCAAGAACCAGCCGCCAGCGGATCGGCCTCGATCTTGGCGATGTCGGTCTCGGTCGGCAGGGTAAAGGGCTGATGCTCGGCTGCATAGGCCTTGCGGTCCTCGTCCCAGTGGAACAGCGGGAAGTTGACGATCCACAGGAAGTCGTGACCCTCGCGCTTGATCTCGAGCGCGTTAGCCATGTGGGAACGCATGCCGCCCAGGATCTCGTCGGAGAGCAAGCGCGGGCCGGCGGCGAACATCACAAGGTCGCCGGGCTCGACGTCCATGCGCTCGCGCAGAGCCGCCATCTCCTCGTCCGAGAAGAACTTGACGATGGGGCTGTTGATGGAACCGTCCTCGCGGAAGGCGATCCAGGCCAAGCCCTTGGCGCCAAACGTGGAAGCCACGCCGGCAAGCTTATCGATCTTGGCGCGGGCCCAGGCACCGGCGCCCTTGGCGTTGATGGCCTTGACGACAGAGCCCTCCTCGTTTGCGGCAGTCGCAAAGACCTTGAACTTGGAGTTGGCAAAGATGTCGGTCAGGTCGACCAGGTGCATGCCATAGCGGGTATCGGGCTTATCGGAGCCATAGGTGTCCATGGCATCCCAGTAGTTCATGCGACGCAGCGGTGTGGGCATCTCGACACCCATGCGGCCGAAAGCATCGGCAAGAACCTCTTCGAGCG
>ERZ833782.2869-NODE-2869-length-10285-cov-2.516813_pt1 | contig 10285 bp, 6 predicted proteins | sample MGYA00519577_ERZ833782 | MGnify/ENA primary metagenome ERZ833782 (study PRJEB31850, sample SAMEA3708745) | human gut metagenome | biome: human gut; feature: human-associated habitat; material: faeces | place: China | collected 2014 ...
GGAGCAGCCATCCGGTACATTACGTCGCACCAGATTTCTCTGTCACTTTTCTCTGTTTTCTTTTTGGCACTGATACTTTCTGTCGGGATCAGCAGAATCATTAATAGTAAGATCCAATGAAGTCTTTTCATGTATTGCCTTATTTTTAAGATTAAATCTACGGCTATGGAGGCATAGCTGAAGCGTATGGCAAAGGTAGAATTATTCCGACAGCAGGGCAAATACAATTTTAGCATTAACTAATACTTTTGCGTTATTTATCAGATGCTGATACTTTCTTATACAAAATGACCGGTAAATAATGCTTGTCACCGGATTTGTCATACATTTGTCCGGTAAACAAAATTATTACTATGAAAAGGAATTGGATAGGTAGCAGCATGATAGTTGCACTCTTTGCTTTATTGGCAAGCGGATGCGGTCATAGTCAACGGACGCTGGAGTTTCGTGGAATCTGTGTAGATGACCCGCAGGGAGAAAATGGATTATATAACCCGGGCAGGGGATTCCGGCTGGAAACCGCGGTGGATGTGCTGCACGAAAAAGACACTCCTACCGAAGAACTGAATGAATTGTCTGCTAAGTATGTAGCAGATAGTGTTTCACTCTCACAGAGCTACTTTTATCTGACTTATTTAATAGGTAAAGAGCTGTCTGAAGAAAACTTCCGGACCATGCAGGCATATTTTGATGAACTGCAAAAGCAAGGAAAAAAGGCCGTACTGCGCTTTGCCTACGAACGCGACTTTATGGGACGGTCGCCTGTCGGTCCTACCGGCGAACAGATACTGGCGCACTTGGATCAATTAAAACCTTTCCTGGAGAAAAATAAAGACTTGATTCTGGTCGTACAAGCCGGAATGATTGGCGCGTGGGGCGAATGGCACAGTTCGGTTCAGGGACTGGAAAACTCGGAAGAAACAAAGGCTGCCGTATTGGAAAAACTGCTTTCTGTGGTTCCTGCGGAGAGAAATGTACAAGTCAGACTCCCGGAATTTAAGAACCTGCTGAAAGATAAACCGGAACTTTATAAGAGACTTTCTTTCCATGATGACTTCATTGTCATACGCCCCGACAGATGGGATGCCGATATGCACGAAGGGACACCGAAGTTCGATCAGATAGTGGCGGAATCTCCTTACCTCGTAGTAGACGGTGAACTGCCCTGGGGATTCTGGAGCGTGGGCGCTGATCCGGACAGTCCTTCTGCCGGATGGATTATTGACGGTATGCAGGCGGCGAGACGTTTATTCCTCCAGCATTATACTTCGCTAAGTATCATACATAATTATAAGGAGCAACATCCCAACAACCGGTTTGACGAGAATAATCCGCCCGAATATTCCATGGTGGTCTGGAAGAAAACGATGATAACGGAAGACTCCCTTCTCCAGCATCATATGCCGGTGTCCGACAGTTACTTCCGGAAGAAAGACGGAACGAAGGTAAAACGCAATATGTTCGATTATATACGTGATCATCTGGGTTACCGGATTGAGCTGCAATCACTTCAGCTTCCCTCCAAATTCGTGAGTGGAAAGGAGAACGTCTTGAAACTGAGCTTGAAGAACAGAGGTTTTGCCACCGTATTTGGTGAACATCCTGTTTATTTTGTATTGATTGATGATGCAGGAGAGGTTACGGAATTTCCGACCGATGCCAATCCAAAGAACTGGCAACCGTTCGAACCAAAGGATTCTGCTTATACTTCGCTGATGCATACAGTGGATGTATCTCTTGAACTCCCTGCCTCGGTGACTGCCGGAACTTATAAGTTAGGTCTGTGGATACCGGACGGATCGGACAGACTCAGATATAATCCTCGTTATGCCATCCATTGTGCCAATGGGGATACGGACTGGTGGATTTCTAAGGATGGAAAGTATGGCGTGAATGTATTGACTGCGGTTGAAGTGGAATAAATGATTTGTTTCTATGATAAAAGTGAAAGGCTTCGGGTATGATTACCGGTAGCCTTTTATTGTTGGGTATGGATTACTTTATTAAGAATTATAAATCAGTACCACCGTATACGCTACATAGCAAAGTATCATAATGCTTCCTTCTATCCGTGTAATGGTCCGCTTGGCAAAGAACAGCCCGAACAGCCAGAGCAGAATGCTGGAACCTACCAGTGTGAACAGGTCGAAGTTTGTAATTCCGCTAAGATGGAGGGGAGTGATACTGGCGCTGCACCCCAATACAAAGAAGATATTGAAGAGATTACTGCCGATTACATTTCCGATAGCCATTTCCGGATTCTTTTTCAGTGCGGCGACGATGGAAGTGGCAAGCTCCGGCAGGGAAGTTCCTCCGGCTACCAGCGTTAATCCGATAATGGACTCCCATGCTGCGGGCAATCCCTGTAGCTCCGTTGACGAACAGCTGACCTCCATAGATGAGTGCTGCCAGTCCGCCAATGATATAGAGAATGGATTTCCACCACGAAAGTAGCTTGATCTCTTCTTCCGGTGCCGTGTGTTCATGTCCTGCCGGTTCCGGTGTAGGAGAAGATTGGGGAGAAGCGATAGCAAACGTATATCCCATGAAGATAGCGAAGAAGCAGAGTAAAAGCAAACCGTCTACTCTGTTCAGTATATTTTCTGTGGCATGGTCCAGGAATATGTCATTGGCGCATATCAGTAACACCAAAGACGAAAGGATACAGAGCGGAATCTCCTTTCGTAAGGTATTCCGGGTGATGACAATCGGAGCGAACAGTGCCGTACATCCCACGATCATCAGTGTATTGAAAATGTTACTTCCTACTACATTACCTATAGCAATATCTGCGCTTCCTTTCAGAGCAGAAGAGACACTCACCGTCAGTTCCGGAGCGGACGTGCCGAAGGCAACAATGGTTAGTCCGATGACAATAGAAGGTATGCGGAAACGTTTGGCTACGGAAGCAGCACCGTCTGTCAGTCCGTTAGCTCCTAGAAGAATGAGGATTAATCCTCCGATGAGGAACAGTATATTCATAATTTTTCTCTTTTGGTGGCAAAGATAATCATTTTGGAAGTTGTTATGTCAAAAACAATCCGTATGTTTGCTATGTTTAATGAAAAGTGAATTTATATTTCATTCACAAACTGGAATCATTCTATATGGATATGAAAAAAATAAAACGGTTTGCGCTACTGCTGATCATGGCATCCTTTGCGGTGAATGTACAGGCGCAACTGGAGCAGGCAGTCAAGAAGATCTTTGCCGGAGATACAGTAGCAACGCATCCAACCTCCTTGCGCCGGGATTCAGATTCTGCCCGTGTGGCAAATTTGCAGAAATCCCTGGAAGAGGCCCGGCTCAATGAAGCCAATATGCGCATGGAGATGGAGCAGATGAGGCTTCAGACAATGGCAGCCGATTCGGTGAAATTATCCCAGCAACGGCAGCGTATCGACTCTTTGCGTCAGTTCACGAAAGGAGTACCCGTCATTGCCGAAGGTGATACCCTGTTTTATCTTTTTACAAAACGCGGCGGATACGCTCCCCAGCAACGGGCACAGATGACTGGTGCCGCTATCGAAGAGATAGGAAAGCGTTTTAATCTCCGTCCCGATTCCGTCTCCATCGACCATTCGGATATTGTTTCCGACCTGATGTATGGCAACAAGGTATTGCTGTCTCTTACAGACCAGGATGCTTTGTGGGAAGGAGTCTCCCGTGACTCCCTTGCCAAGGAGAGGCGGCAGAATGTGATCACCAAACTGCATGAGATGAAAGCGGAACATAGCGTGTGGCGGATGGCGAAACGTATCCTTTATTTCCTGCTGGTGATTGTCGGCCAGTATCTCCTTTTCCGTCTGACCAACTGGCTGTTCCGCAAACTGAAAGTACGCATCCTGCGTCTGAAAGATACGAAGATAAAGCCTGTGTCTATCCAGGGATACGAGTTGCTGGATGCCCAGAAACAAGCCAATCTCTTGGTCTTCCTTGCCGGCATCGGGCGTTATATCCTTATGGGGATACAGTTGGTAATCACTGTCCCGCTGATTTTTATCATCTTCCCGCAGACCGAAGGATTAGCCTATCGCTTACTAGGTTATATCTGGAATCCGATTCGGAATATCTTTGTGGATATTATAGACTATATCCCCAATCTGTTTACAATTGTTGTTATCTGGTATGCGGTGAAGTATCTGGTACGTATGGTGCTTTATCTGGCTCGTGAGATAGAGGCGGGGCGTCTCAAATTCAATGGTTTCTATCCGGATTGGGCAATGCCGACCTTCCACATCGTCCGGTTCCTGCTCTACGCGTTTATGATTGCAATGATTTACCCTTATCTGCCAGGCTCTAAATCGGGTGTATTTCAGGGCATTTCGGTCTTTGTCGGATTGATTGTTTCGCTCGGATCGAGTACCGTTATCGGCAATATTATTGCCGGACTGGTGATTACTTATATGCGTCCGTTCAAGATGGGCGACCGGATTAAACTGAACGATACCACCGGCGATATTATAGAGAAGACGCCGCTTGTCACCCGTATCCGCACTCCGAAAAATGAGGTGGTGACGGTGCCCAATTCTTTTATTATGTCCTCTCATACGGTGAATTATAGTACATCGGCACGGGAGTATGGCTTGATTATCCATTCGGAGGTATCCATCGGTTATGATGTTCCCTGGCGTCAGGTCAATCAGATACTGATTGATGCTGCATTGAATACCCCCGGAGTGGTGGATGATCCGCGCCCGTTTGTGCTGGAAACTTCGTTGAGTGACTGGTATCCGGTGTATCAGATTAATGCTTATATCAAAGAGGCGCATAAGATGGCGCAGATTTATTCTGATTTGCACCAGACTATTCAGGATAAGTTTAATGAAGCGGGAATCGAGATTATGTCTCCGCATTACATGGCTGTCCGTGATGGGAATGAAACAACGATTCCCAAGGATGATCTAAGCAAGAGTAAACCTGCGGATACTGCTAATCAGAGTAATAAATCAGAGTAATATAGGCTCATCATCTATAAGTAATAAATATTCCCAGCTGTATATTTGGGGATATACAAGTCTGTCTACCGTTACTTTTGATTGCTGATTAGTCTACTCTTATTTCATGTTTTCGTGTATATGCTGGAATATTTATGATTGCTTCAAACGTAATAATAGAAAAAAGACTAACTTAGCACAATTTTTAGATATTACGAATATGAGAAAAGTATTCTATTTAGTCTTATCACTTGTAATTGCAAGTTGCACCTCTAATAACGAACTGCAAGAGAAACTGGCATTTATTGATGTCACCGAAGAATATCCCGAAAAGAAAATTGAGCTCACCGATATTGCGGGTGTCTCTTATCTGCACCTCAATTCAAAAACTGATGATTATCTCTATAAAGGCAGCATTGATTATGTAACCGAAAACAATATTATTGTTATAGACCGCTCTCAGAACAGCGTGCTGTTTTTCTCAAAAGAGGGAAATCCCAAATCACATTTTAACCGTAGGGGACAGGGACCGGAAGAATACAGCGATGCAGCTTCGCTAATGTATGATGAGGCAAATGATGAAGTGTTTGTTTCGCCCGACTTTAGCAATCATATTATGGTCTATTCATCATTGGGTGAATTCAAAAGGAAAATAAATTTACCTCAGGTGAATGTTAACGGACAAATGGCTTTGTTTGACGATGTGTCCATATTGGTGTATGATAACACGAAATTGTGGCAATCTACCATGCAAAGCAATGCCCCAGAAGTAGAACAAACCATTGATTCAGTTTTCTTTCTTATTTCCAAATTGGATGGTACAGTGCTGGATTATATCTCACTACCAAACGAAAATATAGATCTGAGTTATAAAAACAGTGTATTTACTAGTCAGGTGAATTACGGACGTGTGAGAAAGTCGGCTGACGGATTACTTTTATACAATCCCGAATCCGACACCGTTTTTCATTACAGCAAAGAAAAGCATTTAACTCCATATATGCACAAAAAACCAATATTGAGCAGTCAAAACCCAATGACGGTTATGGATATCTGCATGGATGCGGGAAAATATCAGTTTATAGCGGTTTACCCTTATCGGGAAACAGGGAAATCTCCGACACCAAAGTATTATATGCGCAACAAAGCAACAGGAGAACTGTTTCGCCAAAAAATAACTCTTTCCGATTTTGAAGGAAAAGAGTTGTATATCAATCCCCGGCTTTTTAATTATTATGAACATGCATACCACTTTGAACTGGATTTTGCTGAACTCGAAGAAGCATATTACAAAAACAAGCTCAGTGGTAAACTCAAAGAACTGGTTGCTTCACTTCTTGAAAATGAGGAAAGTAATAATGTTTTTGTGTTTGCGGATTTTGATTGATAAAAACATACCTTTTGGGCTTGTTTCCAATATTGGGTGAATTGTAAAAAGAGTTATAGATAAGCCTGGACCACATGAAGAGATGATATTACATGTCGTACCAAGATCAATACAACATTTTAGTAATTGCCAACAAGTCTTCAAACTACAAAACAATGACTTTTATCGTAGCGCACCCCAGCGATAATACTCATTGTTAAATATTTAAAACAATATTAACGGGTGCTAAAATTAAAATAAATGATTATCCGCATCGTGTCCTATTGTAAGTTCTGGACTTGAAGTCCGTGTTGTAGCTGATTGCCTATTATAAAAGTAATTTCCTACGAGAGTATGTACTGTAACTCGAAATATTGCAAAATGATCTCTGAATAAAGGATTACTATAATAAATCAGGGCGCCCCCTTCATCGCGAAGGAGACGCCCTTTGTCGTGTGTGTTTTTTCTGAGAGTAGAATTTTTTTCTTTAATAGAGAACTTATTTCTTTCGGGTCACTGTATAAAGTACATTTCCCTTTTTATCTATCATACGCAGATTAAGCTCCTTCTTGTCGATAGAGCAAACGGAGAAACCCGGTTCGGGACTGCAGAATTTTGTACCTTCGATGGGTTCTACCTTGCGTGCGAGGGAGGCGGCGGAGTTGACCACATAGTCAATATCGCTTCCCGGTACACGGATATGCTGGAAGTTGTGGATATGACCGCAGATGTACATATCTACGTTGTGCTTGCGCAGAATGCTGTCTACGCGTTTCTGCATGTCAAGCCGCTCGCTTTCTTCTTTCGGAGTGTAGGCATAGATGGGGTGGTGACCAGCCACGATGATCCAGTCTTCCTTGGCGCTTGCCAGCACAGATTCCAGCCATAACAGCTGTTTGCTGATGTCCTGCTTGTAGGCATCCGGATATTTATCGCTTTCGTTGCGGTATTTATCAATCAGCGGAGTGGTGTCTATCCAGACGATGCGGATAGTAGCTCCTTTTTCTTCGAATACCTTGGTGTAGTAACGGTCGGGCATCGACCAGCGGCGGCTGATGTTCGTGTAGTCCAGTACTGCCTGAGTGTTTCCGCGATATTCGTGGTTGCCTAAGATGGAGAACCAGTCGATCATCAGTTCGGGGTGGGAGTAGATAAGCTCGTAGTTGGTCATCCACAAAGGGTCGTTCACGCTGCGCACTCCGTCGAAGTGGTGAACGTCTCCGGTGGCTAATACAAATTCGGGGCCTATCTCTTCGCCCATTGTGCCCATCAGTTCGGCGATTGGCTTTTGGTCATAGTAGCCGTTGCGACCTAAATCATTGGCTACATAGAAGTTAAACTTCTTGTCAAAGATGGAATAATCCGTGAGCTGTGCGTGAGCGAATGTAAAGACGGAAAGAAAAAGAAGAATGAATAAGCTTTTTATCTTCATATTATATTGATTATTAGTTGTTTATAATTGCCGTTATTGAAAGACTGAAATTCTCTGTTCTTTTGGTTTTAAAGGAACGAGGCGTTGGTTTAAAACCAAGACCCCGTTCCTTTAAAACCAACGGGGCGTTCCATTCTTAGGAACGGAGGTTTTCGCTTTTCGCATTGTCAGAAGTTAACTTTTACGCCGGCATTAATCTTTACACCGTAGTACTCCGCCTGCATGGTGCGGTCTTTGGTTCCCTGATAGTAACGAAGAGGCTGGTTCAGCAGGTTGGTGGCGTCTGCATAGAACGTGGTCTTTATCTTCTTGCCGAAGGTGTAGCTGGCGTTCAGGTCCATGTAGCTCACTGCGTCATAGTAACGGTCGAGGGCTGCCACTTCTCCCATTTCGTCGATGAAGCTCGAAGCGTAGTTGTAGGAGAAGCGTACGTTGAAGCCTTTCTTTTCGAAGTAAAGGGAAGCATTGGCTGTATGTTCGGGTGATCCTGGCAGGGACAGGTCTTTCTCGTTCTCACGACCTTCGAAGTTGAAGTTGTTCACTTGGGTGTGGGTGTAGGTGTACGTACCATAGAAACCGATACATTTCAGTGCGGGGGCGATGAAGCCGAAGTCGCGTTGATAGGCCAGTTCTACGCCCAGCAGGTCGGCGTCGCCGGCGTTTTTGGGTTGGGTGAACTTCTTGTATTCGTTGTTCTGATAGGTGTAGTCACCGATGACCTGATCGACGATAAAGTCATTGATCTTCTTGTAGAAGATACCTGCGCTGATCAGACCGACACTTTTGAAGTAGTAGTCTGCGCTGAGGTCGAAGTTGTAGGAGATGGTCGGGGTCAGGTCGGAGTTACCCATCACCAGTTCGTTGTCGCTGCGGTTGATGTTGACACAGGGGATCAATGCGGAGTATTTCGGACGACTCAGTGTCTCGGTGAACGAAGCGCGGAGCTTTAAGTCGTCGTTCACATCGTATTTGAACAAGAGGCTGGGGAGCCAGTTGACATAGCTGTTCTTATGATTTCCGGTAGGTTCGAGAGTTTCTGTCTCGTCTTTGTCGTCGGCTACGTTCCAGTTCCAGCCGTTGTATTTGATGTGGGTGGCTTCCATGCGTAAGCCTGCCATCATTTTTATCTTCTTTCCCAAGTTCTGGTCGAAGCGGAAGAAGGCGGAAGTTACGTTCTCACGGGCGTGGTAGTTGCCGGAGGATTCTTCGAGTACCTGTTCGCCTTCCATACTGCTGAGGTCGAGTGAACCCAGGTATTCTTTGGATACGAAATCGGTCGGCTTATATTGATTTCCCGGCATATATCCGTCACGAATCTGGCTGGTGAGGTTGTTCATGTAATCCTTGTCGAAAGCGTCCTTGTACGCATCTGCGTAATCATAGCAAAGGGTGTTGCGGTCTTTGGTCTTGGAGGCGTACTTTGCTCCGAACCGCAGGCTGTTACCATAGATACCGTTTGTCAGCGGAAGTTCGAAGTCGACTTTGAACTTAAGGTCTTTTTCGTAGATTTCCTGGTTGCTTTCGGTCAGTTCCTTCACTTTCCATTTGCCCCTTTCGCCGTCCGCTTCTCCGTTGTGCAAGTTGACGTCCGTAGTCACGTAAGGGAAACGGTCGCCGGCATCTACGACGGTAAAGCCGAGGAAGTCCTGTTTCAGGCTGAAGTATCTTTCGTTCGGACGGTCTTCGCTGGCACGGGCGTAGGAAGCTCCCCAGTTGACGGACAGCTTTCCGAACTGATGTTCACCGCTCAGACTGAGGTCCATTGTCTGTTGTAATTCCAGACGGGCATTTCTGTTGTCGGGTGTTCCTCCTTTTGTCTCGATCTGGGCGGATTGCTGCATATCTCCTTCGTCGTCTAGTCCTGTCTTATCCAACTCCTTATAGGTGACGCGGTAGCGGTTTTCCCAGTCGTGGCGACGGTTGTAGATACCTTGCAGCGTCAGCCGGTGGTTCGGGTTGATGTCGTAGTCGAAAGCCAGTGAGTAGCTTTGGCGTTCGCGGGTTACGTAGTACTGGCGTTTCTGTGCTTCCACCATGACTACTTCGCCTTTTTTGTTGACGTCATATTCAAACTCCACATCGTCCGATCCTGACGGAGCGTTCTGATAAGAGATGGCGGCCATCATTCCCAGTTTGTCATTGAAGAAACGGTCGCCGTAGGTAAATCCTAAGTTCAACTGTGCTTTCTGGCTGATCCAGTTGTAGCCGGTTCCTGCTGTGGCGCTGAACATCCGTTTGTAAGGAGTGCTTTTTGTCACCAGATTGATGGAGCCGCCGATGGCATCTCCGTCCATATCCGAGGTAACGACTTTGTTCACTTCGATTGTCTGCACCATGTCTGCGGGGATGAGGTCGAGCTGGACATTACGGGTATCGCCTTCGGCAGAAGGGAGGCGGTTGCCGTTGATGGTCACGGAACTGAGGTCGGCGGAGGTACCGCGGACTTGTCCGAAGCGAGCTTCCCCCTGGTCGTATTGTACATTAATACCGTTGATACGTTTGAGGGCATCGCCGATATTGGAATCGGGGAACTTTCCGACCTGATCGGCT
>ERZ833782.2870-NODE-2870-length-10284-cov-3.527129_pt1 | contig 10284 bp, 10 predicted proteins | sample MGYA00519577_ERZ833782 | MGnify/ENA primary metagenome ERZ833782 (study PRJEB31850, sample SAMEA3708745) | human gut metagenome | biome: human gut; feature: human-associated habitat; material: faeces | place: China | collected 2014 ...
TGAGATCATCACAGAAGAGCTGGGGGATACTCCCCTGATCCCGGGAACAGAGCTGATCGTAAAACGCTGCATCCACACAAGCGCAGATTTTGATTATGCAAAAAATCTCTGCTTCTCGGAGGGGGCAGTGGAGATGGCCATGGACGCCATCCGCAATGGCGCCTGCATCGTCACAGATACCCAGATGGCAAAGGCTGGGATCAACAAGCGTGCACTTGCCCGCTACGGCGGTGAGGCTTACTGCTTCATGTCCGATGAGGATGTGGCTGCCCTTGCAAAAAAGAACGGGACTACCAGAGCCACAGCCAGCATGGACAAGGCAGCAGAGATGGATAAAAAGCTGATCTTTGCCATTGGAAACGCACCTACCGCACTGGTACGTCTTTATGAGCTTATTGAGAACGGAAAGCTTTCTCCTGAGCTGATCATCGGTGTGCCGGTAGGCTTTGTGAATGTTGTGCAGTCCAAGGAGCTGATCATGCACGCAGATGTGCCTTATATTGTGGCAAAAGGACGCAAGGGTGGAAGCAACATTGCTGCGTGCATTGTAAATGCCCTGCTCTACATGATCGATAACCGGAGAGATTAGGAGCCGGTAACCTCCTTCAGAAGCTGACAGGCAGGCAGAAAATCCTTGGATGGAATGGAGGAGCAGGAGAGGACCAGGGTGACCTCGGCTCCGTTTTCTCTGAGAACCTCCAGTCCCAGACCACGGTTCCGGGCTCTGTCTGTCAGTTCACTGCCTGTGAGAGAACAGGGAAGAGTAAGGGCAAGGCTGGTTCCTGCGGCTCCTGTTTGGATCTGGCAGTCCTGGCCGAAGGTTTCCCGGACAGCCTGGGAAAGAGCCTTCAGCTTCTGGGAATAAAGGCGGCGGAGCTTTCTTGTCTGGGAAGCCAGATGCCCGTCGCGGATAAACTGGCAGAGCGCGATCTGTTCTGCCTTGGAAGCAGTCTGATTATAAAAGGCTGCTTTTTTTGTATATTTTTCCCGGAGAGAGCGCGGCAGTACCATGAAGCTGACACGGATGGAGGGCAGCAGCAGCCTGGAAAAGGAACCGATATAGACAACGTTTTCACCACCTGCAAGACCGAAAAGTGAAGGCGTCGGCTTCTGGAAATAAACAAATTCGTTTTCGAAATCATCCTCAATGATCAGATGGTCATTGATCTCTGCATGACGGATCAGCTCCAGGCGTCGTTTTACCGGCATGATCTCGCCCCATTTCGTCATGTGAGCAGGAGAAACATAGATCACATCGCAGCTTTTGTCCCGGTAATGGACATCAAAGCCGTAATCCTGAAAGATGGTGCTGCATGTGGTGAAGGACGGTGTGGGGAACGAAACGGTTTTCCGTTCATGGATCAGAGGGCAGAGGATCTGGAGAAGGGGCTGGAGACCGGCCCCTACTACAATGTCATCCGAGGAGCAGATCACATTTCTGCGTTCCCGGATATAGTCTGCGAGAACCTCCCGGAAATCGCTTTCGCCCTGGGGTTCGCCATAAGAAAGCATACGGTCGCCCTGGCGGAGGGCGCTTTTGATGTAACGCTGCCACAGATCAAAACGGAAGCTTTCCCGGTCAACACCGGAAGAGGCAAAATCATAAAGGCAGGGCGTGATATCCTTATCCTGTTTTTCCGGGGTGAGCAGATGCTGCTTGGAAGCAATGCCGGTGACATAATAGCCGCTCTGTGCCCTGGCGATGATATAGCCGTCTGCTGCCAGCAGAAGATAGGCATTTTCGATGGTGGTACGGCTCAGCTTCAGCTCCTGGGCGCATTTGCGGAGGGAGGGCATTTTGCTTCCGGGAAGGAGACGGTCTTCCAGGATCAGCTTCCGGTAATAGTGATAAACCTCCAGATAAAGGTGTTCTTTTTTGTGTTCTGCAGATATATTTAACATAAGTATGATGATTTCCTTCCAAAAATGATTGCGTAAACCTGACAGTTCATTCTATAATATTACAGAAAAAAACTCAAGACTGGAGAATTACCATGAAAAAAATAGCAGTGATCAATGATCTTTCCGGGCTGGGGAAATGTTCACTGACAGCAGCGATCCCGGTGATCTCGGTGATGGGAGTCCAGGCGTGTCCACTTCCCACCGCTGTTTTAAGCAACCAGACCGGTTATGAAAGTTATTTCTGTGAGGATTTCACAGAGCATATGGAACCATATATGGAGCAGTGGAAAAAAAGAGGATTTTTCCCGGATGGGATCTATACAGGATTTCTTTCTGACGATAAGCAGGCAGACAGGATCCTGAAATTTATGGATGCGTTTGCAGGGAAGGATACTCTGATCCTTACAGATCCGGTGATGGGGGATGACGGCGCGGTTTATCCGATCTATACAGAAGAACTCCGCAGCCGGTTCTGCGAACTGACACGACGTTCCTATGTGATCACACCGAACCTTACGGAAGCCCTCCTTCTTCTCTACGGAAAAGAAAAAATGGAGGAGATCTGGAAGGAACTGCAAAAGGCATCAGAGGCCCGGCGGATGGAAGAGATCCGGGAGATCGGATGCGGACTTGCCCGGAAATTTTCACTTCCTGCCGTTGTGATCACCGGAGTGGATCACAGGGAGGAGGGGCAGTCTCTGAAAATGGGAAATCTTGTCCTGGAAAACGGAAACAGCTCCTGGGTATTTGCAGAGAAATCCGGCGGAAGCTATTCCGGGACAGGAGATCTTTTTGCATCCGTGCTCAGTGCAGGGCTGGTAAAAAGATATTCCATGAAAACCTGTGCAGAGCTGGCCGTGGATTTTATCTCGGCATCGATCCGGGATGCGGTGGAGGAAGGAACAGACCGTAACGATGGTGTATGCTTTGAACAGCATCTCGGCATGCTGCTTCCGTAAAAACATAAGGGGATAAAAAAGAGCTGACCGTCAGGCCAGCTCTTCCCATTTTTCATAAAGCTCTTCCAGTTCTTCAGCGATGGCTGCTTTTTCGCGGCTCAGCTTTGTACATTCCGCTACATTGGTGCAGACATCCGGAAGGACCATGGTTTCGTCAATCTCGCTGTCTCTTGTTTCCAGCTCTTCGATACGGGCTTCGACTTTTTTCAGCTCGGCTTCCCGTTTTCGTTTCTTTGCCTGTTCTTCCTTCATCTGCTGCCAGGAAAGCTTGTTTTCGGAAAACGTTTTTTCTTCGGCAGGTGCCTCCGGAGAAGCACTTCCCGGTGCATAGGTACTGGTCAGCTCATCCTTCTTTTCCAGATAGTAATCATAATCACCGATGTAATTTACTACTGCCTGGTTTGTCAGCTCCATGATCCTGGTCGCAGTCTGATTGATAAAGTAACGGTCATGGGATACATAAAGGACTGTACCGGTGTAGCTGACCAATGCTTCCTCCAGAATCTCCTTGGAGGCAATATCCAGGTGGTTGGTAGGCTCGTCAAGGATCAGGAAGTTGGCTTCGGAAAGCATTAGCTTTGCAAGGGAAACACGGCCTCTTTCTCCACCGGAAAGTGCGGAGATTTCCTTGAAAACATCATCTCCGGTAAAGAGAAATGCGGCAAGCATATTTCGGATCTCGGTCTCTGTGAGAGTCGGATAAGTATCGGAGATTTCCTGGAAAATTGTCTTGTCCATATGCAGAACATGATGTTCCTGATCGTAATAACCGATCTGCACCTTGGAACCAAGGGAAAATTTGCCGGCATCTGCTTCAATAAGACCGTTGATGATCTTCAGCATGGTGGTCTTTCCGGTTCCGTTGTTTCCGATCAGTGCCACACGCTCGCCTCGTTTGATATCAAAGGAGATATCGGAGAACAGGGTCTGTCCCGGAAAGGCCTTGGAAAGCTCTTCCACGTGGAGCACGTCGTTTCCGCTTAACACCCGTGGCTCCAGAGAGATACGCATCCGGTCCTGGAGCTCAAGAGGTTTTTCAATCCTCTGTACACGGTCCAGCATTTTTTCACGGCTTTCCGCACGCTTGATGGATTTTTCACGGTTAAAGGATTTCAGCTTGGCGATAACGGCTTCCTGATGCTTGATATCCCGCTGCTGATTTAAGTATGCCTTGTACTGTGCGTCACGAAGCTGAGCCTTCTTGAGAGCATAGGCAGAATAGTTGCCGCTGTATACGCGAGTCTGTCCGGCTTCGATCTCAATGACCTTGGTGACCACCTTATCCAGAAAATAACGGTCATGGGAGACGATAAAAACAGCTCCCGGATAATTCAGAAGATAAGTTTCCAGCCAGGAGATGCTTTCCATATCCAGGTGGTTGGTTGGCTCATCCAGAAGCAGGATATCCGGCTTGGAAAGAAGCATCTTGCCCAGTGCCACACGGGTTTTCTGACCGCCGGAAAGAGTTTCAATCTGCTTGTCATAATCTTCCTCCGTGAAGCCGAGACCCTTTAAGACACCGGTCAGCTCACTTTTGTAAGCGTATCCGTTTTCCAGTTCAAACTGATGAGTCAGGCGGGTATAGGTTTCCATCAGACGGTTCAGATCATCACCGGTCACGGTGTTCATTTCCTGTTCCATATTGCGGATACGGCGTTCCATATCGATGATGTGCTGCTTGGTGGTAAGAAGCTCCTCGTAGATGGTATGATGTCCGTGGATATCCTGGTACTGGGCAAGATAGCCGATATTTTTATCCCGGGCAAGCACCACGGTACCGGAATCAGCAGAAAGCTCCTGCATGATGATCCGCAGCAGCGTGGTCTTTCCTGCACCGTTGCAGCCGATCAGAGCAGCCTTTTCACGGTCTTCAATGTGAAAGGATGCATCATTTACTTTTTCGCCAAAGGCCTTGCATATATTCTGACATGATAAAATCATAAAACTGTCCTCCTGTATAAAGAATCACCCCTGTTTATGTCTGAACAGGGAAAAATCCTCCACCTATTATAACGGAAACTGCCGGGATTTCAAAGAAAAAATCAATTATTAGAAAAAATATAAAGAAATTTGTACAGAATAGACAACTTTAATTGACAGGAAAATGTCAATTCGTTATAATTAACCTAGTGTAAGGTAAGGAGGAAAACTATCGTGGAGACAAAACAAATCTCGAAAGCGGTGATTAAGCGTCTGCCACGCTATTACCGCTACTTAGGAGAGCTGATGGAAGATAATGTAGAACGTATTTCTTCCAATGAATTAAGTAAGAAGATGCATACCACAGCTTCTCAGATCCGTCAGGATCTTAACAATTTCGGCGGTTTTGGGCAGCAGGGGTATGGCTATAATGTACACTATCTTTATACAGAGATCGGTAAGATCCTGGGACTGGATACCGTTCATCCGATGATCATCCTGGGAGCCGGTAATCTGGGACAGGCACTTGCCAATTATGTGGATTTTGAAAAGCGCGGGTTCAGGCTTGTTGGTATCTTTGACGTAAATCCTGTGCTTGAGGGCATCGCAGTCCGTGGACTTGAGATCCAGATGCTCAGTGAGCTTCCGTTTTTCCTGAGAGAGAATAACGTGGAGATCGCGATCCTGACACTTCCCAAGAATAAAGCCAAGGAAATGGCAGATATTCTGGTGGAGAACGGAATCAAGGCAATCTGGAATTTTGCACATCTTGATCTTGAGACACCGGATGATGTGATCGTAGAGAACGTTCATCTTTCCGAGAGTCTGATGACACTGTCTTATAATCTCAGCAAATACAGGCAGGAACATGTGGATAAGTAAGAATTGTTAAGCTGCCGGAAACGGCAGCTTTCTCTATGACAGAGGGGAGGCAGAAGACAGAATGAAGAAGCTTGTTACCTGCGCAGAAATGAAGGATCTGGACTCCACAACGATCCGTGAGATCGGAGTTCCCTCCGAGGTTCTGATGGAGCGGGCAGCACTGAAGGTGGTAGAGGAAACAGAAAAGTATCTCCAGAAGGACGAAAGGATCCTGGTAGTCTGCGGAAGCGGAAATAATGGCGGTGACGGTATCGCTGTTGCCAGATTGTTCCATCTGAAGGGAGTCCGGGCAGAGTATGCCCTTTATATGGTGCTGGGAGCACAGATACTCTTTATGATCTGCGGTACCGGACGTCTGGAGGTGATTTTAGATGCCATGAGACGTCTGGAAGGATATATCAAAATTGATCCGGCCTATCTGGGTGCTCTTCTGAAAATGGTTGGGATCACATATGTGGCTGAGTTTGCCTCCGGAATCTGTAAGGACGCGGGCTACAGCGCTTTGGGAAATCAGATCGAGATTTTCGGAAAGCTGTCTATTCTTGGGGTAAGTATGCCTGTTTTTTTGGCTCTCTTTGAAATACTGGATCAGTTTATGGGATAGTATGGCAGAATACTGTGATTTTGCTGGATCGGGGAGGGAGAGCTGCTATGGCACAGGGAAGAAAGGCAGTAAAATATGGACGAATCGGTATAAAACTGATAGTTTTTTTGATGGCTCTGTGGATAAGCGGCAGAGGGAGCACGATAACGGCGGGCGCTTTTTATGAAAAGGAAAATTTTGAAAATAATAAAGAGACAAGTGAAGAAATGGAGATTGGACAGGCTGCTCATGATATGGGGATTTCAGAGGAGCTGGAGCAGCTGCAGAAGTATCTTGATCGATCGTTGGGAGGAAAAAGCGGAACAGTGGATCTTTTATTTACGGATCTGATGAAGGCTTTTGCGTCAGGGAATCTGGGAGCGCTGGGAACAGCCATAAAAGAGGGATTCGGACAGCTTTTATTTTCACAGGTAAGGGAAGGAGCCGGGCTTTTGACTCAGGCAGCGGCTATTGGTCTTCTTGGAGCCATGTTTTCCGGGGCGGCTTCTGTTTTTAAAAACGGGCAGATCTCAGATACCGGATTTTATGTGGCATACCTTTTGCTGTTTGCCTGTCTGGCAGGCAGTTTTCTGACAAGTCTTTCCATTGCGGCAGAGGTTTTGGACCGGATTCTGGAGTTTATGGGTGTGCTGATACCGGCTTACTTTATGGCAGTGTCATTTTCAGGGGGGAGCATAACGGGAATCTGTATGTATGAGGCTATGATGGCGGCTGTCTTTTGTGTTCAGTGGCTGTCAAAGAGCGTATTTCTTACCGGAGTCAGAGTTTATGTGCTTCTGGTTTTGGGAAGCCATGTGATGAAGGAGCCGCTGCTGTCGAAAATGACCTCTTTGACAGAACAGGCAGTGGAATGGGGCATAAAAACCATGTTTGGTCTGATCTTGGGCCTCCATGTGCTGGAAGCCATGGTTCTGCCCTATGCAGACAGTGTAGGACGTTCCGGCCTTTTAAAGCTGGCAGAGGCCGTTCCGGGGCTGGGAGCCGGTGCAGGAGCGGCGGCCCGGATGGTATTAGGTTCAGGTGTATTGATCAAAAATACCATGGGAGCCGCAGGTGTGACAGTTTTGGCACTCATTGCTTTTCTTCCGGCGGCAAAGCTTCTTACACTTGCACTGTTCTATCAGGCGGCAGGAGCCATCATGCAGCCGGTGTGTGATAAGAGAATGGTTTCCTGTGTGATCGGTGTTTCCAGGGGACACAGGCTGCTGCTGAAGATTGTTTTATATTCTCTGCTTCTGTTTGTGATCGCCATTGCTGTTACCTGCAAGGCAGCGGATGTGGCCTATCTGTCTGCCTGACAGGACGGCATAGAAGGAGGGGAAGCAGAGATAAAAGGGAGGGGTTATGGCGGAGGCTCTTTTAGGCTGGGCCAGAAATATTATTTACTATATGGTCTTTCTTTCACTGGCAGAGCACCTTTTGGCCGGAAGCTCCTATGGACGATATCTGCGTTTATTTGGAGGGCTGGTTCTTGTGCTTGTTGTATTGGGGCCTTTTGGCTCATTGGGGGATTGGGAAAAACAGGTAAGCAGTCTGTTTGATCAGTTTACGTTTAGACAGGAGTCAAGGGAGCTTAAAAAAGAAATTTTTGGAATGGAAGAAAAGCGTCTGGCGGGCATAACGGGGCAGTACAGGGAAAATGTGGAAAAGGAGATAACAGCATTGGTCAAGGCACAGGGAATTGTCTGCTCTCAGGTAAGCGTACAGATGGAGGAAAATAAGGAAAGTTCCTCCTACGGGAAGATTTTGGCAATTGAGATTGAAGTATCGGGGGAAGATTTTTTTGAACAGGAAGGTTTCGCACAAGAGGGGGCCGGACAGGAAGGTTCTGGACGGGAAAATATCCGGGCAGCCGGGCAGATGCTTTTATCCCCTATATCAGAAGAACGTCCGGTGAGTATCGGCCGCATTGAAATCGGGGCGGGGGAGAAAAGAGAGGATAAGGAGGGTGTGAAGCAGGAGCTTTCAGAAAGGGAGAAGCAGGCGGCAGAGACGCTAAAAGGAAAGGTAGAAACGTATTATGGGCTGGAAGGAGAAGCTGTTAAAATTAAATGGAAAAATGACTAGGGAAAAATGGCTGCTGTTTCTGCTTGCAGGTGTATTTCTCATGCTTTTATCCGTTCCGGGAGGAGAGAAAAAGACTGTAAAAGAAGATCGTCCGAAGAGCGGAGAACAGGCAGCGGGGACGGAAGAACACAGTTTGGTTTCATGGGATATCAGCAGCTCTTTTTCTTCGCGCTCTTATGAAGAACGTTTGGAAAAGCGGATACGGGAACTGTTACGGTCTGTAGAGGGGGTTGGACAGGTGGATGTAATGGTAGTGTTAAAATCTACAGGCCAGAAGGTACTCAGGGTGGATCGTTCCGGCAGCAGCACGGTGACAAAGGAAACGGACTCTGCAGGCGGAAGCCGTGAGATTACAGAGAGCCAGTCGGAGGAAAGCACAGTCCTGCCTCAGTCCGGAGGCGGGTCAAACGGACCAGTGGTGGAAAAGGAATTATGTCCTGAAATTTCAGGAATCGTCGTCAGCGCCGACGGAGGAGGGAGTCCGGAGGTCTGTTCTGAAATTTCCCAGGCAATGGAAGCATTATTGGGGCTTCCGGCACATAAGATTAAAGTATTAAAGAGGGTGGAATAAAAAAGGAGTGCAGGACATGAAGATCAGGAACATGAAACAGGTAAAACAGGTCACAGCACATATGAAGGATGTAAAAATGAAACGGCTGTTCCGCAGAAACCAGATTATTATCACCACACTGGCTGTAATGATTGCTGCGGCAGGATATCTCAATTATGCAGGAAAACGCGATCTTGCCGCAGCAGGCAATATCTATGAAGCCGGGATGATGGATATTTCCGACGAAGATCTGCTGGCGGAAAATAAGGCCGCCGGTGATGACCTTTTGGAGATCGGAAGTCTGGATCAGGATTCGGATCAGGTGGAGGAAGCACTCCCCAGTGAAGGCCTGGCTCAGAAAGAAGAAGTCGGGGCAGAAGCAGCAGAGCAGCTGGCCGAGGCCGGAGAGAACATGGAAACGGAGACAGAGCAGCTGGCTCTGGCAGAGAAAGGCGGACAGGATGCTGTTTCAGAAGCCGGAGATGCACAGGATACCCCCGCAGGGATTGAAAATCCCGGAGAGGCAGTGCTTACCAGCGGCATGAGCGTGGCGGATTACATAGCAGGAGTTCAGTTAAGCAGGGAGCAGGTTCGAGCCAGAAATAAGGAAACCCTGATGAGCCTGATCAACAGTACCTCCATTGATGAAGCAGCCAAGCAGCAGGCCATTCAGGATATGATCCGCCTGACAGAGATTTCAGAAAAGGAAAATGCTGCGGAGACCCTTCTCATGGCAAAAGGCTTCTCCGATCCGGTAGTAAGCATTGCAGATGAAAAAGTAGATGTAGTGATCAATGCCCCCTCGATCACAGATCCGCAGAGGGCTCAGATTGAGGATATTGTGAAACGGAAAACAGAGGTGGGAGCCGACCAGATCATTATTACGCTTTTGAATATGGAGGAGTAGGAGAAAAAGAGGTTGACAGCAGTATGATCAAATAGATGTGTATAGGAAAGACAGCCTGACGGAAAGGAATTTCTGTTGGGCTTTTTTTGTGTAGATATTCGGTGCGGATGGAGAGTTATCGTTTTTTTTGAAAAGAAATATTGACAGTAACTTCAAAAACTGTATGTTAAACTTAACAGAACCCACCACGCCTCTGATTTTCATGCGCAACCCGGTGGGTCTTTCTTATTTATAGGATATTTTATTTACCAACATCTGATGGTGAAGTGTTGTCGATAAGAACTTTGCCATTTTTGCGTTAAGAGGAAAAAGAACTATTAAATGCGGCAAAATAAAAGTAAGATATTTCATAATAAAATAGATTTGTTGCCGATATTATGGTATACTTATAAAGATAGATTCGTGACTGGAAAAGTGATCGCATGAAGAATGTGAGGTAAACTATGCTTGAAAATAAATTAGGTATTACAGATTCTACAGAATTAGCAAGAAT
>ERZ833782.2874-NODE-2874-length-10270-cov-3.670876_pt1 | contig 10270 bp, 4 predicted proteins | sample MGYA00519577_ERZ833782 | MGnify/ENA primary metagenome ERZ833782 (study PRJEB31850, sample SAMEA3708745) | human gut metagenome | biome: human gut; feature: human-associated habitat; material: faeces | place: China | collected 2014 ...
CAGGAATGCCGCCGCGCGGCTTCCTTCAAAGAGGGATACCGTTTGATGGCATCCAGATAGGCCACCACGATCGCCTTTTTGGAGGAGCCGCCGTAGCGGCGGTTCAGCTCTGCCTCCAGCGTCTCTTCCCGCTCCCACAGATTCTGCCCCACAAAGAGGCGGGAGAGGAATGTCTCGGTCAGGTCCACCGTATGGGTGCAGCCGAATTGCAGGATCTGGTCGGTCTCCGGGTCTACCTCAAAGGCGAGGTAAAAGGAATTGAAGATCTTGGTGATGGCGTTATCCAGGTTGGTGCGGGACTCGCCGATCAAATACACACTCTCTGACATCACTGTGCCTCCTCCTGACTGCTGCTTATACTGTATGCTCTATTATGCCGTCCCGGGCGGCGGGAAGCAAGCGTTTTTTAGGACTTACAGGCTGTTTCTGTGGAAAAAGTCCAGTGCGTTCTGATAGAGGATGCCGGAGGCCACCGGCTCGGGGATGTTGCGGGAGAGCAGATACTCATAGATCCCGGCCGCCTTGGCAGGGGAGTCCAGGCACTCAGGGAGCTGGGCGCCGTCGAAGTCGGAGCCCAGAGCCAGGCACTTCTCCGCCCCCAGGGAGAGGAAGTGGTCCACATGGCGGTACAGATCATCCAGGCTCTCCACATTCCGGTCATCACGGAGGAAGGCCACGAAATAGTTCAGGCCGATGAGGCACTCACGGCGCACCATCTCGCGGATCATATCATCGGTGAGGTTGCGCTTGTGGGCGGCCACGGAACGGGCGTTGGAGTGGGTGGCGGTAAAGGGCTTCTGAGCTACCTCCAACAGGTCAGCGAAGCCGGCGTCATTCAGGTGGGAGACGTCCGCCAGGATATTGTACTTCTCCAGTTCAGGAATCAGCTTCTTGCCGAAGTCGGTCAGGCCGTGCTCGCTGACGTGGCCGGAACCGATTTCATTCTCACCGTTCCAGGTGAGGGTGATGGCCTTGACTCCGTCCTCTGCCAGCAGGCGGACCCGGTCCAGGTCGCCAGCCAGGGCAGAGCCGTTTTCTACACTGAGGAAGGCAGCAGTCCGGTTGGACTGGAACGCCTCTTCCATATCAGCGCAGGTGCGGCAACGTTTTACGCGGTCAGAGAACTTGTCCATCTGGCGGATGAAGTTGTCCCGATTGGCCTCGTAATAGCGGATGGCATCCTCACCGCGGCATTCATCGGGGATAAAAATGGCGTAGAACTGGGCCCAATGGACCCCTTCGGGGATGCTGGTCAGGGACAGGACACGCTGGGGATCATCCAGAGTATCGGTCCCAAGACCGCTGCTGTACTTGCAGTCAGTCAGAGTATCACAGTGCAGATCGATCAGTGCATAAGGTTTCATAGCTATATTCCTGCCTTCCAAACTTATGGTGGGATGAGGCCGGTTGGCTCTCTCGGCAGGGCAGATGCCACGCCGGGGAAGATCGGCCGTTAGGTGGAGCCCCCCGAACCCCAGTGGGGCCGGGGGGCGGGACATTGCAAGAGGTGTGCGTTACTTCTGGAACATCTGGGTGAAGATCACGGCACACTCCGCACGGGTGGCGGAACCGGCAGGCGCCAGGGTGGTGGCGCTCCGGCCGGAGATCAGGCCGCTGCCTACAGCCCAGCTCATGGCGTCTTTGGCCCAGACGGAGACGGCGGCGGAGTCGGCATAACCGGACAGGTCGGCGGTCTTGGACACATTCATGCCCTTCTTCTGGGCGTAGCTGTGGAGAATTACGGCCAGCTGCTCACGGGTGACAGGGGCGTTGGGATCCATGCGGCCGTCGGGGTAACCGGCGATCACGCCCTGGCCCTTGGCCCACTGCATGGCATTGTGGAACCAGGCATTTGCAGGCACGTCAGAGATGGCAGCCGCGCCGGAGACGGTGGGCTTGCCCTCACGGGCGTACAGGATCTGGGCGACCATGGCGCGGGTGACGGTGCCCTTGGGATCGAAGCGGTCGGCGGAGACACCGGCCATCAGGCCCATGTCCACGGCGTCCTGCACCGCGTCATAGAACCAGTCGTTCTTGGAGACGTCGGAGAAGCCGGGCTGCTCCGCAGCGCCCTCCAGGGCAAAGGTGGCGCGGATGGTCTGGTCGCTGGTGACATTCTTAAAGGTGTAGGAGTCCACAGCGCCCACGCTCTTGCCGTTGACGGTCACGTCAGCGATGGCGTAGCCCTTGTCAGCGGTGATGGTGTAGGTCTTGGAATCGTTCTTCTCCACACGGACGGTGCCCTTGGGGCTGATGGAGCCGCCCTTTCCGGCAGAGGCGCGGATGGCATAGGTGGGATCGGAGTGATCGCTGCCGCCGCTGGAGCTGCCGGTGTTCTCATGGAACAGATCAGCCAGGATCTCGGCAGGAGTCATATCGGCATAGCCATCAGGATCGGAGATCACGCCATTCTTCAGGTTCCAGCTGAACTTACCAGCATAGTCACCATAAACCTTGGTATAGCTGTCAAAGGTCAAACACAGGACCTGGTCACCGTAGCGCTCGCTCCACTGGGGGAAGTACTTGTTCATGTACTGGTTGGCCAGCTTATAGGCCTCGCAGTTCTTGTTAGGACCGATGGCGCTGATCTGCACACCGGCACCGTTGGTGGTGTTGGGGGTGGAGTGCATAAATACGATGGAGCCATCCTTGCAGGTGCCAAGGGAGATCCACACATGGCCGTTCATGGAGAAGATGTCGCCAGGCTTGAACTCATGGCCCTCATAGATGCGGCGGCCATCGCCGTCCTCATCGACCCAAGGCTTGCCGGTGGTTTCATCCATCAGCACATCGCCCATATCCATGGTGCCCCAGCCCTCATTGGAAGCGAAGACACCAGCCTGCTTGGTAGCGGACATCACGTAACCCTTATTGTCGGCCACGGTGCTGTTCTCGGTGTTCATCAGGTTGTAGACAGACCAGCCAACATAGCCGGAGCAGTCAATACCAGCGTAATAATACTGGTTCCATGCGTTGTGGGGATAGTAACTCTCAGCGGGATTGGGGTTCTTATAGTGGTAGGTCTTGTCCTGGCTCTGGAAGAAGTCGATCCAGCTCTGAGACAGGCCGATGGTCATGGACTGGTTGGAGGAGTTCACATCCTGCCAATCCCAGGTGCCGCCATAGACGTACAGGGCAGTGCCCACAGGCTCCATAGCGGTAGCCAGGAAGTTCTTCAGGGTCTTCTTGCCGGGGGTGCCAGACACAGGAGCCTTGTACTCTTCAGCGACAAAGGCTTTGTAGACGGTCTCGGCCTGATCGCCATTGACCATGACCTTGACGGTGTCGCCCACGGCAACCGTAGCAGCCTTGACGGAGGAACCGCCGGCCTTGGAGGTAATCTCGTAGGTCTTGGAATCTGCGGTGTTCAGGGTCTTGCCGTTCACGGTGATGGTGTCATTGCCGATGGCGGTGACCTCACCCATGACCACATTGCTGTGGCCCTTGTCCTTCAGCTCAACGTCAATGACCTGAGCCTCGTCCTTCACGGTGATGTCGTAGATATAGCCCTCCTGGAGCTGGTTCTGGATCTCGAACTTGCCGCCGTCAGCGGGAATGGTGTAAGTCTTGATGTCGCCATCGATGAAGAAACGGTGCTTGAAAGATTCCTTCTCAGTCTTGGTTACAGTACCATAATTCTCAACGCCCAGATAGACGGCTTCCATGGTCTGCTGGGGGATTGTGATACCCTCGAACAGGTCGGCCAGGATCTCGTCAGCTTTCTTATTGGCATAGCCATCAGGGTCAGCGAGAGTGTTCTTCAGATCCCAGCTGAACTTGCCGGCATCTTTGCCGCTGTACTTAGTGTAGCTGTCAAAACTCTTATAGACCTTGTGATAGCGCTCCCACCACTGGGGATAGTACTTACTCATGTACTCCTCAGCCAGCTTCACGGCCTGGCAATTCTCGGAATCGCCCACACCGTTGATCTGGACGCCGCCGCCGCCCTGGCCGTTGATGCTGTCAGAGGGGGTGGAGTGGAGGATGACCAGAGAGCCGTCCTCGCACTTGCCCAGGCAGATCCAGACGTGGCCGTTCATGGAGAAGATGTCGCCGGTCTGGAAGTGATCAGGTTTAAAGGGCTTCTCCTGGCTCCAGGTGCCCCACTTCTGAACCTCGGCAAAGTTCTTGGCCTGCTTGGTGGCGGACATGACATAGCCAGTGTTGTCAGCCACAGTACTGTCCTCGGTGTTCATCACATTGTAGACAGACCAGCCGACAAAGGCGGAGCAGTCAATACCAGCGTAGTAATACTGGTTCCATGCGTTGTGAGGATAGTAGCTCTCGCTGGGGTTGGCGCTGTTCTTATAGGTGTAGTTGGCGTCCTGGCTCTGGAAGAAGTCGATCCAGCTCTGGGACAGGCCGATGGTCATGGACTGGTTAGAGGAGTTCACGTCCTGCCAGTCCCAGGAGCCGCCGTAGACGTACAGAGAGGTGCCAACGGGGGTCAGAGCAGTGGCCAGGAAGTTCTTCAGGGTCTTCTCGCCGGGGGTGCCGGACACAGGAGCCTTGTACTCCTCGGCAACAAAGGCCTTGTAGACAGTCTTGGCCTGATCGCCATTGACCATAACTTTAACGGAGTCGCCTACCTTGACAGAGGCAGCCTTCACAGAGGAGCCGCCGGCCTTGGAGGTGATCTCATAGGTCTTGGAATCTGCGGTGTTCAGAGTCTTGCCGTCCACAGTGATGGTGTCCTTGCCGATGGCAGTGACCTCGCCCATGACTACATTGGCATGGCCCTTATCCTTCAGCTCAACATCGGTGACCTCGTTGGCGGTCACATCAATGTCATAGACATAGCCTTCCATCAGCTGGTTCTGGAGGCTGTATGTGGCATCAGCGTCCACAGTGAAGGTGCGGACGTCGCCGTCTACGAAGAACTGGTGCTGGAAGGTGGGCTTGTGGTCCCAGTTGGTATTCCGGTCACCGTAGCCCTTGACGCCCAGATATACGGCCTCACCGTGATAGGTGTCAAACAGGTCGGCCAGGATCTCGTCAGCGCTCATATTGGCATAGCCATCAGGGTCAGCGAGAGTGTTCTTCAGATCCCAGCTGAACTTGCCGGCATCTTTGCCGCTGTACTTAGTGTAGCTGTCAAAACTCTTATAGACCTTGTGATAGCGCTCCCACCACTGGGGATAGTACTTACTCATGTACTCCTCAGCCAGCTTCACGGCCTGGCAATTCTCGGAATCGCCCACACCGTTGATCTGGACGCCGCCGCCGCCCTGGCCGTTGATGCTGTCAGAGGGGGTGGAGTGGAGGATGACCAGAGAGCCGTCCTCGCACTTGCCCAGGCAGATCCAGACGTGGCCGTTCATGGAGAAGATGTCGCCGGTCTGGAAGTGATCAGGTTTAAAGGGCTTCTCCTGGCTCCAGGTGCCCCACTTCTGAACCTCGGCAAAGTTCTTGGCCTGCTTGGTGGCGGACATGACATAGCCAGTGTTGTCAGCCACAGTACTGTCCTCGGTGTTCATCACATTGTAGACAGACCAGCCGACAAAGGCGGAGCAGTCAATACCAGCGTAGTAATACTGGTTCCATGCGTTGTGAGGATAGTAGCTCTCGCTGGGGTTGGCGCTGTTCTTATAGGTGTAGTTGGCGTCCTGGCTCTGGAAGAAGTCGATCCAGCTCTGGGACAGGCCGATGGTCATGGCCTGGTTGGAGGAGTTCACATCCTGCCAGTCCCAGGTGCCGCCGTAGACGTACAGGGCGGTGCCCACGGGCTCCATGGCGGTGGCCAGGAAGTTCTTCAGGGTCAGCTTGCCGGGCACGCCGCTGACAGGGGCGGTGTAGTCCTCGGCAATAAACATCCGGAACAGCTTGGTTACATGGTCATCAGAGTCTACTACGATGCGGACGGTCTCATCCTGCTTGAGCTCATTAAACTTGATGTCCTGAACAGTGGCCCCGCCGGCCTTGGAGGTGATGTCATAGAGCTCGGCATCCTTGTTGATCGTAAAGGACTCATTGTCCACCTTGATCCGCCAGTCGCCGTCATCATCGGTCCACACTTTGGTCAGGACACCGGCCACATCGCCCTCTTCCATCTCGGCACCGGTGACTGTATAGCCGCTGATGGTGATATCGTAGATGTAGCCCTCCTGGAGCTTGTTCTGGAGTTCGAACTTGCCGCCGTCGGCGGGAATGGTAAAGGTCTCTTCATGGCCATCCACAAAGAAACGGTGCTCAAAAGATTCCTTCTCATCCTTGGTGACCCTGCCATAGTCCTTCACTCCCAGGTAGACAGCATCGTCGCCGATGGCTGCCCGGGGGGCATTCCCTGATTCTGCTGCAAACGCTGGCACTGCCAGGGACGACAGCATGGACGCGGAGAGAAGCAGGGCGCAAAGCTTCTTCTTCATTCGTTGCACATTCCTTTCCTGATTGTTATGAGTTTAGAGCTCTGTATATTCCAGGACCTCCTTGGTCCTTAGGAATTCCTCATAGCGCAGGCCGCGGTCCTCGGTCTCCATCTCGCCCACCTGGTTGTCGTACGGGTCGGCGCGCCAGTGATCCTTGGGGACATCAAAGTCGCCCTGGAACTGGGTGTTGGCCACCATGCGGAAGGTGTCCAGGTTTCCGAAGTAGTGGAGACGGCGCTCTTCGTTGTTCTCCCGGACCGCACCGACTCCGAAGGAAGGATCCGCGTACAGCCAACCATAGGGTGCGGCATAGAACTGGGCCCAGTCATGGGCACCGCAGAAGCCGGGCTCTACCTTCCAACCGCTCTGCCACCGGGCGGGAACACCAGCACAGCGGCACAGCGTGATGAACAGCAGGGCGAATACGCCGCAGTCGCCGGTGCGGCTCCGCGCGCAGTTCTCCGCAATGTTTTCCAGGCTGAAATAGGCCGGCATGAAGTTGTAAGAGGCGTTTTTGGTGATGAAGTCATAGATCCGGCGGGCCTTCTCCAGGTTGGAGTCTGCGCCCTGAGTCAGAACCCGGGCCAGTTCCCGGAGATACGGAGTGAAGAGGATGTGGGGGGCCTCCTCACCCAGCCAGCGCTGGGCATCCTCGGGAAGTTCGGGGGCGCCAGGGGCGGTTTCCGGCCGGGTCAGATCGTGGTAGTGCAGGGTCTGAGTGAAGGAGAACTCTACCTCAAAGGGGTGGTTCTCTTCCATCACTTCCTCCCAGAAGATGACCCGCTGAGGAGCGTCCTCGGGAGAGATATGAGTGGGCTCGGGAGAGACCCGCTCGATACGGATGTCGCTCTGGGCATCACACGCACAGGGCAGAGGCAAATAGGCCCGTACCCGGCGGCCCGGCTCAAAGCACTCATCCTTCATCTGGACAGTAGCCCGGCAGCGCACACGGCTGGCGGCAGTTCCCTCTGTGCGGAGTTGATTTGCAACCCGGTCCAGACGGCCTTCGGGATCTTGCCCGTCCGCTCCGGCGGTCCTGACGCCCGCCCGGGCGGCAAAGGCCGCGTTGGTCTTGCAAAGCGTTTCAAAGAAACGGTCGAAGTAGTGGGGGACGCCGTGGTCATAGATCCAGTCGATCTTCCACTGGTCCTCCAGGGCGTCGAACTCCGCCTCGGTGAAGTCGGGAATGTGCTCCCGCACCAGGGCCAGGGCCTCCTCCTTGGGATAGGGGTAGTCCAGAGGCAGACGGAGGATGAGTTCACGCTGAACGGTCAGGCAGCGCTTGAGTGCCTCAGGAGTAGTGGGGGAAGCCAGGTGGCGGTCAATGGCGGCCACAGCTCCCTCAAAGTCTCCGTGGAGTTTCCGACGAAGTACATCGTTGGGCAGTCCGATGTGGAGATAACGGAAATTTTCGTTGATGTTCATGGTTCTCCTTTCCATTTTTGCCAGTGCTTAGATGAAAAAGGGTAAAAAGGTGCGCCGGACCTCCGGGGCCCGGCGCACCGGTGTCGCATCAGACGAACATATGAAGGATGGCGCCCATACCCAAACCGAGTAGGTTGCCGATGGCCGCGCCCAGCACGCCCATCAGAACGCCGATGCCGGCGAAGGACGCGTCATAAGCGGTAGCCACAATGGGGGCCGATGCACTGCCGCCGATGTTAGCCAGGGAGGCAGTGGAGACCATGCACAGATCCCAGTGGAAGATCTTGGACAGGATGAACATGACAACCACGTGCAGCACCAGAACCAGCATGCCGTAAACGACCCACATGGGGGCGGACAGCAGATCGGTGACGGAGGCGGTGGAGGCCAGCAGGGAGACAACAGCGTACAGATAGATGTTGGACATCTCCTCCACGGCGGGCAGCTTGCCCAGAGGAGTCATGGCGCAGATCAGGCCCAGTACAGTGACAAACACGGTGGTGCAGGTGCCCTTGTCGAACATATCCAGACCCACGTTGGCCAGACCAGCGTTCATGGCGGCGCCCACAGACTGGGAGATAGCGGAGACCAGCAGGGACAGACCGATCAGGAAGATCCAGTCGCCGGAGGTAGCCTTGCGGGCCTTATCCTTCTCCACCTCAGCGTTGGCGGCGGCGGCGATGGCGTCCAGGCCGGAGGTATTGGCCTTGGTGGCCTTGTTCCACTTGTTGGCATAGCGGACGGCCAGCAGCAGCAGGGCGATCCACACGGAGTAGCACACGGTGTCCAGAGCCAGGGCGCAGCTGTAAGCGCCGCTGTCCACGGGCAGGGCATCCTGCATAGCGGCCATGTTGGCGGAGCCGCCGACCCAGGAGGCGTACAGAGCGGCCACGGCGGCCCAGGTCTTCTCACCGCCGCCCAGGGGGCCCATAAAGACAGGATAGAACACCAGGAAGCCAAGGCCAAGGGTTAGGGAGCAGCCCAGGAAGATGGCGATCATCCGGCCGCCCAGCTTGGCCAGCTTGCGGAAGTCGCACCGCAGCAGCATAACGAAAATCATGGCGTACAGCAGGTTGTTCTTCAAGGCGGAGTAGACCGCGGAGCAGGCGTCCGAGGCGTACAGGCCCATGGTGCAGAAGATCATGTTCAGCACATAGATCCACACCAGGGGGGGGACCACATTAAAGACCTTCCACTTAGTGTACTTCTCCAGAGCCAGCAGACCGCCGGCCAGGAACATCAGAAATGCGATGTAAGTAAAGCCGTTTGTGATGGTAAACATAGTTTTGTTTCCTCCCTATTTCTAGTGATTGGGGATCTGTCTCCCAGCACACGACCCGGGGGACAGTGGGAAGCGGAGCTTCCCAGTTTTGACACACCTCTCTCTCCTTGAACTTGGGGCGCTGCGCTCTGTCCTCCTTCCAGTTGGTTTTGCATACAAAAAAACCAGCAAAAACAAGAAGCACGTAAAGACGTACCCTTATTTTGGCTGGATTTTATCTGTGGTGACGGGACGGAAAGGACCCCTCAGACAGCTAAAGCAGCAATTCACTTGATAATAGATATTATAGCAATTTCAACGAAAAAGTCAAGTGACTTTTGCGCTTGGATGTGGAAAAAGATAATTGGTGATGAAAAACCCCCTTCTATATGGGGATTTAGGCCCTGTCATAATGAAAAAAGTGTGGTGGACAAGCCGACGGGAACCGACAGGAAGTGTGTGGAGGTGGTTTGGACTGTCAATTTGCACAAACGATTGATAAGATGAATATTCTTTCATTCTGCTTGACGGGTGGACGGACCGCACCGTATAATGGAGCCCACAGAAATGGAGCGGAGCGGCCCAGCCGTGCGCTCCGAAGCAGAAGGAGGGAGGAGCAGGATATGGGACAAAAGGCGATCCTGATGGCGGGCCTGCTGACTGTGGCCCTGTCCGCCTGCGGCGGTCCGTTTTCCATGGAGGAGACTGCGGGAGGCGAGGGCGCGCTCTCCGGCTCACAGGCGTTGCAGAGTGGAGACGGCTCAGCCTGCTCCATGGAGCGGTCCTGTGCGGTGCTGTATATCGGCGTCGGGAACCAGTTTGCGGAGTATCCGGTGGAGTACACCGGCGAGTTGGATGAGAATGGACAGATCCCGCCGGAGGAGGTGGTGTCCGCCATGGCCAGCCTCACCGGCTGGAGCCTGGATCTGGCAGAGCCGATCTTTTCCGGAAAGGGCGGGATCACGGTCTCCTTCGCGGATACCTCCGCCCTGTTTGTCGGCCCTCCGGAGGAACAGAGGGAGGAGTTCCGTGTTTATGACGCCCTCCAGCTGGACCAGACGATTCTGGACAGCCTGAAGAAAACCCTCCAGTGCTGGGCGGTGGACCCGGAGCTGGGGGACCCAGACCAGGTGGACGTCTGGTTCTGCGGGGCGGAGGGCGGCGACCTGGCCCTCCCCGGCACAGGGGTGACCATCCCAGCGGCTCAGCCCTATGAGCA
>ERZ833782.2876-NODE-2876-length-10249-cov-3.101236_pt1 | contig 10249 bp, 6 predicted proteins | sample MGYA00519577_ERZ833782 | MGnify/ENA primary metagenome ERZ833782 (study PRJEB31850, sample SAMEA3708745) | human gut metagenome | biome: human gut; feature: human-associated habitat; material: faeces | place: China | collected 2014 ...
GGATCCGGACCGGGCGGCAGAGCTGGCCCGGGAGCTGTGCGAGCTGAACCGGGAGCGTCAGGCCGTGGAGGGGGAGATCTTTCAGGACTCCGTCCGGCGGCTGGAGGAGACGCCCCAGGAGGGGGTCATCCTGCTGGCGGACGGGGGCTGGCACCAGGGAGTGGTGGGTATCGTGGCCTCCCGCCTGGCGGAGAAGTACGGCTGTCCCGCCTTTATGGTGTGCCTGGACCAGGGCGTGGGCAAGGGATCATGCCGCTCCTGGGGCGGGATCAACCTGTTCCAGCTTCTGGCCCGGTGCGGCGATTTGCTGGAGGGCTTTGGGGGCCATGCCCTGGCCGCCGGCTTCACCGTGCGGGAGGAGAAGCTTCCGGAGCTGTCCGCCCGGCTGCGCCGGCTGGTGATGGAGGAGCACCGGGGGGAGGAGCTGCCCTCGGTGCTGGAGGCGGACGCGGCGGTGCTGCCCCAGGAACTTACAGTGGAGGCGGTGGAGCAGCTGGACTGGCTGGAACCCTGTGGCACCGGCAACCCCAGGCCGGTACTGGTTCTCACTGGGGCCCATGTGCTCAGTGCCGCCCAGGTGGGCCGGGGCCGGCATCTGAAGCTGCGGCTGGAGGCCAGGGGGGTCCCGCTGGACGCCATCTTCTTCTCCGCTGACGGTGGAGAGCTGGGTCTGACCGCCGGCTGCCGGGTGGATGTGGCCTTCTATCCCCAGATCAACGAGTTTCGGGGGCTGCGCTCGGTCCAGCTTCAGGTGGTGGATCTGCGCCGGGCCATGACCCGGGCCCAGTTGGAGCAGTCCATTTATGAAAAATACCGGCGGGGAGAGCGCCTCACGCCGGTGGAGGCCCAGTCCCTGCTGCCCACCCGGGCGGAATTTATCTGCCTGTGGCGGTATTTGAAGCGCCAGAGCGCCGGGCAGCCCATCCTCCGGGACACTGTTCCACGCATTGCCCGGGGGGCCGCCCGCTCCGGCGGGCAGCCAGAGCTGCCCACTCACACCCTGGTGTGCCTGGAGGTGATGGAGGAGCGGGGGCTGCTCACCCTGGTCCAGCAGTCTGGACAGCTGGAGATCATCCTGCACCAGCTGGAGCACAAGGTGGATCTGAACGCATCGGCGATCCTGAAAAAACTGCGGAAGGCCACGCAGGAGAATTAGGAGTTAGGAATGAGGAATTGACCGTCCTGGCTCCTGCCCGATCAAATTCCCAATTTCTTATTCCTAATTTGTCAGAAGGTGATCGTATGGATCCGATTTTAGAGCGCTATCAGGCTCTTGAGGACAAGGTAGCCGCCTATACGCCCAATTTAGATACCAAGCGGCTGTTTGACGCATTTACCTATGCGGACACAGAGCACCACGGGCAGCTGCGCAAGAGCGGCGAGCCCTATATCATCCATCCCCTGGCGGTGGCCGACATCGTGGCCGACCTGGGGCTGGATGTGGACTCGGTCATTGCCGCCCTGCTCCACGACTGCATCGAGGACACCGACGCCACCCATGAGGAGATCGCCAAAAAATTCGGCAAGTCAGTGGCGGAGCTAGTGGAGGGGGTCACCAAGCTGACGCGGGTGCAGTATGTCTCCAAGGAAGAGGAGCAGATGGAGAACCTGCGCAAGATGCTCATGGCCATGGCCCACGACATCCGGGTGATCCTCATTAAGATCTGCGACCGGCTGCACAATATGCGTACCATGGAGTACCAGTCCCCCCGGAAGCAGCGGGAAAAATCTCTGGAGACCATGGAGATCTACGCACCGCTGGCACACCGCTTAGGTATGCAGAAGCTGAAATGGGAACTGGAGGACCTCTCTTTGCGCTATTTGGACCCCGTGGGATACAAGGAGATCGAGGAGGAGATGTCCGCCCGCTCCGCCGCCCATGAGGAGTTCCTGGCCTCCATCCAGCTGCGCATCCAGCAGCGGATGGAACAGGAGGGGATCCGGTGCAAGGTGTACGGCCGGGTGAAGCATACCTACTCCATCTACCGGAAAATGTTTGCCCAGAACAAGACGCTGGACGAGATCTTCGACCTGTACGCCTTCCGGGTAATCGTGGATGACATCCCGGAGTGCTACAACGTGCTGGGCTGTATTCACGATATGTTCAAGCCGGTGCTGGGGCGGTTTAAGGACTACATCGGCACGCCCAAGCCGAATATGTACCAGTCCCTCCATACCACGGTCATCGGCCGGGAGGGCATTCCCTTCGAGGTGCAGATCCGAACCTGGGAGATGCACCAGACCGCGGAGTACGGCATCGCGGCCCACTGGAAGTACAAGCAGGGGATGGCCAACAAGAAGCTGGGCAGCGAGGTGGACTTCGAGTGGGTCCGCAAACTGCTGGAGAGCCAGCAGGACACCGACGCGGAGGAGTTTGTCCGCACCCTGAAGGTAGATATGTTTTCCGATGAGGTGTTTGTATTTACCCCCAACGGGGACGTCAAGAGCCTGCCCGCCGGGGCCACCCCCATCGACTTCGCCTATAACATCCACTCCGCCGTGGGCAACAGCATGGTGGGGGCCCGGGTGAACGGGCGGATGGTGCCCTATGACACCCACCTGAAAAACGGCGACATCGTGGAGGTGCTCACCTCCAAGGCGGCCAAGGGCCCCAGCCGGGACTGGCTCAAGATCGCCAAGAGCAACGAGGCCCGGAACAAGATCCGCCAGTGGTTCAAGCGGGAGCGCAGGGAGGAGAACATCGCCACTGGCCGGGCCCTGTTTGAATCAGAGCTGAAGCACGCCAAGATCCCTCTGAGTTCCATCACGGCGGAGGATGTGCTGCCCAGCATCCTGCGGAAGGTCCGTTTCGGGACACTGGACGAGCTGTATGCCTCCATCGGCTACGGCGGCACCACCGCGGTGAAGAGCGTGGCCCGCATCAAGGACGAGCTGCTCCGCCTGGGACGGCTGAAGGCGGAGAAGGCCGCGGCGTCCTCCCGCACCACGGCGGAGAGCGTCATCGTCCCCGGCACGGCCGCCCCGGTGGACGTCAGCCAGCTGAAGGGCTCCAACAAGCATACCGACTCGGGGATCATCGTGGAGGGACTGGGCAACTGCCTGGTGAAATTTGCCAAATGCTGCACCCCCGTTCCCGGCGACCCGGTGATCGGGTTCATCACCCGGGGTTACGGGGTGTCCGTCCACCGGGCGGACTGTCCCAACGCCGCGCCGGAAAACCGAAAGCCGGAGGAGGCCGCCCGCTGGGTGCGGGTGTCCTGGGTGGACAGCAAGCTGCCCAACTACCGCACCGCCCTGGAGGTGGCCTCCAAGGACCGGGATAATCTGACTCTGGATGTGGCTATGGCCCTGTCGGCGGCCAAGGTAAAGGTCACCGCCCTGTCCGCCCGCTCCATGCCGGACGGACACGCCATCCTCCGCATCGAGGTGGAGGTGCGGGACAAGGAGGAGCTGGCTTCGGTCATCAATAAGCTGAACAACATCCAGGGGGTCTATCATGTGGCCCGGATGACCGGGAAGTAAGAACTGCGCGGGGCTTACCCGCGCCTGTCGTTCATAATCTGAGCTGTGAGGTCGATATTATGAGAGCAGTTGTTACCCGGGTGTCCTCCGCCTCCGTTACCATTGACGGGGCGGTGCGGGGCGCCATTGAAAAGGGCTATCTGGTTCTGCTGGGAGTAGGTCCCCAGGATACGGAAGCTGTGTGCGATAAGCTGGCCGAAAAAATCTGTAATCTGCGGATCTTTGAGGACGAAAACGGAAAAATGAACCTGAATTTGGAGCAGGTGGGGGGCGCTCTTCTGGTGGTGAGCCAGTTTACCCTCTACGCCGACACCAAGAGCCGCCGCCCTGGTTTTACCGGGGCGGCCAAGCCCGATGTGGCCATTCCCCTCTATGAGCGATTTATGGACCAGTGCCGTCAGCGGGGGTTCCAGGTGGAGCATGGGGAGTTCGGAGCGGATATGCAGGTGGCGTCGGTCAACGACGGGCCGGTCACCATCTTATTTGAATTATGAATGAGGAGTTAGGAGTTAGGAATTAGGAATTGGATAAAAGCTGTCTGCATTCCGCTTTCATTTTGTGAGCCGTGACAGCGCGGAACACCATAATTCCTAACTCATCATTCCTAATTCCTGATTTCCGACTCACGAGAGGAGGACAAATGATGAAGGTTAAAGTCATGCAGGTAGGGCCTATCGGAACCAACTGCTATATTCTGGAGGACGAGACCACCGGCAAGGCCGCCGTCATTGACCCCGGGGACGAGGCGGAGCGGATCCTGGCTGCGCTGAAGGAGGGCGGGGCGGAGGTGACCCACATCCTGCTCACCCACGGCCACTATGACCACACCACCGCTGTCCCGGAGTTGGAGAAGGCACTGCCCCAGGCGGCCATCTATATCCACCGGGGCGACGCCAATGGTGCGGGCAACACCCTGTTTCCCCTGGCGGGACAGGTGGCCGGTCTGAACTTCTATGACGAGGGGGACCACATCCAGGTGGGCTCCATTGATGTTCAGGTCCTCCACACCCCGGGGCACTCCAAGGGCTCCGTCACGCTGAAGGCGGGGGACGTGCTGTTCACCGGGGACACCCTGTTCTGCGGCTCCTGTGGCCGCACGGACCTGCGGGGGGGCAGCTATGAGGAGATCATGGCCTCTCTGAAGCGGCTGGGCCAGTTGGAGGGGGACTATCACGTCTGTCCCGGCCACGACCGGACCTCCACCCTGGAGCGGGAGCGGCAGTACAACCCCTTCCTGCGGGAGGCCATGGGACAGCGGAGTTGAGGAAGGAACAGCGATGAAATTAGTGCTAAAGGGGCACGACGAGCGGTATGTTGTGGAACAGGGGATGCTGAACCTGTTTCCTGGTGAGCGGCCCGTCTATGAGCCCATTGGCCCGGAGGATGACACCTGGGCCCGGGTCTCCCTCCGGGAGGAGGCGGACGGCTGTACCGTGGAGGTGGAGCTGTCCTGGCGGGGGACGGCGGCAACCCACCGGCTGGACGCCCCCCTGACGGGGGACGAATTTCAGCGGGAGGGCCTGCGCCGCCGGGCCATCGGCCGGTGCTTTTTCCTGGCCGCCCATGGGGTCACCGGTACTGCGCCCCCCTGGGGGATGCTCACCGGCGTGCGCCCGGTGAAGCTGCCCACCCGGGAGATGGCTGCCGGAGCCACCCCGGAGCAGGCACGGGCCAGCCTGGAGCGGGACTGCTATGTCTCCCCGGAGCGGGCGGAGCTGGCGGTGGACTGCGCCCAGGCCAGCCTGAATGCCCAGCGCACTCTGAAGGAGGACGAGGTCTCTCTCTATGTGGGCATCCCCTTCTGTCCCACCCGGTGCGCCTACTGCTCCTTTGTGTCCGCCGATGTGGGCCGGACGCTGAAGCTGCTGGAGCCCTATCTGGACGCCCTTTTGGAGGAGATCGACGCCCTGGGCCGAATCCTGGAGCGGACTGGAAAGGGTCTTCGCACCTTCTACATGGGGGGTGGTACGCCCACCACTCTGTCCGCTGTCCAGCTGGACCGTCTGCTCACCCGGTGCCGGGAGGTCCTGCCTCTGGAGGGCTGCACCGAGTATACCGTGGAGGCCGGCCGGCCGGACACCATCGACCGGGCGAAGCTGGAGGTGCTGAAAGGACACGGCGTGGGCCGCATCTCCATCAATCCCCAGACCCTGGAGGACCATGTGCTCCGGGCCATCGGACGGAAACACGCCGCCGGGGACATCCGGGCGGCCAACGACCTGGCCCGGTCAGTGGGCTTTGACTGCATCAATATGGACCTGATCGCCGGCCTGCCCCAGGACTCCTGCGAGGGCTTCCGCCGCTCTCTGGAGGGGGTGCTGGAGATGGAGCCGGAGAACGTCACCATCCACACCCTTGCGCTGAAAAAGGGCTCCACTCTTATGGAGCGGGGCGGTAGCCTGCCCAGCGGAGCGGAAGTGGCAGAAATGCTAGACTTCTCACGAGAGATATTGATACGGCGTGGTTATCGACCGTATTATTTATACAGGCAGAAATATATGTCCGGTGCATTGGAGAACGTGGGTTGGGCCAAACCTGGGACAGAGAATCTGTACAACATCATTATGATGGAGGAACTCCAGACAGTGGTGTCGGTAGGAGGAGGCGGAGTTACAAAGTTGGTGGACTACGCCGCTGGAAGAATCGTTCGCCTGCCCAACCCCAAGTATCCCCACGACTATCTGACCTCGCTGAAGAAGGTGCTGGCCCAAAAGGAGGAGCTGATCCGGTTTTACGGTTCTGAACTTCCCTAACTGCTACCCTGATGTGAAAGGAGAACGTCCATGGCATATCAATTACAGGAGATCAACCGCCGGATCCAGAATGATGTCACTGAATTTTTAGCGGAGTGCGATGAGAACTATGCCCAGCGCGTCTCACTGGCTGCGGATAAGATTCTGTCTAACCTAGAGGCCAGCCCCATTGTTCTGCTGTCCGGCCCATCTGGATCCGGCAAAACCACCACTGCAATGAAAATCGCGGAAGAACTCCAGCGGCGGGGGGTGAACACCCACGCAGTGGCCATGGACAACTACTTTAAAACCACCAATCCAAAGACTGCGCCCCGTACCCCAGAAGGAGCACTGGATTTTGAGTCCCCGCTCTGTCTGGATATGGAACTGCTGGACCGTCACTTCACTGCTCTGACCCAGGGAGAGGAGATTCTGATCCCCAAGTATGAGTTTATTCGCCAGATGCGCAACGACAGCAAGGGTACTCCGCTTCGTCTTGGCAAAAACGAGATCGTGGTGTTTGAAGGGATCCACGCCCTCAATGACAGTATTGCTGGCCGCCACCCGGAGGCTACTAAGCTGTACATCTCTGCCCGTTCCAACATCAATGAGGGCTCCGTGCTCCGCTTTAAAGGAACATGGATGCGCCTGACCCGCCGGGCGGTGCGGGATTATAATTTCCGCGGCACCGGAGTAGAAGATACTCTGGATATGTGGGCCAACGTGCGCCGGGGGGAGAAGCTGTATATTTCGCCCTTCAAGAACAAGGCGGATATTATCTTTGACTCTTCCCTTCCTTATGAGGTTTCAGTGATGAAGCACTATGCCCTCCCTTTACTGGAGGCAGTCCCGGAGGAGAATGTCCGTCGGGAGGAATTATTGGAGTTGATCGATGCGTTTCAGTTTTTCCAGCCCATCGATCCGGAACTGGTGGATAAGAGCTCTCTGCTCCGGGAGTTTATCGGCGGCGGTTCTTACCACTACACATGAGGAATTAGAATTTACAAATTAAGAGTGAGAGTCTTGAGGTCCGGTTCTGCCGGGCAGGGTACATTGCGCTCCCTCGCTCCTGATTGAGAGAAAAGGTGCCAACATGACAGAACCAATCTATAACTCACGAGATCTCCGGTGCAAGTCACCCTATGGGGCGGCGGCATCGGGGACCCCGGTTAAACTCACCCTCCGGCCGCTGCGGCAGGAGGGTTATTCCCGTGCGTTGCTCACGGCACGGTTTGAGGCTCGGAAGGACGAGATCCTCACCATTCCTATGCCATGGTCCGGGCTGGATGGGGATCGGGATCAGTTTTCATGCGTGCTGGACACTGAGGGATATGTGGGACTGGTATGGTACACCTTTACCTTGGAGCGATTGGATGGGAAAAAGAGCCGGCAGCTGGGTCCCTATCAGCTGACAGTGTATGATGGCGGGGAGGAGGTCCCTGCTTGGTTTGGCGAGGGAATGACCTATCAGATCTTCCCAGATCGTTTCCGCCGCACCAGGATCCCAGACCCTGCCGGGATGGTAGGGGGGCGGTGGGTACACGCTGCCTGGCAGGAGGAGCCTGAGTACCGTCCGGACCAGAATGGTGAGATACGAAACCGGGACTTTTTCGGCGGAGACCTGCGGGGTGTAATGGAAAAGCTGGATTATCTCCGCAGTTTGGGGGTGACGACCCTCTATTTCTGTCCTGTTTTTGAGGCGGCAGAGAATCACCGCTATGGCACAGCCGATTACAGCAGAATCGATCCTATGCTGGGCTGTGAGGAGCACTTTTCCACTCTCTGCGAGAAGGCCCACAGCCTGGGAATGCGGGTGATGCTGGATGGGGTATTCAACCATACCGGCTTTGTCAGCCGTTACTTCAATGGAGACGGATTTTACCCGGAGCTGGGGGCTCACCAGAGTCAGGACTCACCCTGGTCCTCCTGGTACAATTTCCAGCAGTGGCCAGATAGATATGAGAGTTGGTGGGGGATCTACTCCCTGCCCGCAGTGAACGAGCACGACCCATCCTATCGGGAGTTTATCTTTGGCGGAGAGAACTCGGTAGTCCGCCGGTGGCTGCGGGCGGGGGCTGACGGCTGGCGGCTGGATGTGGCGGATGAACTGCCGGATGACTTTGTCCAGGGGGTCCACGCCGCAGCCCGGGCGGAGAAGCCGGACGCGGTGGTCATTGGCGAGGTGTGGGAGGACGGCTCCACCAAGGTAGCCTACGGCGTGCGCCGCCGCCATATCCTGGGGGGGCACTGCGACGGGCTGATGAACTACCCCTTCCGCGGCGCGGCCCTGGCCTACCTCAGGGGCGGAGACGCCCGGGACTTTATGGAGGCGATGGAGACCCTGCGGGAGAACTACCCCCGGTTTGCCTTCTACTCCGCCATGAATGCCCTGGGAACCCACGACACCCCCCGTATCCTCACCCTGCTGGGGGTGGGCTCCCCCTGCACGGAGTACCCCAAATCCTGGCGGGCCGATTTTCGGATGCGCGAAGAGGAGTATGCCCGGGGCAAGGCCCGGCTCAAGCTGGGCGCAGTGCTGCTCTATGCCTTCCCCGGCTCCCCCACCCTGTACTACGGGGATGAGGCCGGGATGGAGGGCTTTGAAGATCCCTTCAACCGCCGTACCTTCCCCTGGGGACGGGAGGACAGTGAGCTGGTGAGCTGGTTCACCGCCCTGGGCTGCATCCGCAGCTGGTCCCAGGCCCTGCGGCGGGGGGACATCTCCTATGTGAAGGCCGAGGGACCGGTGCTGGCCTTCCGGCGCACCTGGGAGGGGGAGCGCGTGCTGGCAGCCCTGAATGCCGGAGCGGAGGCGGCTTCCCTGCCCCTCTCCGGTCCCATGAAGGACCTGCTCACCGGAGAGGTCTTCCCCGCCCCCGGTGCCCGCACCATGGAGGCGGCCCTGCCCCCCTGTACGGCACGGCTGCTGGTTCCCCTGCGCCTGCATCTTGCCTGCCGGGCGAAGTAAACAATTGGAAAGATTATGAAAAAAGGAGCGCGGAATCGCCATGTACCGTCCCATCTGATGCCAACTGATCGGATACCGGAGGCGCCCTCCCATGGGAGGGCGTGCTTTGGCATGTGTAAAACATCCGGAGCAGGAGGAATCGGTATTGGAACGGAACAGACGAAACCGGACGCTTCTTTTTTTGGCCTATGCCCTCCAGGGCATGGTATTTTATAACCCCATCGCCACCCTCTACCGCCTGCAAGCGGGGGTGACCCTCACCCAGATGCAGGTCATTGAGGGGATCTCCCTGCTGGTCATGCTGGGACTGGAGGTGCCCTGGGGCCGCTGGGCTGACCGGATCGGGCACCGGCGGTCCATGGTACTGTGCTTCGGCGTGCTGGCTCTCTCCAAGGTGGTATTCTGGCGGGCCGAGACGGTATGGGGCTTTTTGGCGGAACGGCTGCTGCTTTCCTTTGCCCAGGCTGGGCTGAGCGGCTGTGACACGGCCTATCTCTATGCCTGCTGCCGGGATCCGGAAGAGCACCGCCGGGCCTTTGCCCGCTGGCAGGGCGTGCAGGTGGCGGGATTGCTGCTGGCCTCCCTGGCCTGGCCCATGCTGGGCGGGGATTACCGCCTCTCCGCGCTGCTGACCGTGGGGAGCTATACCCTGGCCCTAGGGGTCACCTTACTGCTGCGGGAGCCGGAGGGACAGCGGGCCGAGGAGCAGGCCCGGGAACCCCGCCCGCCCCTGGGCGAGATGCTGCGGGAGAGCCGGAGGATGCTGGCCTTTTTGCTGGGTGTGGCCCTCTTCGATCAGACGGCCCAGGCGGCAGTCACCTTTTTCAGCCAGCTCCAGTACGGGCGCTGTGGGATTGCAGAGGGGGCCTTTGGAGTCCTGGCGGCCCTGAGTGCCGGGGCCGGGCTGAGCGGCGCTCTGGCCCACCGGATGGTGGGGCCGGGCGGGCCGGAGCGGGTCTGCCGGCGGCTGATTACGGCGGGGGGCGGGGTCTGTCTGCTGCTGGCCGTCACCACCGCGCCAGCCGTCTCCGCTCTGGGTATCCCCCTGCTGGCTGCCCTGCGCTCC
>ERZ833782.2885-NODE-2885-length-10221-cov-3.155027_pt1 | contig 10221 bp, 12 predicted proteins | sample MGYA00519577_ERZ833782 | MGnify/ENA primary metagenome ERZ833782 (study PRJEB31850, sample SAMEA3708745) | human gut metagenome | biome: human gut; feature: human-associated habitat; material: faeces | place: China | collected 2014 ...
GGACGATGCGTCGGCGTGAGATTTTCCCTCTTGACAAGTTCTTTACGGGATGGTATGATGTCCGTGACAAGTGAACATCAAAAGCGATGACGAAGACGGAGCTGGCAGCACGTCGCATAGAGAGCCGGGGACGGTGGAAGCCCGGCGGACAGCGCCAGAACTCTTATCCCTTCCGAGCTGAGTCCCCCAACACATCTGTCAGTAGGAGACTCCGTGCAGGCTACGTGAGTGCATAGGGCTTGATAGAGCCTGAAGTGGCAGGACGTTTTTCGTCGTGCAATTTGAGTGGTACCGCGGGTATTGTATAGCAAGACTCGTCTCAAAGGAATTTGGGACGGGTCTTTTTTTGCGGAAATTTTGAAAAAAACAAGGAGTATCGACATGAAATTGAGTAGGAACAAAATGCTGCTGGTGAGCTTTATGCTGTTTTCCCTGTTCTTCGGAGCGGGGAACCTCATCTTCCCGCCCTTTCTGGGGCAGAACGCCGGGAGCCACACCCTGCCGGCCATGCTGGGCTTTCTGGCCACGGCGGTGGTGCTGCCGGTGCTGGGTGTGGTAGTGGTAGCCCGCTTCGACGGGCTGGACCGGTTGGGGCAACAGGTGGGCAAGCGCTTCGCCATCGTCTTCACCCTGCTGATCTATCTCTCCATCGGGCCCGGTCTTGGCATCCCCCGTGCCGCCTCTGTTCCCTTCGAGATGGCGGTGGCCCCCTATCTGCCGGAGAGTGCCAATACCACCGTGTGGATGCTGGTGTACTCGCTGGTGTTCTTTCTGGTGGCTCTGTGGCTGTGTATGACACCGGGGAAGCTGGTGAACCGCATCGGCCACTTCCTGACCCCCAGTCTGCTGGTGCTGCTGGTGTTCCTGTTCGTTTGCTTTCTGTTCCGGGGAGAGGTGAACGTGGCCCCGTCACAGACGGCCTATGACGCCGCCCCCTTCCTGAAGGGCTTTTCCGAGGGCTACCAGACCATGGACACCCTGGCAGCCTTGAACTTTGGAGCCATCATTGCCCTGAACATCCAGGCCCAGGGCGTCACCCGGCAGGATGAGGTGCAGCGCAGCACCATCCTGGCCGGGTTTGTGGCCGGAGGGCTGCTGCTGGCGGTGTACGCCATGCTGGGCCACGCCGGAGCCCTTACCGGGGCCGCCGTCCCCGGCCTTGCCACCGGAGCCGACGTGCTGACGGTGCTGGCAGACCGGCTTTTTGGCAAAGCTGGCCTTGTGCTCCTTGCCGCTATTTTTGTGCTGGCCTGCTTCAACACCTGTGTGGGCCTCATTGCCTGTGTGGGGGAGTACTTCCACACCCTGGTGCCCTCTGTGCCCTATCCGGCCTTTGCCGGATTTTTTGCCGCTGCCAGTATGCTGATCTCGAACCTGGGCCTGGCAGACATCCTGCGGCTGTCCGTCCCGGTGCTCAACGCCCTTTACCCGGTGGCCATTTTGCTGATCTGCCTTTCCTTTGTGCCGGAGCTGGAGCAGCGGCACCCGCTGGTGTACCCTCTGTGCATTGGCTGCACCGCCCTGCAAAGCGTTGCGTCCGCCCTGCCCCTGGGGCCCCTTTCGGCCCTGGCTAAGGCCCTGCCCTTTGGGGCTGTGGGCTTTGGCTGGGTGCTGCCGGCAGCGGTGGGCATTCTGGCGGGGATGCTGCTGCGCCCCACCCCCCATGAACCGTAAAGGAGATTTTTTATGATCCAGCCCATTGTACACGACCCCCTGTTTTTAGCCCAGAAGTCTGCCCCGGCCACTCCGGCAGACGCCGACACCGCCCGCGACCTGCTGGAGACCCTGACCGCCCACGCCGACGGCTGTGTGGGCATGGCTGCCAACATGATCGGGGTGGCCAAGCGCATCATCGCCGTGGAAGCCGAGGACGGGTATCTGGTGCTGTTCAACCCGGTCATCCTCAAAAAGTCCGGCCCCTACAACACCGAGGAGGGCTGCCTCTCGCTGGAGGGCGTGCGCCCCACCAAACGCTGGAAAAGCATCAAGGTGCAGTACGAAACTGCCGACGGCAAGCCGCGCATCCGCACCTTTACCGGCTGGACGGCCCAGATCATCCAGCATGAGATCGACCACTGTGAAGGCATCATCATCTGAGGAGGAGACGCGATGAAGCTTGCCATTCTATCCGACACCCACGGCCTCCTGCGGCCTGAGGTGATGGAGCGCCTGAAGGACGCCGGCGCCATTCTCCACGGCGGGGACATCAACCGGCAGAGTATTCTGGATCAGCTGGAGGAATACGCCCCCCTCTATGTCGTCCGGGGCAACAATGACAAGGAGTGGGCGGAGCAGCTTCCCCACGACCGCACAGTGACTCTGGAGGGCGTCACCTTCTTCCTGGTCCACAACAGGAAGGAGGTCCCGGCGGAGCTTTCCGGTGTGGACGTGGTGGTGTTCGGCCACTCCCACCGGTATGTGCAGGAGGAGCGGGACGGCGTCCTCTGGCTCAATCCCGGCTCCTGCGGCCCCCGGCGGTTCCATCAGGAGATCACTATGATGCTGGCGGAGGTCTCCAATGGGCAGATTTTTGTGGAAAAGGTCGCCATCCCCCACGGGACAGCGGATCATGGCGGGGCATGAACCCGCAGGAGGGGAAGAGATGGACTTCAAGACAGAACACCTTCTCATCGGCGGCGTCCCCGCGGTGTTATATGGGTCCCAAGCGGCGCAGGGATACTTATTTCTCCACGGCCAGATGGGCTGCAAGGAGGAGGCGGAGGCGTTCGCCCAGGTGGTCTGCCCTAAAGGGCGGCAGGTGCTGTCCATTGACCTGCCCGGCCATGGGGCGCGCCGGGGCCAGGGTGGGGAACTGCTCCCCTGGACCGCAGTGCCGGAGATCCAGACGGCGCTGGACTGGGCCGCCCGCCGCTGGGATTCAGTCTCTCTGCGGGCCAACAGCATCGGGGCCTACCTCGCCATGCTGGCCTGGGAGGACCCGGCCCGCGCGCTCCTGGTCTCACCCGTCCTGGACATGGAGGGACTGATCCTGACTATGATGGGCTGGGCTGGCGTGACGGAGGAGAAACTTCGGGCACAGGGCGAGATCCCCACTTCTTTCGGCCAGACCCTGTCCTGGGACTACCTGGTCTGGGTGCGGGAGCACCCGGCCCACACATGGCGCTGTCCCACCCGCATCCTCTATGGGAGTGGGGACAGCATGACGCCCCGCCGGACCGCAGAGGCATACGCCCGGAGGCACAATGCAGAGCTCACTGTGACAGAGGGCGGGGAGCACTGGTTCCACACCCCGGAACAGCTTGCCGCCCTGCGGAAATGGGAGGAGAGAGAGCCATGAATACCGAGGAATGCTTGATCTGCGGCGCACCGCTGGAGTACCTGACCCGGGATGAGGACATGGAGTGCGCCATCTGCCACAGGTGGGAGCCCAGCAAGACCCGCTGCGCTCAGGGCCACTATGTATGCAGTGACTGCCATACGCAAGGGATGGACAGCATCTTCGGGCTGTGTCTCGCTGAAACTTCCGCCGACCCGGTGGCCATCGTCCGCCGGATGATGGAACTGCCCTTCTGCCACACCCACGGCCCGGAGCACCATGTGATGGTGGGGGCGGCGCTGCTCACCGCCTACCGCAACGCCGGGGGCCGGCTGGAACTGGAGCGGGCCCTTCAGGAGATGTACCGCCGCGGAAAAGAGGTCCCGGGCGGGGCCTGTGGCTTCTGGGGGGCCTGCGGGGCGGGGATCAGTGCAGGTCAGTTTCTGGCCATCGCCACAGAGTCTACCCCACTGGCCCAGGAGCCGTGGGGGCTGAGCAATCAGATGACCGCCCGGGCCCTGGACAGCATCGGCAGGGTGGGCGGCCCCCGGTGCTGCAAGCGGGATTCCTGGCTGGCCATTCTGGCCGCCGTGGACTTCGTCCGGGAGCGGCTCGGGGTGGAGATGGCGCGGACCGTTCCTGTCTGTCCTTACAGCAGGCACAACAGCCAGTGCATTGGGAGCCGCTGCCCCTTCTCAGCGGTGAATCGCAAAAAGCCCACCGTGGCCTTCCTCTGCGTCCATAACTCCTGCCGCAGCCAGATGGCGGAGGCTCTGGGCAGACGACTGGCCGGCGAGGTGTTCCGCAGCGTCTCCGCCGGAACTCAGCCCAGCGGCCGGATCAACCCAGATGCGGTGCGTTTGATGAAGCAGGTCTATGGCATCGACATGGAGGAGGACCAGTACAGCAAACCCCTCTCCCAGCTGCCTGCGGTGGATCTTGTGGTCACTATGGGCTGTCAGGTCCAGTGCCCAGCCCTGCCCTGTTCCCACCGTGAGGACTGGGGCCTGGAGGATCCCAGCGGTCAAGAGGACCGCGCTTTTCTCTCCGTCATGGCCCAGATCGAAGAAAAGGTGCTGGACCTGAAACGGCGCATCCAGGCAGATCGGCAAATGCTTTGATCCCATGCGGTCCTTCCCATCCGATTGCGGGGGCTGCTGGCCGATCTCTGGACCCATATCCGAGCTTAGGCCCCGGTCCACTTTCAGCGGTCCGGGGCCTGTTTTGAATTTTGCTCCGGCTTCAAAATTTTCTCTTGACAGACACCTGGGTTTGTGGTATTCTAAGTAAGCACTTGAGAGACTGGAGCCACACCAGATGCCGGAGTGGCGGAATTGGCAGACGCCCGGGACTTAAAATCCCGTGGGAGTGATCCCGTGCCGGTTCGATCCCGGTCTCCGGCACCAAATATCGCGGGATAGAGCAGTTGGTAGCTCGTCGGGCTCATAACCCGGAGGTCGGAGGTTCGAGTCCTCCTCCCGCAACCACATTGTGCGACCAAAAAAGATATCGCACCGGAAAACCTCGAAGCCGCAACGGTTTCGGGGTTTTTTCGCGTCCATTTTTGACTGCACGAAAAAAAGATATCTTCCCACCTCTTCCACGTGCGGTGAGGACTTGAACTAAAACTGAGGGCTTTTGCGCCCAATTTTGAGTGAGCAACACGGAAAAATTTCAGTTTCTTCGAAAAATATTTTGTTAAATTTCTGTGAACAAAGTGGTTTGTGCAAAAATGTAGTACAAACCACTTTTCTATTCCACACATCTTGGCCGTCACTTTTTTAAGGTGACGGCCTTTTTTGTTTTCAGATAAAATCAAAACGAGAGCCCAAAAGGCGTCACGCACAGGAGGAAATCAACTTGGATCGAAAACAGTATTTTGAAGAACTACATATTGCACTCACACGGGAGGGGTTTACCTCCCAGCCTAAGCAGGGTGAATTGCTTCCCGTGGAGTGGGGCGGTCTCCCGCTCTGCCGGATCACGGCGGACGGAGGCGTTCGCTACTGGCAGGAGGATGTAGCGACGCCGGAACGGAAACGAGCCTGTGAGCGAGCCACCGATCTGGCCTGCACCGTGCGGGAGTACATGACGCTGCTGGAACAGGCTCCGCCCCTACAAGCCCAAAGCCTGACCGATGACTACCGCCTGCTGGCTGACTTCAATGGAGCCGTGCTGGCTGCCCATCCCACTCGGCTTGGCGTCCAATTCGTCACATGGGATTGGAGCTTCGACCACACAGGTCTCAACCAGGGCAATTACTTTCAGGAAAACTATGTAGGTGCCAAGCAGGACTTCGCCATCCGCGCCGGTCTCATTTCCAAACAGCAAATTTTCAATCAGGAGCAGCTTGTTGAAATCTACCGGTGCTGCTCTGACACCTTGGATGCTGGTTTTGACTTGACTGCCGAGCAGGAAAAGTGCATCCGGGGAGTTCAAGAGCAGATTGCTATGCAGCCATTGGCCGAAAGGCCAGAATGGAGGAAGGCGGAGTCTTCACCTCCGAAGGCTATGTGGTACAGCACACCGACCTGGATGTGAGTTACTCGCAGTCCCATTGTGGGCCGCAGATGGAGGTGATGAGTCCATGAAACACCGCCTTGCCCCTCTTCTGGAGGGGATGGAGATGGGCAAATCGGAACATGATTGGCTGGAACAACGGTTGGAAAGCATGACAGCAAAGGAAGAACTGCTCTTCCGAGGTGCCATGCAGATTGAATCACCAAGGGACATCCAGACGACTATCAAAATTCTCCAGGGATTGGATCACTACCAGCTCCTCTATGGAGCAGAGGACGATGTGCTACTCACTGTCCCCGCTTTTGCAGCTGGCGGTGATGTGGCCGGTGCAGTGGAACAGACCTGGGATGATGCCGCAACGCAAATCAAGACTGTCGTGGATAATGTGGTTTTTCCTGCCCTGAGTATGATCCTTGCCATTGCATTCTTTGTGAAGCTGGGAATGTCGTACTTCGATTACCGCACGAGGGGACAATTCGAATGGACTGGTCCTGCAATCCTCTTTGTTTGCCTTATCTTCGTACTGCTGGCCCCCAATTACATCTGGGGCATCATCGGCATCTAAGAATCGAAGGCCGCACCCCCTCCTAATTAGGAAGGGGTGCGGTTACCTTTTAGAGAGGAGGTGTTAGTGCCTAATGTTTATTTGGGATTTTGTAGCCAATCCCATTATGGATGCTCTTATGGATTGGTTTTACAGTCAGATCGTGGGCTTTCTCGGCGCATTTTTTGCCCAGATGGGCAATATGGGCGCGGAACTTTTTGAATTGGAATGGGTACAAGCTGTTGTCCTATTCTTCTCCCAACTCGGTTGGGCTCTGTATGGCGTCAGTCTGGTCGTTTCTGGATTTGAGTGCGGAATAGAATATATTTCTGGCCGTGGCAATATCCAACAGGCCGCATTAAATGCCATTAAGGGTTTTCTGGCTGTTAACCTTTTTACCGTTGTTCCGGTTCGCCTATATTCGTTGTCCGTTGCGTTGCAAGGGACCTTTGCACAAGGTATCACCGGAGCCGGTTCAGGCATTGGAGATCTTGGCGCGGCAATTTTGGAAAACATGGAGTCTACTTCCTTAACGGAGATCGCGGCTGCTGGCCACTGGGGAATTGGTACCAACCCACTCATGCTGATTTTCTGCATAATTTTGATGGCCTATGCTGTGATCAAGGTGTTTTTCGCAAATCTAAAAAGGGGCGGAATCCTTCTCATCCAGATCGCGGTCGGAAGCCTCTATATGTTTTCAATCCCTAGAGGATATTGTAGTATGACATTGCCTTCATCCAGCATCATTGCCACCTGAAAGATAAACTCTTCCGGCGTCGGTCTATCCCCCTTAAAGGTCATTTTGTCCCACAATTGTTGAGCTTCTTGGTCGTGGTGGTCATAGGCATTATCAATTGCCACCTGCATTTCGTGAAGCACATCCTCAGGTGTCGTTCCATTGTCGCGGGCAATCTTAGCAAGGATTTCATCAAAGTTTCTCATACTAACTCCTCCGTCTTTAGACTTCTGATTAGTTCTTTAGCGCAAGTATAGCATCAAAAGAATATCGAAAAAGCGCAAATCTTGACGGAGAACAAAAAAGTGTGGAAGAAGCCACAAGCTCTTCCACACTCACCTACCTATCAACGCAGCCACAACTTTCAAAACGCGCATTTTTTCTTCATGAGGGAGAACCTCAATGGCGGCAGAAAGATTTGAAGCGACTCCATTTGCCGCACAATTCACCACATCCACCAGCAGCTCATCCGCAGACACTTCAAGCACATTCGCAATTGCAACAAATGTATCTATCCTCGGAATCTTCGTACCGCGCTCAATGACGCTTACATGAGTTGGGCTGATGTTGATACGAGCAGCAAGGTCTTCTTGTGTCATACTCTTTTTCTCCCTTGCAGCTTTTATGCGTTGTCCAACTGCCTTTGCGTCCACCCTTCCGCCTCCTCCTTTAGAACTTAATTTTGCTCTAAAGATAGTATAGTTGAGATGGCCGCTTTCATACAGAAGCCAAAGAACGAGGCATAATTCTAAAGAACAACTTTTGTAAAAAAGATATCCTCATTCACAACACCAGGGCATGGCATTGGATGAGGAATCAATGTGACTACTCGACCATATCCTTATGGATGGCTAAATTTCCCAGAATTGTTGAGCCCTCATGGTTGGCATAGGCGATAATTACAGAACGTCATGAAAGCAATCTCCTTTGATATCGGCAATGTCATCCAGCGGGATCTTCTTCCCGTCGGTCAGAACCAGAAGGCGCTCATAGAGATCAACTCGTTTTAGGTTGCCAGTGATGGCGGTATAAGAACCGCCTGACTTCTTCTCGTCTGGGACGAAAAAGGTAACGGTAATCTCCGGCCTATCAGCAATAATCTCTTGGAGATACTGCTGCTTCCTATCCAGCAGGTCTCGTTCTTCATCTCCGAGCTCAATTCTCTCATCTGTCAGGCGCCCAGTTTCCTTGACAGCATCATCATAACCATTGAGAGCTGCAAAAGGGGAAAACTGCGCAGCTCGTTCCAGCATAGACATCTGTGGCCTTGTCTTAGAAACATGGTGGGGAAGATTGATGATATCTTCATACTTCTCCGTCATGCTCTATGGCCTCCAATTTGCTCATTCCTGTCCTTGGCTGTTGCACCTTCCTCTAAATTCATTCCCTTCAAGATGGCATTTTTCCCGTATTTGTTCTTGAACGTGTGTCCCGTACGACTTCTGAGATTCTGAAGGTATTTGTCCGTGGTTTCTCCGGTAAAGATCTTGATCTGCAGCCGCAACGAGCCGTCCTCCTCGGGAGTGGCAAAAATCTTGTCAATATACTGCTCCACAAACTCCTTGTTGATCAGGCCGTTGGCCGCATCCCGCTCCGCTTCCTGGAGCACCCGGCGGATGGTGTCGATGTGCTTTTTGAAGTCGGAGGCGGAGTCCCGTTGTCCTTCCAGCTCCGCCAGTTCCCGCTGGGCCTTCTCCAGCTCCCCTTCGCACTGTTTGTTCATGGCAAGGAAGTCCCGGTCAGAGAGCTGCCCCATGGCGTTGAAGGTGAGCAGCTTCTGTTTCTTTTTCTCCACGATCTCCACGGTGTGCCGCAGCTCTGCCATACGTTTGGAGAGGTCCTGCTCCTGATCCAGTGACTTGTACATGTCGATATACTCCTCGATCAGGGCCTTGGTGTCCACCTCAGTTTCCCGGAACACCTCCAGCAGAAGGGGCTTGAGCTCCTCCTCATAGACTGGGAACGAGGGACAGGAGTCAGCTCCGTTTTTGATTTTTCCCGAGCAGACCCACTTGCTGTTCTTATTGCCCGCACGATCCACGCTCTCCCGGCGGTAGTAGGCTGCACCACAGTGAGTGCAGTACAATTTTCCCGTCAGCAGGTTGGCGTGATTGCAGATGCCCTGGCGGTTCTTCACGTCCTCGCTGCGTTTTTTCAACACGGCATTGGCCCTGTCCCACAGCTCCTCGCTGACAATCGCGGGGACGATCTCCCCCGTCTCATCCTTGCAGATCACCCACTCCTCAGGCGGAAGAAATTTTTGTTTTTTGGTGAACAGATCCATGACCTTGACCTTGTTGCCCACATAGTACCCCTTGTACTTGGGGTTGGCAATCATACCCGACATGGTGGTGTGGGCGATCTTTTTCCCGTTGTGGTTCCGATACCCCATCTCCCAGAACAGTGTCTCCAGCTGCTTCATGGAGTACTCCCCAGTGGCATACCGCTCAAAGAGCTCCCGCACCATAGGGGCCTCATCTTGGTCAATCACCAGCCGCCCTTTGTCCTTTTGATAGCCAAAAATCCGGCTGTTGCCCAGCACCACACTGTTCTTGATGGCCTGCTGGTGTCCAAACCTCACCCGGCTGCTGAGCTTACGCAGCTCGTCCTGGGCAATGCCCGACATGATGGTCAGACGCAGCTCACTGTCCTCGTCCAGTGTGTTGATGTTATCGTTTTGAAAAAACACTCCCACTCCTGCAGAGAGGAGGCGGCGGGTGTACTGAATAGAATCCAAGGTATTTCGTGCAAATCGGGTGATTTCCTTTGTAATGATCAGGTCAAACAGCCCGTTCTCCCCGTCTGCCACCATCCGGTGAAAATTTTCCCGCTTTTGGTGGTGGCCGCGGACAACCCCTCGTCGATATAGCCCTCCACATAGGTCCATCGGGCATTTTTGCGGATAAGGCTCTCGTAATACTGGATCTGATTGCCCAGAGAGTTCAGCTGCTCATCCGACTCGCTGGATACACGGGCGTAAAAGGTTACCCGCAGCGGCAGGTCGTAGATCGTACCGGTTTTTAACTTCTGCCGTGCGCTGTGGATATCCATGTGCTGTCCTCCAAAGTTCGTTTTATCATGTTCTAATTATATGTTAAGCAACCAGAGATTACAAGCGGGAATCCTGTCCACAAAAGAGCCAGA
>ERZ833782.2887-NODE-2887-length-10214-cov-2.767595_pt1 | contig 10214 bp, 8 predicted proteins | sample MGYA00519577_ERZ833782 | MGnify/ENA primary metagenome ERZ833782 (study PRJEB31850, sample SAMEA3708745) | human gut metagenome | biome: human gut; feature: human-associated habitat; material: faeces | place: China | collected 2014 ...
ATGAGCACAGTGTCCTGCGGGCCGAGAAATTTTTTGGATAGCTGCACATCGTAGGTAACGTCCTTGGTGAAAGAATGGACCTTGGCGGTATACAGCGCACCGTCCAGATTGCGCGAACGCGTCTTTTTGGCGAAAATGACGGGAACGCTGCCGAAATGCTGCGCGGCAATGGCGGCAATACCGATTCCGGACGCCTCGATGGTAACGATTTTGGTGATGTCCGCTCCGTCGAAACGGCGGCGGAATTCACGCCCGATCTCATTCAGCAGCATCACATCCATTTGGTGGTTGAGAAAGCTGTCCACCTTGAGTACGCCGCCTTCTTTCACCTGCCCGTCCCGCAGGATCCGCTGTTTTAAAAGCTCCATATCCGGTTGCCTCCGTACCTGTTGTTTTTGACATTGTAGCACAGCTGTGCGCCTTTGGCCAGACACGCCGGTCGCCGGTATGCGCGCGGGAGGGGATAGGGTGGCCCCAAGCCCTCCGCTGCCACGCGCATTCCGTGCGCGATGGGCTTTGAGGGCGTTCAACCATGCAGAACCGTAGCGCATGCGGCTCTGCTGTGGCCGCTGCATCGTGTCGTTGAAGCAAGATCTGAAAAATGTTATGATACGTATAGTATAGAAAAGAAAAGGAGGAGCGCAATGTCTTTCCGCGAACCAATGGCCCATGTCCGGTATGGCAAAAATACGGAACTGGCGGGCGCGACACCCGGCGTGGTGCGCCCGATGTCCACCCGAGAGGCGGACAGGGCGTACCGCAAGGCCTGGCGGAAAAATAATCCGGCCTGGTATACGCGCCTGTGGCGCTTCCTTGCGAAAGAGCGCTGAGCCTGCTCCGCCGGAAAGCGGCACACGGAAAAAGCGCGTGGAATGTTCCACGCGCTTTTTCCGTGCATGTCAGGAGAAAAGATTCTTGACCCGGTCCCAGAAGGAGGCGTCCAGGGTTTTGTCCTGCGGTGCGGCCTCCGAATCTTCCGTGTCGGAAGAGAATGCCGTTTCCTCCTCCGGCAGACCGGCTGTTTTCATCACGAATTTTACATTGGCACGCACGCCGTCCGCACTGCCCGTGTAAGAGGTGTAACTCTGCGCGCGGGTTTCCAGCGCCTTCAGCACGTCCTGCAGCGCGGAGGTGTCGGCGGAGCCCGCAAGCTCGGTCAGCTTTCCGATGGCCTGGCTGGCATAGGTGTCCAGCCCGTCCTGCAGCTGTGCCGCGCCGTCGTTCAGGCTCCCCGCGCCGGTGCGGAATTGGCCGATGGCGTCACGGACTGTTTTGCTTGCGCCGGAGAGCTGCGTCAGGCCGGCGCTCAGGCTGGAGGCGCCGTTGCTCAGCTGTGCCGCGCCGGCGGTGAGCTGCGCCGCGCCGTCGCGAAGGGAGGCCGCGCCGTCCTGCGCGCTCTGCGCGCCGGCCGCCAGAGCTCCGGCCGCTCCTACAACAGTGTTCTGGTCCGACGGAGCGTCGGCGTTGTACAGTGCGTCCGTCAGGGATTTTACCGAACCCATCATCGTTTGCGCGTCGCCGGAAAGCTGTTGGAACTGCAGCAGCATGGCCTTCAGCGCTGCGGTGTCCAGCCCGTTCAGTGCGGCGGTCACCTGGTTTACGGCGGCCTCCTTTTCGGGAGCCATCGCGGCCACGATCTGTCCGGCCGCTGCGTCGGCATCCACGGTCACATTGCCGGTAACGGCTTTGTCCACCGCGCCCTGAACCATGCCTGCCGCATCCACCTTGGCGGCCGCGCCCTGAGCCGCTCCGGCGGCCTCCGCAATGACGGCGTTCATTTCGTCAGATGTCATTTTCCCGCTGTCCACGTAGGGCTGCAGCGCGGCTGCCAGCGCGGAGGAAACATCCTGCGCGGCTGTGGATGCAACGCCCTGCGCCGCGGCCGGTGCTGCCTGCGCAACGGCTGCGTCCGCAGCCTGCAGTGCGCCGCTCTTTACAGCGTCGCCCACGCTTTGGGCGGCGGCTTTCGCCGCACCCTGTGCAGCGCCGTCAAACACCTGGCCCACACCTGCGCCGAGCTGCTTTTTCAGCGCGTCCACATCGGGCAGCTGCACATGGCCGAGCTGGTCTGCCAACGCGTCCATCTGCTGCTGCAGGGCTGCCTGCTGCGCGGCGGCACCCTCCAGAGCGGGTACGAGAGTGCCGTTCAGCCGGCCGGCCAGCTGCTGTGCGCCGCTGTTCAGCTTCTGTGTGCCATCCGCAAGCTGCTGTGTGCCGTTGTCCAGGCTTTTTGCACCGTCCAGCAGGTTCTGCGCGCCGCTCTGCACCTGCTGCGCGCCGCTGAGAGCATTGTCCAGGCCGGTGTCGAAGGTGGCGTAGCTGGCGGCGAATTCGTCCATTTTGCTCTGCAGCGTGCCCGTAGCCTCATGCAGTGTGGCTGCGCCGCTCTGGAGCTGCGCGGTCGCATCCTCGAGCTGGCTCATCTGGCCGGAGAGGTCGGGAACGTCCAGCTCTGAGGTCAACTGGTCCATGCTTGTGGCTGCGGCCAGCATAAATGCCGGAGGTGTACAGTCTTTTACATCCGCCTCGATGACCAGTTCGTCCAGCATGTAATCTTCAAGACCGGACAGCGCTTCCGGCAGCAGACCGCCGAAGGTCTCGGCCATGCCCGGCATGGCGAGAAAGCAGACGAGCTGCGTTTTTGCGTCCGTCTGCACGGTGCCGTGCTGTGCGGCAATGTTGGTATAGGAGCCCGTGGGCAGCGTGGCCGCGGCCACAGTGAAAAACGGCGTGTACACCTTGCGCCGGCTGCCGGCAATCTCCATTTCCTGTCCCTCGTTGTTGGTCAGAGCCAAGCGCATCACAAGGTGTCCGCTTTTGCCCGCCAGCGCATCGGCGGTGATGGACCGGCCGTCCAGCGTATAGGTAATATCCACGGTCACGGGAGGCGTCTGCGTTGTGGTGCCCTGATAATAAATATCGTTGTCCTCGGTGGTCCAGGTCAGGTTTTCGCCGTCCTGCGCGGGCAGCACGTCGCTTTTCAGGTTGGTGATGCCGGAGAGTGTGCTGCGGTCCGCCGCAGCGTCAAAGCCGGTATCGCTGTGCAGCCAGTCGCTGACGATCTGTTCGCTCACCGAACCGTCCGGGTTCAGGATCAGAAACACATTTTCGTCTTTCGTCACGCCCTCTGTGGGCTGTTCGGCAAAGGCGGGCAGGGCGCAGGTGACGGCCAGTGCCGCGCTTACCAGAACGGCCGTGGTTTTCTGCAATAACTTTTTCATACGGTTTTCGTCTCCTTTTCTTTGCTGAGCCAATGGTAGGTGGTTTTCCGGATGAGAGGCGCCGTCAGGATAAGCAGCGCGGGCAGCACCAGCAGAATCACAAGCATGCTGATGAGCGCGCCGCGGCTGATGAGACGGCACAGGCTGCTGATAAGTTCCATGCGGGAAGCCAGTGAAACGCTGAAGGTTGCCGCGAAAAACGTCAGTCCGCTGGTGAGGATGCTCTGGCTGCACTGCTCCACGGCCGTCTGCACGGCGTCCTTGGTGGAGCGCCCCGCATTCAGCTCTTCCCGGAAGCGGGTGGTCATCAGGATGGCGTAGTCCACCGTTGCGCCGAGCTGGATGGTGCCGATGACGATGCTGGCCACAAAGGGCAGCGTCGTGCCGGTGAAATAGGGGATGCCCATATTGATCATAATGGCACTTTCGATGGCGGCCACCAGAAGCACCGGAATGGACGCTGAGCGGAATGAAATGGCGATGATGAGGAAAACCGCTGCGATACTGGCGATGCTGACGCTGCGGAAATCCACGTCCGCCACTTCGATCAGGTCTTTTGTCATTGCACCCTCTCCGGTAATCACGCCGTTGGGGTCGTAACGCTTGACAATGGCGTTCAGAGCGTCCAGTTGGGCGTTTTGAGCTTCGGTGCCGCTCTCATAGCTGGAATTGGCCAGCAGCATCTCGTGGCCGCCTGCGCAGAAGATCTGACGCACCTCGGTGGGCAGAACCTCCCGGGGAACGCCGCCGCCCAAAAACTTTTCATAGCTGAGCACCTGGCGGATGCCGTCCACCTGCTCGATCTCATCGGTGAGCGCCTCCATGTCGCGGGCCGGCAAGCCGTCGTCCACGATGATGAAATGGGAAGTCGTCATGCCGAAGTCCTCTTTCAGGCGGCTGGTACCCTGAATCCCCGCGAGGTCCTGCGGCAGGCTGTCGAATAGTGTGTAGTATACAGGCGTTTTCGCCTGCGCCACGCTGAATGGAATGAAGCAGAGCACGAACGCTGCGAGGATGGGAATATACCGGCGCACCACGAAACGGGAGGTGCGGCGCAGCTTAGGGATGAAGGTACGGTGGGTATGCCGCGCGATGGAGCGCCGGAACGTAAGGATGAGCGCGGGCAGGATCGTCACAGTGCTGACAACGCCCAGCAGCACGCCCTTGGCCATTACGATGCCGATGTCTCGCCCCAGTGTCAGGCGCATGGTGCACATTGCGAGGAAGCCCGCGATGGTGGTGAGCGAACTTGCCAGAATGGAGGAGAACGTCTTTTGCACGGCGCGCACCATTGCCTCGTCCTCATCCGGGCAGGAACGCTTTTCTTCCTCGAACCGGTGCAGCAGAAAGATGGAGAAATCCATCGTCACGCCCAGCTGGAGCACCGTGGCCAAAGCCTCGGTGATGTAGCTGATCTGCCCCAGAAAGATATTGGTGCCAAAGTTGTAGACAATGGGGAATACCATGCCCAGCATGAAGATGAGGGGTACAACCGTTTCTTTCATGCTGAGGAACAGCACCACCAGACACGCCCCCACGGCACACAGGATGTAGACGGGCATTTCCTGGTTTACCAGGGATTTTGTGTCCTCCAGAATGGCGGACATTCCGCCGATGAAGCAGTCCTTGCGCAGGATATCCTTGATGGTGCGCTGCGCCTGCATGGTCACGGCATGGGCGCTTGGGTTTTCGAACTGGACCAGCAGCAGTGTGGCGCCGTTTTCGCTGTAAAAGAATTTCTGGATGTCGGCCGGCAGCATTTCCTTTGGCGTAGTTACGTCCAGGATGTCGCTCGTCCACAGCACGCTTTTTACACCCGCAACAGCCTCCAGCTCACTCTTGAGGGCAAGTGTGTCCGCGGTGGACATATTCTCCACGGTGATCATGGAGGTGGAGGCCATGTTGAAATCGTCCTCCAGATATCCTTCGCCCACCATGGAATCCAACTCCGGCGGCAGATAGGTGAGGATATCGTAATTGATATAGGTGCCTGCGGCACCGAACACGGATGGGATCAGCAGCAGCACGGCGGCCGCCAGCACCGCTTTGCGGTGCCGTACCACCCAGCGCGCAAAATGTTCCATTGCTCAACGCTCCCTTTGAATTTTTGCGGCAGCCGATGCCGCGGATCAAACTGACCAACAGTCAACGTTGAATAGTATAGTCTTGTTATGACCGTTAGTCAATCCAATTAATGACCAATAGTCACAAAATGAAAACAATGACTTTTGGTCATTTTGCTGAACCGAAAGACAGCTCTTGCAATCGCCGCCGCGCGGGAGGTATACTAAAAGCGGGAAAGAACGGGGAAAATGCCGCGCCGCGGCGGAAAGGGGAAAACGCGTATGCGCGAACCGATGGAATCCCGCAAGGAACAAAAGCGTCAGAGCCTGCTGGACGCCGCCTACGCGTTGTTCACGGAAAAGGGCGTGGCCAAGACTTCGGTGGACGAGATCGTCCGCGGAGCGAACGTGGCCAAGGGCACGTTTTATCTGTATTTTCACGATAAGGATCAATTGCTGGGACAGCTGGTCTATAATATCTCGGCCCAGGTTCTGGAAGAAGCATACGAATGGCTGGATGAACGCCGCACGCCGGATTTTGTGGAGAATGTGCTGCTTCTTTTGGATTATGTGGTGGAATATTTCAAGCGCAACAAGCTGGTCCTTCGGCTTGTTGAGCGGAATTTTTCCTGGCCTATGGTGGCAAAACAGATGAGCGAGCGGCGCGGCCCTCTTTGGGCGCGGCTGATGCGGGACCTGGAGGCAAGCCCGCTGGCGGCCCGGTATACAGAGGACGAGCTGTTCAAGATGATATTCGTCATCATCGAGATGCTGGGTTCCGTATGCTATTCCTCCATCATTGAGGGCAAGCCGGACACCGTGGACAATATGAAACCGGTGCTGTACGGCATCGTCCGCAAGATCCTGAGCTGAAGGAAGCACAAAAAGAAAGGCCGCCCGCGGGCGGCCTTTCCGGATGAAAAAGATGGTGTCTCAGCAATACATGTTGTTGGCCTGCATATAGTCCGAAAGCTGTTTGCCGTGTTCCTGTTCCTGCTGCTGGATGGCGGCCAGCACTTGGCGCGCCTTGGCGTCGCTGAACTCAAACACGGCGGTGTTGTACACGCCGGAGACATATTTTTCCGTGCCCAACAGATCGGACAACAGATAGGCGTCGCGCTGTTTTTCAGCGCGGCTGGCCGTGGATTTCAGGTCCTTTTCCGCCTTCTGACGGGAGGCCTGCCCTTTGCTCTGCTGGCCCTGTTGGGCGGGCAGGGTGCCCGCCAGCATACCCGTCACGGTGTCGTAATGGCTCTGTTCGGCTTTTTCGATTTTTTCAAAGATATGCTGCAGCTTGGCGTCGCAGGCATTTTCGGCGGCCTTGCGGTACTTTTCCACGCACAGTTTTTCTTCATTCTGCAGGTCCTTCAGCAGGCCCTGCTCCTTTTTTGTCAAAGTCATCCTCATTCGCTCCTTTTTTGCGTTGGGCCGGCCGCCGGGGGAGCGGTGCGCCCCGCCCGCCGGCGCATGCGTCTTGTGATAGTGTGCCAGGCGCGGCCGCGGATATGCACTGCGCCGGCACAAAAATAAAAAATACGCCGCCGCACCCGTTGCCGGATGCGGCGGCGCCGCTTTTTGTGCTGTAAACGCAGTCGTTTTCCGCTCAGCCCTTCACGCCGCCGAGGGCCACGCCGCGCACGATAAATTTGGAGAGGCAAAGGTATACGGCGATGACCGGCAGAATGGCGATGGCTACCATCATATACACCTGCCCCATATCGAACTTAAGAAAATCCGCGCTGCGCAGCTGTGCAATGAGGATGGGCAGCGTCTTTTTGCCGCTGCTGCTCAGCACAAGGGCGGGGGTGAAATAGTTGTTCCAGGTGTTGACGAAAGTGAAGATGGCCTGCACGGCCAAAGCGGGCTTGAGGATGGGAAGCACGATGCGGTTGAAGGTGGAAAACTCGCCCGAACCGTCAATGCGCGCGGCCTCGACGATCTCCATGGGCAGGTTGCCTTCCATGTACTGCAGCATGAAATAAAATACAACGGGCGCCGCGATGCTGGGCAGAAACAGCGGTGCGAGGGTGTCGGCCATGCCCATTTTGGTGATGAGCCGAACAAAGCCCAGCGCGGATACCTGTGTGGGCATCATCATGATGAGCAGGATGAACGTAAAGGCCAGCTTTTTGAATTTGAAGTCATAGGCATGGATGCCGTAGGCGGTGAGCGCTGAAAAATAAACACTGAGCAGCGCAGAGAGCGCCGAGACAAGCAGGCTGTTGCGGATGCCGGAGAGCACGGGGATGTTGGCGTTGGCCAGCACGCTTTTCAGGTTCGTCAGCAGCGAACGGCCGGGCAGCAGAGAAAAGCCGCGCTGGATCTCAAAATGGGTGCGCGTTGCGTTGATGAGCAGGATGTAAAAGAAGAACAGGCACAAAAAGCACAGCAGCCCCAGCACCGTGTAGGCTGCCGCCCGCCGGGCGGTTGAAGCCGCGCGGGCGCGCCCTGCGCGCCGTAGCCGGGAGCTTGCTTTTTCCGTTTGGGCAGACGTCATTTCCCTGCGCCTCCTTCCTTGCTGCGGTCCAGCGTTTTCAGCACGGCGATACACAGCACCGCGCACACCAGAAACAGCACCGTGGAGACCGCCCCCGCCATGCCGTAGTTTTTGCTGTACATGTGGTTGTTCAGATACATGATCATCGTGGTGGCGCAGCGGTCCGGGCTGCCTTTGCCGTTTGTCAGGATCTGGGGCACATCGAACATCTGCAGCCCGCCGATCATCGAGGTGATGACCACATACACAAGGATGGGCCGGATAAGCGGCAGTGTGATGCGCCGGAACATCTGGCCGGGCGTGCAGCCGTCGATCTCGGCAGCCTCGTAAAGGCCGGGGTCGATGCCCATGACGGCGGCCATCAGCAGGATGGTGGTGTTGCCGAACCACATGAGAAAATTCATCAGGCCCACCAGCCCGCGCGTGCCTGCCACGCTGGATAAAAAGCGGAACGGCTCTTCCAGAAAGCCGGCGGAAACAAGCGCGGCGTTGACCGGCCCGTTGTCGGAAAACAAGGCGAAAAACAGCATGGCAAAGGCCGAGGCCATAATGAGGTTGGGCATGTAGATGACCGTTTTGAAAAAGCCCTGGCCGCGCAGGCGCAGCCGCGTGTCCGTGAACCAGGCCGCCAGCAGCCAGAAGCCGCCGGAAATCCGAATCCGGTCACGCCAGCGAGACATAGTAGATGGGATTTAGGTACTGGCTGCCCTCATGGAGCTCGAAGTGCAGATGAGGCCCGGTGGCCACGCCGGTCTCCCCCACCTCTGCGATCACGTCCCCCTCCTTCACAGAGGCGCCTGAGGAGGCGATAATCCGGCTGCAATGGGCATACAGGGTGGAGTAGCCCCCCTCGTGGGCAACGGTGATGTACTTGCCGTAGCTGCTGCTCTCCCCCACGGCGGTGACGGTACCGTCGGCAAAGCAGCCGATCTCCGTCCCGGCGGCGGCGCCGATATCAATACCATAGTGGAACCGCTCCTCTCCCTCCACCGGGTGCTCCCGGTAGCCGAAATCAGAGGTGAGGGTGCCCATCACCGGGGTGCAGTAATCAAAGCCCAGCAGGGCCTGTTCCAGGCACACGTTGTCCGGCAGGTTCTGGTCGGAGTAGAGGACGTAGGCCAGGGTAGACGCCTCCGCCGCGCCCTGGGATGCGGTTTCCGCAGTCTCCGCTGTCTGATCGGCCTCTGCTGTCTGCGCGGTCTCTGCCGTCTGGGCTGCTGCTGCGGGCAGATCCAGCCAGCCGTCGCTGCTGCCGGTCCCGGTCCGGAAGGCCCGCAGGGGCGCGATGGCCGCAGGAAGCTGGAGAGACACCGCCTCTCCCCCTGCCGGGGCTGACACCTCCACGGCGGAATCCTCCTGAGGGTCGAACACCGCCTGATACATATCCTGAAGGGCTACGTCCACATCCGCTTCGCCGCTCACGGCCCGCCCCACAGCGGAGAACACGGCCTGCACATCGATGTTCTGTTCCAGCATTCCGGTGAGCTTGGCATTCACCTGGGCCATGCGTCCCGGCAGCAGGAGCTTCACCGCCACCAGCAGCACAAAGATGCTGCCGCAGGCCACCAGCTGGATCAGATGCCGCCGCTCTCCCGGAGTCAGAGTTTCCCGTTTTCCCCGCTGGACCCTGTGCGGCGCAGCCGGGGTACTCCGCCGCCGCCTTTCCGCCGCCCGATGCTGGGACGAGACGGTGCCGATCCGCCGCCCAACGTGCCGTGCCGCCATGACGCTCCCTCCCCTGTCGGAATCTATTCCAAACTCTATGCGCCGACCGGGCGGGATATGCGTCTTTGGGAATCGTCTGCCCCCGCCGAAAAAGAGACCGGGAAGGGGCTCCCTTCCCAGTCTCTTGCACTTGCCCGCTTTGCGGGGCGTTATCCCAGCAGGCCCAGCATCGCCGCACACAGGGCCGTCCTGTCCCGGATGGAGGGGATGCGCACCCGCTCTTCCGTGGTGTGGATCTGTTCTGCGATGGCGGAGAGGGCGTCCACCGTGGGGACGCCGTAAGTGGAGAGATAGGCCCCGTCGGTGGCGGCGGGGTCCGCGATCTCCTCCGGCTCCCAACCCAGCAGCTCCGCCGCCTCTGCCGCCCGGAGATAGGCGCTGTGATTGGCGGCGTTCCGCTCCATGGCGGGGAACAGCGTCCGGTAGGTGACCTGCACCCGGCAGCCCTCCACCGTCACCTGGTCCGCCATGCTGTCCAGCCTGGCCTGGATCACTGGGAAGTCCGCGTTTTCCGGAATCCCGGCCACGCAGAACTCCCCCCGGGCCTCTCCGGCCACCACGCCGTTGGGCCGTCCGCCGGAGATGGGCGCCACATTGTAGTAGATGCCCTTCTCATAGTCGTTGAAGCTGTATAGCCGGATGATCTGGTGAGCCAGCTCCAGCACGGCGCTGCGGCCCTCCAGATACGCCTTGCCCGCATGGGCCTCC
>ERZ833782.2892-NODE-2892-length-10203-cov-2.663678_pt1 | contig 10203 bp, 7 predicted proteins | sample MGYA00519577_ERZ833782 | MGnify/ENA primary metagenome ERZ833782 (study PRJEB31850, sample SAMEA3708745) | human gut metagenome | biome: human gut; feature: human-associated habitat; material: faeces | place: China | collected 2014 ...
ACTAAAACAATGCTTGCTTCAGTTTTGTAGATAAAATGTTCATATTTAGGATTTGCCAGGAAGGTCAATGTTCCCGGCTTACCTTCTTCTATCTTTGAGAAGTTGTTGACTTTCACTTCAGGGTCGCCTTCGACGGTTCCACCTAAAACGCTCGCTATTTGTTGGGCTGAAAACTCCATTACTTAATCTTTTATATGTATTTCAAATGCAACTGCCCGGACTTGCTTCAAGGCAGTTTGCAAAAATGGTGAAAATTATTGGGATAGCCTATGCTTTGCAGGGAATAATTCCTTTATCGTGCAGATATCCTGCCATTTCGCGTTGTACGGCCAGGGCTGCTTCACGCGCTACATTGGCAAAATTCTCCGTTTTGTCTGCATATATGATAGCACGGGAGGAGTTTACCAGTAATCCGCACTGGTCGTTCATGCCGTACTGAGCCACTTCGGCGAGGCTTCCACCCTGTGCGCCTACGCCCGGAACCAGCAGGAAGTGGTTGGGAGCATGTTTGCGGATATCCAGGAACATTTTTCCCTGGGTGGCGCCTACCACATACATCATCTGTTCGTCTGTAGCCCAATCCTGCGACTTTTTCAGTACTTTTTCGAATAACCGTTCACCGGCTGCATCTTCTGTCAACTGGAAATCGTGCGAACCTTTGTTAGAGGTCAGTGCCAGCAGGATCACCCAGGCTTCCGGATAGATCAGGAATGGTTTCACACTGTCTTCACCCATATACGGAGCGACCGTTACGGCATCCACCTTGATATGGTCGAAGAAAGAACGTGCATACATTTCGGAAGTGTTTCCGATGTCCCCGCGCTTTGCATCGGCAATGATAAACTGGTCGGGATAGTTTTCACGTAGGTAAGCGACAGTCTTTTCGAATGACAGCATACCTTTTACGCCCAAACTTTCATAGAAGGCCAGGTTTGGTTTATAAGCCACGCAGTAATCGGCTGTCGCGTCGATAATCGCTTTGTTGAATGCAAAGATCGGATCTTCTTCAGACAGCAGGTGCTGCGGGATCTTCTTTATATCTGTATCGAGCCCCACGCAAAGAAAGGACTGCTTTTTCTTGATGTTTTCGAATAATTGCTGCTTGTTCATGTTGTTACGTGTAAAAAATTAGTCTAAAAATGATGTTATAGTTCAGACTCTTTCAGTCGTTCAGCGTTCTCGGCCACGATCAGTTGGTCGAGGCATCCTTGTATATCTCCATCCATAAAGGCTGAAAGATTGTAAATCGTGTAGTTGATACGGTGGTCGGTGATGCGTCCCTGCGGATAGTTGTAGGTACGGATCTTTGCCGACCGGTCACCGGTGGAGACCATCGTCTTACGTTTGTTAGCAATGTCATCCAGATATTTCTGGTGCTCCTTGTCATATATAAATGAACGCAGGCGCGTAAGGGCGCGTTCCTTGTTCTTCGGTTGGTCGCGTGTTTCGGTACATTCGATCAGGATTTCTTCGCTTACGCCTGTATTCGGGTTTTTCCAGACATAGCGCAGGCGGACACCTGATTCGACCTTGTTTACGTTCTGTCCTCCGGCTCCACCCGAACGGAACGTATCCCATTTGATTTCGCCTTCGTTAATTTCCACGTCAAACTCATCTGCTTCGGGAAGGACGGCAACGGTTGCAGCTGATGTATGCACGCGTCCCTGTGTTTCGGTAGCCGGCACACGTTGTACGCGATGAACGCCCGATTCATATTTAAGAGTTCCGTACACTTTTTCTCCGCTTACGGTAAAGATGATTTCCTTGAAACCGCCGGCAGCTCCTTCGCTACAACTGGACAGGTCCAGCCTTTCATCTCGCAATACTTCACGTACATGCGATACAGGTCTCCGGCAAAGAGTGCTGCTTCGTCGCCACCCGTTCCGCCACGTATTTCGACAATGGCGTTTTTGTCGTCCTGCGGGTCGGCCGGCACGAGGAGTAGCTTGATCTCCTCTTCTAGTTCCGGAATACGCGCTTCACAGGCAGCCGCTTCTTCACGGGCTATTTCTTTCATCTCCGGATCGGTTTCGGCCATCATCAAACGGGCTTCTTCCAAACCGTTGAGGCATTGCATGTATTCCTTGCGGGCTTTTATGATTTCGTTCAGCTCCTTGTATTCTTTCGTGAGCTTGACGTATCTTTTCTGGTCAGCGATGACGTTAGGGTCCGTAATGAGCGTCGACACCTCTTCGAAGCGGGACACCAGACCTTCCAGTTTTTCTAATAGCGTGTTATTCTCAGCCATATATGAACTCACCGAACTCGCTTTTAATAATCAGTTCCTTCTTGTCGCTTTCTTCTACCCGGCCGACAATTTGCGCGTCGATATTGAATGATTTGCTGATGGCAATCACTTCTTCCGCATGTTCCGGAGAAAGATAGACTTCGAGACGGTGTCCCATGTTGAACACTTTATACATCTCATCCCAAGCCGTACCGCTCTGTTCCTTGATCGTCTTGAACAGTGGGGGAACGGGAAACATATTATCCTTGACCACGCGACAATTATTGCCGACGAAGTGCATCACCTTAGTCTGTGCGCCGCCTGAGCAATGTACCATTCCATGAATATCCAGGCGCAAAACATCCAACAGCTTCTTAACGACCGGAGCATAGGTCCGTGTAGGAGAAAGCACCAGTTTGCCTGCGTTCAGCGGCGATCCTTCTACGGGGTCGGTCAGCTTCAAGCCTCCACTGTAAACCAGTTCGTCGGGGACAGCTTTGTCGAAACTTTCCGGGTATTTTTCTGCCAGATATTTGGCAAACACGTCGTGGCGTGCACTGGTCAGCCCGTTGCTTCCCATGCCTCCGTTATATTCTTTCTCGTATGTAGCCTGTCCGAAAGAAGCCAATCCGACGATCACGTCGCCCGGACGGATGTTCGCATTGTCGATCACGTCGGCACGTTTCATGCGGCAGGTAACCGTACTGTCGACGATAATGGTGCGGACCAGATCGCCTACATCGGCCGTTTCGCCACCGGTCGCGTAACAACCGACTCCCATTTCGCGAAGTTCGGCTAATAGTTCGTCTGTCCCGTTGATGATGGCGGAGATCACTTCACCCGGAATCAACAGCTTGTTGCGTCCGATGGTGGAGGATACTAATATGTTGTCTACGGCGCCCACGCACAGCAGGTCGTCGATATTCATTATCAAAGCATCTTGCGCGATACCTTTCCATACGGACAAATCGCCGGTTTCTTTCCAATACATATAAGCCAGAGATGACTTGGTTCCGGCTCCGTCGGCATGCATGATGTTGCAATATTCAGGATCGCCTCCCAGAATGTCGGGAATGATCTTACAGAATGCTTGGGGAAAGATTCCCTTGTCGATGTTCTTTATTGCGTTGTGAACATCTTCTTTCGAAGCGGATACACCGCGTAGATTATAACGTTGGTCACTCATTGTTTTTGTGAATTTGTCTGCAAAGATACTATTTTTTTGTCTTACTTATCTAAGTTTTAGCACATCTCCTTCTTCGGGAATATAATCTTTGTGCTTTTTATTTATCTTATATAAGCTCTTGATCTGTATTCCGTATTTCTGTGCGATGCTGTGCATGGACTCGCCTACCTGTACGACATGGTCATAATTCGGCTTGTCTGCTTTCTTCTTTTTCTTTTCCAGATAAACAATATCGTTTTTCTGTAACGGGAAATCTTCCGGTACTTCGTTGTATTTCTTCAAGTCTTTTACCCGGAAGCCGAGGCTGGCGGCTATGTCGTCGAAGCTATCTTTACCGTTGGAGTAGACATACAGCAAGCCGTTTGTACGGTAGATCGTATAGCGGGAGATGCGTGCCGGTTGTTTGCCCTTCTTCTTGCCGCCTTTTGCCGTATCATACCGGTAGAGGTCATAATCTTCGATCAACTTGATCAGCCGGTTGGCGTAGGCGCGGTCTGTAGCGTACCCGCATTTCTGAAGCCCTCTTGCCCAGCCTTTATAGTCGGTGACTTTCAGTTTGAACAGGCGGGCATAGCGGGGACGGTCGACCAGAAAACGGGCGTGGTCTTCGTAAGACTGTTCCGGATTTTTATATTTGCGGAAACATTCTCCCCGCAGGTCGTCGTCGTGATAGACACGCCCACCTCTCCAATCGGAATGACATTTGATGCCGAAATGGTTGTTCGACTTGCGTGCCAGCTCGCTCCGGCCGGCCCCCGACTCCAATAATCCTTGTGCAAGCGTGATACTGGCAGGGATACGGTACTTTTTTTGATGCTGAACAGCTAAACTGCTGTATTGTTTGATATACTTTTCGTATGCCGGCACTTTCCGTTGGCTGGCTCCGAGTGCCGTCCCGGTAACGGACAGCACCAACAGCAGGGAAAGGATTCGTAATGTTAATCGCATGACTGATTCGTTGTATGTAATTATATTTAACGGCAAAGATAATTAATTTGTTTTACATCATTGTCATAGTCGTGTGCCGGGGCGGGAGGCCGTATCAAAATTTGATAGATATGGATTATAAATGATGATTGGTCACCATGCTATTTATAAATAAGGATTACGCGGATCTCTGATTTGGCTCCACCTGCCCTCGAAACTTTTTGATTATTATGAGGTATAAAGGTGAAGGTAATCATCCGAACTGTCTTCACCCTTGTCTTGTCCTGATTTAGGTTGACCATGTCGCTCTGATTCGTTTTTACTACTATGTATTTAAGTGAAAGGTAAGTATTTACAGCTATTACTACCACTTTTTAACCTTTCGCCCTTGGTCGAAAAGGCTTTTGACATTGGTCGAAAGTGCTTTTGACCAAGGGCGAAAGCCTTTTCGACTAAGGGTAAAAGGTCTATGGTTGGGATGTTTGACAATAAATGTATTTGGGGGTTCTCTACATTTTCTTTATTTTTGCTTGTATCATTTAGAATGTTATTTCATGAAAGAAATCAAGTTGGAGACAAAAATCCGGATCTATCCTCTTGCCGAGCTTCCGGAAGAGGAGTTGCGGCTAATGGAGGCAGCCATAAAAGCGACGGGACAATCGTATGCTCCTTATTCGAAGTTTCATGTCGGAGCGGCAGCCTTGCTGGAGGACGGCACGATCGTAACCGGCAGTAATCAGGAGAATGCCGCTTACCCTTCCGGTTTGTGTGCGGAGCGCGTGGCGTTGTTTCATGCCGGCCATAAATATCCGGATATTGCCGTTGTCGCTCTTGCTATTGCTGCCGCCACGAATGGTAGCCAGGTCGAGAGCATTTCCCCTTGTGGTGCCTGCCGCCAGGTTTTGTTGGAGGCGGAACAGCGTTATGGCAAGTCAATGAAGGTCTTGTTGTGTGGTACAAAAGAAGTAGTGGTGGCGGAGAGTGCCGAATCGCTGTTGCCACTTTGTTTCGGGGCGAAAGATCTGAAAGATGATTAAAAAGAAAAAGAGGCACAAGCCTGGGGAGGTGATAAATTAGCTTACTGCTTCCTGGCGGCGGTGTGCCTCTTGTGCGCTGTTGTTATGCGCATTTTCTTAATTGTCAAATATCCGGATCAATAGGTTCGACCTTCAGAGGTTCCAGGTTGTTTTCTGCTCCCGGATAACCTATGTTTTGGTTAATCACGCCTCCTGTGTTACTTGTGATAGCGGTTTCAGGAATCGGCCATAAAATGTGGTGTACGCTCATGCGGTATTCACCGTTCGGAATTTTAACACCCTTATTGAAGAAATTATTCTTGACGGAAACCCAATCGAAATAGAAGTTTACGCCGGTATCTTTGCAGTTCGTACCGATACCACCCGGTCCTGAAATATTATCCAATTTATACACACGTCCGTCCAAAGCTTCGCATGCCTTACCGGTCTTGGCATACAAATAGGAGATACGGACCAATTCGACATGGCGGTTTTCTTCGTAATACAATTCCCTGGCTCGTTCGGCAAGTACGTCGGCAATACCGACGGTTCCGTTTAGAGGTTCCGCACCGGCACGTTCACGGACAACATTCAGCATTGCAGCTTCATTTGCCATATCGCCTTTCCAATAATAACATTCTGCCAACATCAAGTAAACTTCTGCAGAACGATAAATATACCAAGGTGTTTCTCCTCCTTGGAAATCCTGAGTCTTTGTTGGATCAGGGACGAATACTTTATAATGTGGCCACATGTACCAGCAACGGATGGAATCGGCGACAGAAAGGTCAACCGGGCGAATCAAGTTTTGTCCGTAATAAGAATTGTTCGATTTCTTCAAGCCGGGATCGTTATAGCGTAAATCTTCCATCCGCTTCCAGCTATCATGATTGAATGGTCCGCGTAAGTCGTTCTTTTCTTTTTCAGTCCAAATATCGTATTGGTAATAATTGGTTGGGCGTAACGTTCCGATACCGCGACCGTATTGGGTGTCGTTATCGATTTTCGTATTTTTGTCCGCTCCGTCGGGTGCAATGGCAGTGCCGCTTTTCCCGTCAGGTGTTTTAATGGCACCACCTTTTGCCCAATAAGGCACAGCATTACGCATGGTATAAATACGGTTGTCTTTATCCAATGGGGTGGTCGTTGGATGGGCGACCACATACATGATACCTTCCGTGTTGTTCATGTCAATTTTGGCTTCCACACTGTGCAAATCATGCATCAGGTTGGTGTTGGGCTTTGTCTGATTCCCTGTGAAACGTTCGGTCATCAACGGATGACGTCCGACGACTTCTTTACCGACCGTAATAGCGCGGTCGAAATCACCGGTGGCCATACACAATTTCATAAGTAAGACACCGCACGCGTCCTTGTTGGCACGTCCGCGCGGTTGTACTTCCGGCACCCACTGGTAAGCAAACTCCATGTCTTTCTTGCACTGTTCCAAGATACTCCAACGGTCGTACGTATAAAAATCCAATTTCGGTTCAGTGATTTCCCGATCCAGATAAGGGACGTCGCCGAACTGGTGTGTCAGTTTGTAATAACGATAGGCACGTTGGAAATAAGCAGCTCCCAATACCGCCTTTCGCTCTGCTTCGTCTTTGTATTTGGCTGCATCCAAACGGCTGATGGCGATATTTGCATATTTGATGCCTTTGAATCCTTCTTCCCAATACCATTTGTTTTTACCTTTCATGTCGTTTTTCGTCCGGGAGGGTAACATTTCGTTATCCAAATCGACCAGGGAACCGCTTTCGTCTGTCTTTCCATGTATGGCGATGTCGGTCAGATACATTTCTGTTAGAATCGGAGCGCCGTCTCCGAAAAATTCATGACGCATATTACGTTCACAGGCTGTCAAAGCGGCATAAAGTCCTTCTGCATCCACATATGTGTTTTCTGGTGAATAGAAAGACAAAGGTTTCGGTTCCAGCCAACTGTCACTACAGGAATTTAGCATGGGTAAGGTGGCCAATGCCAGGATTATACAATTTTTCTTGTTGATATTCATATTCTTATTATATTTTTTCAGGTTAATTATAAAGTAAAATTCACTCCGAAATTCACCGTACGCAAAGTTGTATCGCCACCTTCCGGATCACCGAAATCCCAACCGGTAATCACGAACGGATTACGGACTGCTAAAGAGAAGCGCATGTTTTGTACAGCTATCTTTTTCAATAAATGTTTGGGAACGCTATAGGATAAAGTGATGTTTTCCATGCGGACAAACGTTTTCTTTACATAATTGCTACCCTTATTGGTTGAACCGATACGGGCATAATCGTTTGTCGGGTTGTCTGCGGTCCAGCGTGGAATGTCGACAATCGTATAGCGGTCATACATACCGCCTGTATTGGCGGCACGGTTGAACGTACCATATTGTCCTACATGTGAATACATCATGAATGATAGACTTAGATTTTTGAAGAATGTGAATTCGTTACGCCAAGACCAATAATATCGCGGAGTCTTGTAACCTTGGAATACCTTGTCTTTCGTATCCAGTACTCCATCCCCGTTTTGGTCAATATACTTGAAGTCACCCGGCTTGTTACCATATTTTGATGCTTCTTCCTCTTCACCCAATTGCCAAACCCCGTCACGCTCGTAGTCCCAGATCTGTTCGGTGTCATGACCGATAAACCATTTGTTTTCATAGTCGTCGGCCTCTTTATATCCGATCACGTTCCCATTGTCGTCTTTCACTTCTTCTACATCGCCATAAAGATGTTTGATCTTACGACGATTGAAAGAAAACGTACCGCTTGAATTCCATGCAAAATTGTCGTGGTTAATCAAATTGGCATTCAACGAAAGTTCGAAACCTCGGTTTGTTAAAGCTCCCAGATTGGCCATTACGCTGGCATATCCTAAGATGGAAGGTAATGAGCGATTGACTAACAGGTCGTTCGATTCGGCCATATACGTTTCGACGCTACCGCTTAACTTGTCTCCGAACAGAGAGAAATCTAAACCGATATTGTAAGACTCAGTTCGTTCCCATTTCAATTGGCTGTTAGGCATACGGTTGATGTATACCTGAGAAGTCAGATAGACATTTCCGTTCGGGTCGACATATGTATAAGCTCCGGAATTTAGTTGAGCCAATGCTTCGTACTGGCCAATGTCACGGTTTCCGTTTTGCCCCCAGGAAAAACGTAATTTACCATAATCCAGCCAGTCGGATGTTTTTTCCATAAACTTTTCAGATGTGAATACCCAACCCAAAGCTACGGCCGGAAACGTGGCACGTGGGTTCATCTGCCCGAATGCCGAATAACCGTCACGGCGGACAGAGGCCGTTAGCATATATTTGTCTTTAAAAGAGTAGAACAAACGTCCCATCAAAGCATCACCGGTCTTATATGTGTCATTGCTGGAAACAGACGGAGCCGTACCGGCACCTATATTATGGAATCCCAATATGTCGCTCGGCGAATAGAGTTTATTGCTTGCCACTGTTTGCCACCATTGCCCTTTTTCTGCATTGGCCAGGAAAGTCGCTTCAACTCTATGGTCTTTGCCGAATTCTTTTTTCCAACGGACAATGTTGTCTACTTGCCAGTTGAATGTTTTTTCATTTTTGCGTTCGGACCGGCCACCGTCACCTGCCCATTCCGGATGTTCGGATGATTCGTGGTTCATATATTCGTACCAATGGTAACGAGGCGTGAAATTCATTTGATATTCCAAGCCGAACGGTAATTTGACAATTGCATATAAGTTCGCATTCAGGTCATGGTTGATGTCACGCCTGTCACGGTATAAATTATCGAAGAACGGGTTTTTCGTATTGTTGTCGCCGGATGGATACATACGGTATGGACTGTCCAATATATCGATATCGTTTGTCGTAAAAGGAGAGTTATGCTCGCGTTGGCCCACATCGGCTGCTAAATATCCCCCTAAGCGGGTTGCAAATTGTGCATTTACACCCACTGTCAAAAAAGAAGTTACATTCGATTCCAAATTCAAGCGAGAGCGGAAATTACGATAGCGGTCGCCGACTTTTACTCCTTCGCGGTCTGCATATCCCAAAGACCAATAATAAGAAAAGTCTTCTTTACGGTTTGAAATGCTGACAGTATAATCCTGCTGTAATCCGGTTTGGAAAACAACATCATCCCAATCTGTTTCGATTCCGTTTAAATAATTCTCCATTTCGATCGTTTTGAAGTTTAAACGGGTCAACCATTTGTAGATCATTGTCTTTTCATCCGGTAAGGCAGAGACAGGAGATTTTTGGTCATAGTTATACCAAGCCAATGGGTCAATTCCTGCTGTCGACAAAGTTCGCGGATCGGTAAATTTACCTGGCTGTGCAGCTATTTCTGCTTCCGTCATTAAGCTTTCGCCATATTCTTGTCGGAATTTGATGAATCCTGCACCATCAACCGTTTTAGGCAGAAGTGCGTTGCTTACCATACCGACGTTAGCATTAAATGAAATTACAGGTTTTCCTGTTTTTCCTTTTTTGGTGGTAATAGCTACTACTCCATTGGCGGCTTTTGCTCCATAAACGGCAACTGAACTGGCATCTTTCAAAACATCGATGTTTTCGATATCCATAGGATTAATGTCTTGTAAAGATCCATCATAGATAACACCGTCCAAAACTAACAAAGGAGAGGAGCCTGCTTTCAAAGAATTTTTTCCGCGTATATGCAGATGAGCGGTACCGGCGGCATCTGTAGCCATTGAAATCGACAGACCGGAAGCACTGGCACGCAACAGGTCTTGGACAGAGCGTGGGGCTTCAGTTTCTAATTTTTCTGTTTTTACACGCGAAATCGCCCCCGTCAAATCTTTCTTCTTTGCCGTACCGTAACCGATTACAA
>ERZ833782.2893-NODE-2893-length-10200-cov-8.750616_pt1 | contig 10200 bp, 9 predicted proteins | sample MGYA00519577_ERZ833782 | MGnify/ENA primary metagenome ERZ833782 (study PRJEB31850, sample SAMEA3708745) | human gut metagenome | biome: human gut; feature: human-associated habitat; material: faeces | place: China | collected 2014 ...
TCGTCCTCAATGGCCATGAACCGCAGCAGGATGTGGGGCATGCCAAAGTAGCCCAGGCCCCAGGCCATGGTGGACACGATGTCCAGCAGGCTGTAGGAGGCGGCCATGCCGGTAGCAGCGTCGTGGCTGGCCGCCATGGTCAGGTAGCCGGAAAGGCTGTGGGCGTTTTCCATCACGGCACCCCAGCCCCCGGCCACACCGATGCCGTAGGCCAACACCGCCACCAGTGCGATGCTCATGACCACCGACTGGATGAGGTCGGTGGTGGTCACGGCCCGGAAGCCGCCCAGAATGGTGTACCCCACGATGACCAGTGCGGACACGATCATCGCGATCATGTAGTCCACGCCGAACAGGCTGTGGAACAGCTTGCCGCAGGCCGCAAAGCCGGAAGCCGTGTACGGGATAAAGAACACGATGATGATCACCGCGCCCAGCGCGTCGAGCAGGTTGCGCTGGTCATGGAACCGCAGCGACAGGAACTGCGGCACCGTGATGGCGTCCAGATTGGCCGAGTAGCGCCGCAGCCGCCGGGCCACGATGAGCCAGTTGAGCCAGGTGCCCACGGCCAGACCGATGGCCGTCCAGCCCGGCGACGCAATGCCGGTGAGGTAGGCAAGGCCGGGCAGGCCCATCAGCAGCCAGCTGGACATATCGCTGGCTTCGGCGCTCATGGCGGTGACCAGCGGGCCCATCTTGCGGCCGCCGAGGTAAAAGTCGGTGCTGTCCTCGTTGGACTTGCTGTATACAAAGCCCACCAGCAGCATGCCCACCAGATAGATCACAATGGTGGCAATGATGCAGACATTTGTCATAAAGGTTCCCCCTCTCGTTTGGCTTTTCCCGCGCAGCGCGCGGGGAAAGGATGGTGTTATTTTATCACAGTAAAGTAGCAAGGTACAGCATTTTGCGCCTGCACGGCTGATTTTCGCGCTTTTGTGGGGATTTCCGGCTCAGAACGCCGCATTTTCTGCCACTTTGCCAATAGAATTTCTCCCCTGTCCGCCTGTGCGGAGCGGCGCTTCTGCTGCTTTGCGCTGTCCTTTTAAAGCGGGCTGTGCTATAATCAGACCGGATTCCGGGATATTTATTGCTACAAGGAGATGTTTTTATGCAGAATATTACCATTCGGAATGCGTCTCTGGCCGATGCGCCCCGCATTCTGGAGATCTACGCCTGGTATGTGGAGCACACGGTCATCACCTTTGAATACGACGTACCCTCACTGGAGGAATTTGAAGGCCGCATGCGCCGCACCATGCAGAAATACCCCTACCTGGTCATCGAGCGGGACGGCCGGGTGGAGGGCTACGCCTACGCGGGGTCCTTTGTGAGCCGTGCCGCCTACGACTGGGCCTGTGAGCTGACCATCTACCTGGACCACGACGCCCGGAAACACGGCATGGGCCGTGCCCTGTACGAGGCGCTGGCCGACCGGCTGCAGGCCATGGGCATCCTGAACCTGTATGCCTGCATCGGCTACCCGCAGGCAGAGGACGAATACCTGACCCGGAACAGTGCCCGGTTCCACGAGCATCTGGGCTTTACACTGGTCGGCACCTTCCACAACTGCGGGTACAAGTTCGGCCGCTGGTACGACATGATCTGGATGGAAAAGATCATCGGGGAGCACCGCCCCGACCAGCCGCCCGTGCAGCCCTACATTTACTAAGCCACACACACAAACAGCCCCGGACTTTTCAACAAGTCCGGGGCTGTTTGTTTAGAATGAAGGAGAAAATCCGGGAATGTCAGATGGTTTTACACCGCCGGGCCGCCGCGCTCGGCGTCCAGTGCCGCGCGGAACTTCCGGTTGGAGACTGCGTTCTGCCCAAAGCCGATGAGCGCCCGCAGCAGGCCGATGATCCAGAAGCCCTTTGCTTCCATCACGATGCCGTCCACGGTCTCCTGCCCGACCATGCCGCCGGTCATCTGGGCCAGCGCACGGACGGGCATGTTGTACTGGAACAGCAGGTTCAGGTCCGGCGTGCCCCCGCGGGAGCTGCGCTTGAGCAGGGTGTGCAGCACAGCCCAGGCCAGCCAGCACAGCGGGCGGAACTGGACTGGCTGCTATACAATACGCCCTTGGAATATGCACAGCTTGTGCTGGGTGGAGAGATGGAGCACTATCGTTCCCTCGGCTGCGACCACGGCAGGCCAGAAGATTAAATCAAAAACAGCTGGATGCTTCATCTGAACGATGATACACCCAGTTGTTTCTTTTATTGGCACAGCCTCTCTAACAACGCCGTGCAACCTGCCAGTACATCCCGCCATGTGTCCTCGAAATTTCCAGTAAACCACGGGTCGGCCACATCGTGCGGCGTACTGGTATACGACATCAGGAGGGAGACCTTGTGCAACGGGTCGTTCCCTACAAAACGAGCCATATCCCGCAGGTTGCTTCGATCCATTGCAACCAGATAATCATAGGTATCATAATCCTGCCGTGTCATCTGACGCGCCGTTTTGCCTACACAGGAAATGGCATGGTCTGCCAATTTTTGCCGAGCGGGTGGATAGACCGGGTTGCCCACTTCTTCCGCACTGGTCGCAGCGGAGGCGATTTCAAATTTTTCTGCAATACCGGCTTTTTCCACAAGGTCTTTCATAACAAATTCCGCCATGGGACTACGGCAGATATTCCCCAGACAGATGAACAAGATTCGGGTCATTTTCTCTCAGCTCCTTTGGGCAACAGTATACCATTGTCGGGACAGTATTGGAATGGGCTTTTCCCTGCTCTGCCAGAACGTAACGAAAAGCATACCCTCCACCAACTGTGCAAAGACATCCGTCCAGCCCGCAGAATGCCAGCTTCTTTCGGAGATTGGAAACGGTATTGCCAACCACTTTTAAGGTATCGGCGCAATCCTTTCCCCATACAGCATCAAAAAGCTCTTTTTTAGAGAGCGCCGTTCCTTCGCAGACTGCCAGCACCCACAACAGGTCGGATTCAAGACGTGTCAACGAAATATTTCTGCCGTTGGCTGAAATTTCATGTCGGGTGTTGTCAATCACCAATCCCGGCAGTTCCAGTTTTTTCTTTGCGCAGAATGTGATCTGCTCCGCATCGATCTGCGCCTGTTGCAGAAGGCTCAGAATCGTTTGCTCCAGTACCGGGTCCGGGGTGTTCGCTCGTATCACAATCATGGAAGGCTCCTGTGTCACCGTTACTCTGCATCCATTTCGCGGATCAGATTGACCATTTCGATGGCGCTGACCGCGCAGTCATAGCCCTTGTTTCCGGCTTTCGTACCTGCCCGCTCGATTGCCTGCTCGATATTTTCAGTCGTCAGAACGCCAAATAAAACAGGAATACCGCTTTCCAGCGAAACTGCTGCGATGCCTTTTGAGACTTCGTTGCAGACGTAGTCGTAATGGCTGGTAGAGCCGCGAATCACTGCGCCAAGGCAAATCACAGCATCGTACTTTCCGCTTTTTGCCATTTTGGACGCAACCAGCGGAATTTCAAACGCTCCCGGCACCCATGCGACATGAACATCGTCCTCGCTCACATCGTGCCGGAGGAGTGCATCCATTGCCCCGCCAAGGAGCCTTGAGGTGATGAACTCGTTGAATCGTGCAGCAACGATACCGACCCGGATGTTTTGTGCAATCAGTTTTCCTTCAAATGATTTCATTGTAAAATCCCTCTTTTCCTTAATAACTCAGGATATGTCCCATTCTTGCCTGCTTGGTTTTCAGATAGAACAGGTCGTGCGCGGTCGCAGTCATCTGAATTGGGACACGTTCTGTAATCTCCAGACCGAACTCGGAAAGTTGGTATACCTTATCCGGATTATTGGTCAACAGGCGCAAACTGTGTGCTCCCAGCTCCCGCAAAATCTGTGCTCCCATGTAATACTCCCGTTCATCCCCATGGAAACCAAGGGCGAGGTTGGCTTCCAGGGTATCCATGCCCTGTTCCTGCAACTCGTAGGCACGCAGCTTATTTATGAGACCGATACCGCGCCCTTCCTGCCGCATATAGAGCAGGATGCCACGCCCCTCCTTTTCAATTTGCGTCATCGCCGCAGCCAACTGCTGTCCGCAATCGCAGCGCAGCGAACCGAACGTATCACCCGTCAGACATTCCGAATGCACCCGACACAGGACATCCCGGCCATCACCGATTTCACCTTTTACCAATGCGATGTGATGCTCTCCGTTCAGGCGGCTCACAAAACCGTATGCGCGGAAGTCGCCGTATTTTGTCGGCAGATTTACGGCAGCCACCTGATCGACCAGCTTTTCGTGACACTTACGGTACGCTTGCAAGGCTTGGATGGTGATGAATTTGATTTGGAATCGTTCTGCCAGCTGTGCAAGTTCCTCCGTGCGCATCATAGTGCCATCGTCCCTCATGATCTCGCAGCAAAGCCCGCACTCTTTCAGCCCTGCCAGACGGCACAGGTCTACGGTGGCTTCTGTGTGGCCGTTCCGTTCCAGAACACCATTTTTCCTTGCTAAAAGCGGGAACATATGACCCGGTCGCCGGAAATCTTCTGCTTTTGCGTCTTCTGCTACACAGGCCAGCGCGGTAATAGAGCGTTCCGCAGCAGAAATGCCGGTCGTGGTTGAAATATGGTCGATGGACACGGTAAAGGCGGTTTCATGGTTGTCCGTGTTATGCCGAACCATCTGCGGAAACTTCAGCTTCTGTACAAAGGCTTCCGACATCGGCATACAGATCAGACCTTTGCCGTGGGTCGCCATGAAATTGACATTTTCTGTTGTCGCAAACTCAGCGGCACAGATAAAATCGCCCTCGTTTTCGCGTTCCGGGTCATCCGTCACCAAAATGATCTTGCCTTGTCTCAAATCTTCCAGAGCTTCAGGAATGGTATTGAATCTCATCGTCGTTTCTCCTTATTCAAATCCGTAGCGTATCAGCATTTCTTTCGTAACAGAGCTTTGCCGGTGTTCCTGCGGTATCGGCTGAAACAGCTTTTCGACATACTTGCCAAGGATGTCGGTCTCCAGATTTACCACATCGTTTTTGTGCCTTTGACACAGATTTGTACAGCTGACGGTGTGAGGGATGGTGGACACCGAAAACGCATCTGAACTGACTTCTGCCACCGTCAGGCTTATACCATCGACCGCGATGGAGCCTTTTTCCACGACATAGCGCAAAAGATTCGGTTCCGCATGGATGGTAAACCAGACCGCATTGTCGTCTTTTTCGATTCGCAGGATGCACCCGGTGCCATCCACATGACCCGCCACAATATGCCCGCCGAACCGTCCATCCGCAGCCATTGCCCGTTCCAGATTGACCCTGCTCCCGACCATAAGACCTGCAAGAGAGGAGCGGTTCAGGGTTTCATGCATAACATCGGCAGAAAAGCTGTCTGCAAAAAGCCGGGTAACGGTCAAGCAGATGCCATTCACTGCGATGCTGTCACCGATTTTTGTGTTTTCCAGAACGGTCCGTGCCTGAATGTTCAGCACTTCCGAATGCTGCCCATGCGTGATCTGCTTTACGGTTCCGACTTCTTCTATAATTCCGGTGAACATGGATACTCGACCTCACTTTCAATCAGAATATCCTCGCCAAGATGGGTCAGGCTGCTGTTTTTCAGCCGGAATGCTGCACTCGGCATAGGAACTCCTGCACCTTCCACCGGTGTTTTTGCTTCCTGTCCGCCGAACAGCTTTGGGGCAATGTACGCCTGCACCTGTTGAACAACGCCGCTTTCCAGAGCTGCCCAGTTCAGTGTCCCTCCGCCTTCCAGAAGAATGCTGTCGAGTTGTTCCTGACCAAGTTTTTCCATAAGTTGTACAAGGTCAACGTGACCGTTCCTTTTGTCCAGACAAATCACTCGGCACCCAGCCTGTCGATATATCGCCTGCCGTTTCGGGTCGGCGCAGCAGGTCGCAAGGATGGTCGGGATCTGTTTTGCTGTTGCGACCACCTGTGCTTGCAATGGTGTCCGCAGCTGAGTATCGCAGACGATGCGAACTGGATTTTTTCCGTTCTCCATGTGGCAGGTCAATAAGGGATCATCGGCAAGAATGGTTCCGACACCGACCATGATTCCGCTGAAACGATGCCGCTGTTGTTGAACATCCGCTCGGGCAGCTTCACTTGTAATCCATTTGGATGCGCCCGTAACTGTGGCAATTTTTCCGTCCATTGTCATGGCATACTTCATAGAAACAAACGGGCGTTTTGTCGTTATAAAATGGAAGAATATCCGATTGAGTGCGTCGCATTCTTCCCGCAAAACGCCTTCCGTCACCGCTACCCCCTGCACCCGCAAAGCAGCAATTCCTTTTCCCGACACCAGCGGGTTTGGGTCTGCCGACCCCACTACGACCCGGCTGATGCCCGCTTCCAGAATAGCATTCACACACGGCGGCTGTTTCCCAAAATGACAGCAGGGCTCCAGCGTCACATACATCGTTGCCCCTTCGGGGTCAACAACGCAGGATGCTAACGCATTTCGCTCCGCATGGGGCTGGCCATACCGTTCATGCCATCCCTGCCCGATGATCTGACCATCTTTTACAATGACAGCACCCACCATCGGATTTGGGGATGTCCATCCGCATCCTTTTTTCGCCAGTTCTAAGGCAAGACGCATATACTCTGTATCGTTCATCTCTCTGCCTCCAAATAAAAAAGCCCCGAACCAGATTGTTCAGGGCAAGGCAAACAGGCGCAGTATCTCCTGCGCAAAAAGAAAGCTCTGAAATGCAAACGCATCTCAGAGCAGCTTCCATGAGTACAGAGATCTTGTGGTTTCTCTATGCTTTCCTATCTTCTTTCATCCAGACTGTACTGTCGGCTTCGGAGTTTCACCGAATCATGCCTTGCGGCTCGTGGGCTGTACCACCGGTAGGGAATCGCACCCTGCCCTGAAGATTCTTGATTCAATTTCTGGGAGCATTATAGCATGGTATATAACCGAATGCAAGCCCTTTTTGAAACCGGGACAAAACCGGGATGGAGCAACATTTCGTAGAAGAGCCTTGTCAAGAGGGCTGGCACCGTCCAGTTCTCTCTCTTTTTGCCAAAGTTTTCACCGTGTTTTCTTGCAAGCTGCCGAAAGTGACGTGTTTTCAAACGCGAGCTTGCCGCATGGCAGGCAGAACAGGCTCATCATACCACCAGTAAAGAAAAACAGAGCGTTCCCGATGGGGAACGCTCTGTTTCTCATATCGCTGTCGTATGTGGATTTTTGCAGGGTGCGTCCGGGTGGACACACCTTGTTTTTATTTTTTCAGAACTGTGCACTCATACGGGCGCAGCGCAGCAGCCGTTTCCGTGTAGTTGCCCAGCAGCTTTTCCGCACCGGCCCAGCCCTCCGGCAGGGTGATAGGCACTTCGTGTCCGGTCAGGTTGCACAGCACCAGCAGCTCTTCTCCGTCCGGCGCACCATAGCGGCGGTAGGCCAGCAGGTCGGCATTTTCCGGGAAGATGAACTCGATTTTCCCCTCGCTGATGACCTTGTGCTGTTTGCGCAGGTACACCAGCGTCTTGTAGAAACTGCGCACCGAGTCCGGGTCGTCCATCTCGGCGGCGGCGTTGATGGTCTGATAGTTACCGGCGGTGCCGATCCACGGCGTACCGGTGGTGAAACCTGCGTTCGCGCTGGCATCCCACTGCATCGGAGTACGACCATTGTCACGGCTGCGCTGGGCGATGATGTCGAGCGTTTCGGCCTCGGACTTGCCCTCGCCGCGCAGGATGTTGTAGTAATTCAGGCTTTCTACATCCCGGTACTGGTCAATGGAGGTAAAGTGCGCATTGGTCATGCCCAGTTCTTCGCCCTGATAGATATAGGGCGTACCGCGCATGAAGTGGATAGCGGTGGCCAGCATCTTGGCACTTTCCTTCCAGTAGGCCGTATCGCTGCCAAAGCGACTCACGGCACGGGGCTGGTCGTGATTACACCAGAACAGCGCATTCCAGCCGTCATGCGCCTGCATCCCCTCCTGCCAGGTCTGGAACAGTTTTTTCAGGGCAAGATGGTCGGCAGGCATCAGTGCCCATTTGTCGCCGTTCTTGTAGTCCACCTTCAGATGATGGAAGTTGAAGCACATGGACAGTTCATGGTTGCCCGCAGCAGTGTATCCGATGCAGTTTTCCAGCGTGGTGGAGGACATCTCGCCCACCGTCACCATGCCGTCGATGCCGCCCGCGGCGACCAGCTCCTTCAGGTATTTGTGGACATTGCGGCCATCAGTGTAGAAGCGACGGCCATCGCCCGCAAAGTCGTCCTCATACACTTCCGGTTTGGAAACCAGATTGACCACATCAAAGCGGAATCCCTTGATTCCCTTCGCCTTCCAGAAACGGAGGATGTCGGCCATTTCTTCCCGCACCGCCGGGTTCTCCCAGTTCAGGTCTGCCTGTGTCACATCGAACAGGTGCAGATACCACTTGCCCAGCTGCGGCACATACTGCCATGCCGGGCCGCCGAATTTCGACACCCAGTTTGTGGGCAGATTGTCCGGGGTTCCGTTCTTAAAGATGTAGTAATCCTGATACTTTTTCTCACCGGCCAGTGCCCGCTGGAACCATGCATGCTCGGTGGAGGTGTGGTTGAACACCATGTCCAGCATCAGGCCGATGCCGCGCCTGTCCGCCTCGCGGATAAGCTCCTCCAGATCCTCCATCGTGCCGTAGCGCGGGTCAACGGCACGGTAGTCGGCCACATCATAGCCGTTGTCGCGCTGGGGCGAGGGGAAGAACGGCGTCAGCCAGAGATAGTCAACGCCCAGGTCGGCGAGATAGTCCAGTTTCGCGGTGACGCCCTTCAAATCGCCGAAGCCGTCACCGTTCGAGTCCATGAAGGATTTCGGGTAAATTTGGTAGACAACTTTATCTTTAAAATCATTCATGGTACACACCTCACAAAATCAGGCAACGCCTTTTTTCTTGCCGACGATGACGGTCAGCACAAAGGGGACGACGATGGCAATAGCCATGCACAGCGCAAAGCTGAGCATATAGGCGGGCTGGATCGACAAAATACCAGGGATGCCGCCGACACCGATGGCGTTGGCCGTGGTGGAAGTTGCCACACAGACGACCGCTGCGATGGCAGATCCAATCATGCCGCAGATAAACGGGAAGTGGAATTTCAGGTTGACGCCGAACATGGCAGGCTCGGTAACGCCCAGATAGCAAGAGATGCAGGAGGGAACGTTGACTTCCTGTGCGGCAGCATTCTTGCGCTGCAGGTAGATCATGCCCAGCACGGCGGAGCCCTGTGCAATGTTGGAAAGGGCGATCATGGGCCACAGCATCGTACCGCCGAAGTCGGCGATCAGCTGCATATCGATGGCGTTGGACATGTGATGCAGGCCGGTGATGACCAGCGGGGCATAAACAAAACCGAAGATTGCGCCAAAGACCACGCGGAAGGAGCCGGAAATGCCGGCGTAGACGATGTCAGAAATGAAGGTGCCGATCTTCCAGCCGATGGGGCCAAGGACAGTGTGGGCGATGATGACGGACAGCACCAGCGAGCAGAAGGGCACAACGATCATGGAAATGACCGGCGGGCAGATCTTGCGGAAGAATTTTTCTAGATAGACCAGCGTGAACGCGGCCAGCATGGCGGGAATGACCTGCGCCTGATAGCCGATCATGTTGATGGTGAAGAAGCCGAAATCCCATTTGGGGATATCTGCCGCCGCAGTAGAAGCCACGGCGTAAGCGTTGAGCAGCTGGCCGGAGACGAGCGTCAGTCCGAGGACGATGCCCAGGCTTTGGGTCGTGCCCATTTTCTTTGTGACAGACCAGCAGATGCAGACCGGCAGCATATGGAAGATGGCTTCGCCGATCAGCCACAGGAAGCTGTCAACGCCGGACCAGAACTGGCTGATGTCGCACAGCGTCTGGGTGCCGTTATTAAAAAAGTAGATGCTGTCAATGCAGTTGCGGAAGCCGAGAATCAAACCGCCGGTGATGATGGCGGGAATCAATGGGGCAAAAATCTCCGCAAGCACGCTCATGACCTTCTGCAATGCGTTCTGGTTCTGCTTGGCTGCGCTCTTGACAGCTTCCTTCGAGACACCGTCAATGCCGGATACCGCAATAAAGTCATTGTAGAAATCGCTGACCGTATTGCCGATGATGACCTGGAACTGACCTGCCTGGGTGAAAGTGCCCTTGGCGGATTTCAGTGCCTCGATCTTGGCAACGTCCGCCTTGGCGGGATCGTTGAGGACAAATCGCAT
>ERZ833782.2894-NODE-2894-length-10198-cov-3.340037_pt1 | contig 10198 bp, 4 predicted proteins | sample MGYA00519577_ERZ833782 | MGnify/ENA primary metagenome ERZ833782 (study PRJEB31850, sample SAMEA3708745) | human gut metagenome | biome: human gut; feature: human-associated habitat; material: faeces | place: China | collected 2014 ...
AATCTGTGTCTGTCCACGTGTAAACATAGCAGAACCATGTACTCTCGGAATGATATCTGTCTCAGCAGCAAGCGGTCTGATCTGATCGATTGCTCTTCCGTCCGGACGTTTGTGATCTTTTAAGATCATCTTACGAACTGTTTTCTTCTGGTACTGATACAATGCTTCTCCCAAAATTTCAAGCCATTCTTCATTTTCTGCAAATGCTTCTTCTAATTTTTCTCTAATTACACGAAGATTCTCTTCTCTTACTTGTTTTTCATCAGTAAACACTGCAACTTCCATCTCTTCTGGAGTTACAATCTCTTTCATAGCCGCAAACAGCTCTTCCGGTACTGCACAGCTTGTATAAGCATGTTTTTCTTTCCCACATTCCGCAACGATCGTATCGATGAATTTAATCACTTCCTGATTCACTTCATGAGCTGCAAAAATAGCTTCGATCATCTTCGCTTCCGGAACCTCATTTGCTCCTGCCTCAATCATGATTACTTTGTCTCTTGTGGAAGCAACTGTAAGCTGCATATCTGATACTGCTCTCTGAGCGGCATTCGGATTAAATACAAACTCTCCGTCAATCATACCAACCTGTGTAGTGGAAGTCGGTCCGTCAAACGGAATATCCGAAATTGCTGTTGCGATTGCAGATCCTAACATCGCCGTCAGTTCCGGACTGCAATCTGGATCAACAGATAATACCAGGTTGTTCAACGTCACATCATTTCTGTAATCTTTCGGGAACAACGGTCTCATCGGCCTGTCGATGACACGCGAAGTAAGGATTGCATTCTCAGAGGCTTTTCCTTCTCTTTTGTTAAATCCTCCCGGAATCTTTCCTACCGCATATAATTTTTCCTCATATTCAACACTGAGTGGGAAGAAGTCAATTCCTTCTCTCGGTTTTTCTGAAGCTGTCGCTGTTGATAATACAACCGTCTCCCCATAGTGCATCAGTGCTGCACCATTTGCCTGAGCAGCAACTCTTCCCACATCTACACGAAGTGTTCTGCCAGCTAATTCCATCTCAAATTTTTTAAACATATTCTTCTCCTTTTTCTTTACACATTGAACGGGTTTTTCCGAAACTACTGAAAAATATACTTTTTTGTTTTGATAAATATCCTTTTCAGTGGTCTCGGCTAATCTACCCTGTCCGTAATCTGTAATATTGTATCATATAGACAGGGCAAATGTCAATCAGGGACAGGTGTTCTAAAAAACTCCTGTCCCTGTAATACGATCACTTATTCTACTCTACAACGGCAATACGCATCATATTGCTTATTCCCTCTTTTGCCATTCCTTCGCTTCTTGCCGGAATTCCTGCTGTCAATACAACGATGTCTCCCGGTTCCACAATTTGTTTTGCACTTACAAGATTAATAGCCTCTTCACAAATATCTTCTGTCGTCTCCAACTGAATTGATTTGATTGGATATACGCCTCTGTAAAGCTGCATTTTGCGAAGCGTCAGCGCACTTGGGCTCACTCCGATAATAGGTGCTTTCGGTCTGAATTTTGATACCACTCTGGCTGTTGCACCGGATACCGTCGGTGTGACGATACATTTTGCATTCAGGTTTGCTGCTGTTGCAACAGATGAGTAGCCGATCGCACTGGAAATTCCTTTTTTGCGATGTGCCTGTGCTTTTCCAAGAAGTGTCTCATAATCCAAATGCTCTTCTGTATTCTCGATAATGTGAACCATCATCTGAAGTGCTTCTAAAGGATATTTTCCCTGTGCAGTTTCACCTGAGAGCATCACCGCATCTGTTCCATCATATACCGCATTGGCAACATCTGTCACCTCAGCTCTTGTCGGTCTTGGATTTCTCATCATAGAATCCAACATCTGTGTCGCTGTAATAACCGGTTTATAGTTACTGTTACATTTTTGGATCAGCATCTTCTGAAGATATGGAACTTCTTCCGCCGGAATCTCCACTCCCAGGTCTCCACGTGCAACCATGATTCCGTCTGCACAGCGGATAATCTCATCAATATTTTTAATTCCTTCTGCATTCTCAATCTTGGCAATAACCGGAAGATGTGGTGCTCCACACTCTTTTAACAATGCTTTGATCTCAAGAACGCCTTCTGCCGAACGCACAAACGACGCCGCAATAAAGTCAACCCCTTGTTCCACACCAAAAATAATATCCTGACGGTCTTTTTCTGTCAGTGCAGGAAGTCTCACCGGTACATTCGGCACATTCACACCTTTTTTCTGTCCCAGTTCACCACCGTTAATTACACGGCAAATAATATCCGTATCCGTAATATTCTTTACTTCCAGCTCAATCAAGCCGTCATCAATCAAAATTTTCTTTCCGATTTCAACATCTTCTACAAGACCTTCATATGTGATGGAAACTCGATTTGCATCGCCTTCCACGTCTTTTGTAGTTAATGTGAATTTTTGTCCCTCTACAAGTGTCACTTTTTTATCATCTTTTATCACACCTGTACGAATCTCCGGTCCTTTTGTATCCAAAAGAATCGCAATTGGTTTTCCAGCTTCTTCACGAATTGCTTTGAGCATATCCATTCTGCTTTTCTGTTCTTCATGATCTCCATGTGAGAAATTGAAACGGGCAATGTCCATTCCATTTTCGACTAATTTTTTCATTAACTCTCTGTCGTTTGTGTTTGGTCCCATGGTACAAATAATTTTTGTCTTCTTCATCTCGTTCTCTCCTGCCTTTTTATTTCTATTTCACATGTTCATGCGTAAACAAATGGTCCTGACAATATTCGTAGTTCCCATTGCATTTTGAACAATAACGAAATTCCAAATTTTCATCATCAAGTTCCGTGCGTCCGCAGACTGCACATTTATGTTTTGCACCACCTTCATAGTGCTGCTCTCTTTTTGCCTCATATACTGCTTTTTTATAAGCCTTTTTCCTACGAACTTCCTTCGGCGAATACCGTTTCATATTTCTTGTCGAAACATAGAAAATCAGGAAATTCAAAATGGATACCACTGCAGCCAATGCATTTGCCTTATAGACAATTCCAAATACGCTTCCTCCATATGCCGGCAAAAATGCCTGCAGAATCGCATATCCAAAATAAGCCGCATCCAGCCACGCCAGATATTTCACCTTAATCGGAATCACCATAAACAACAGGAACTGTTCGTTCGGATACAGCGCAGCAAACGCAAAAAACAGTGACAAATTCAAGTAAAACGTCCCAAGTGGGAAGGATACTCCCGCTATCACATACACGAGAATCGCTGCCAATATGTGGAACAGTGCTCCCGTAAAGAAATACAGATTAAATCGAAAAGCTCCCCATGCGTATTCAAGCTGACGTCCGATCATATAATATAAATACAATGCAAACACCATAAACAACGCACTCGAATTTGGCGGCTGCATCAAAAATGTAACTAACCTCCAGATCTGCCCGTGAAACACCGCTTCTATGTTCAGTGACAAATACTGATAATAGAATTCCGGAGCAACCAAACTCAGTGCAAAGCCAACGGTATACAACGCAATCACATAAAACATCAGATTCTGAATTGCATATCGTCCAAACTTCCGTTCTAACTTGCTAATCCAATTCATAAAAATATAGCTCCTTTATTATTTTTTTTACTTTCTCAACAACTAGTAGTAATTGTATCCTCACTAATTCGGTTTGTCAATCGGGCTATTTATATTTACATAATTTTAACAATTTCTCAACCCTAAAAGCTTAAAATATTCCACATATTTTCAAATTGTGTTTTTCGACATCTTATCGTATAATGTAGGTTGTCAAAAAAACGAAATCCATTTTAATAAGAAACTATCTGTTTCTTATCCATAAAAAGGAGATAGATATGAGTAACAATAATTTATATACTTTAGGAATTGATATCGGTTCCACTACTGTAAAAATTGCGATTTTGAACGAGCAAAACGAGGTGCTCTTCTCTGACTATGAGCGTCATTTTGCAAATATTCAAGAGACTCTTTCCGATTTGCTCGGACGTGCAATTTACAAACTGGGAGCCATCCACGTATCGCCGGTCATTACCGGTTCCGGCGGACTGACACTTGCAAAACACTTAGAGACACCATTTGTTCAGGAAGTCATTGCAGTATCTACTGCACTTCAAGACTATGCTCCACAGACAGACGTCGCAATCGAACTTGGTGGAGAAGATGCAAAAATCATCTATTTCGAAGGCGGTAATGTAGAGCAGCGCATGAACGGGATTTGTGCCGGAGGTACCGGTTCTTTCATTGACCAGATGGCTTCTCTGTTACAGACAGACGCAACCGGTCTGAATGAATATGCAAAGAACTACAAAGCTCTCTACTCTATTGCTGCACGTTGTGGTGTATTTGCCAAATCTGATATTCAGCCATTGATCAACGAAGGGGCTACCAAAGAAGATTTGTCCGCCTCTATTTTTCAGGCTGTTGTGAATCAGACGATCAGTGGACTCGCCTGCGGGAAGCCAATCCGCGGGCATGTCGCTTTTTTAGGGGGACCTCTTCACTTCCTTTCTGAATTGCGGGAGGCGTTTATCCGAACATTGAAATTAGATGATGAGCATATTATTGCTCCGACACATTCTCATCTGTTTGCTGCAATTGGTTCTGCACTGAACTCCAAGCGAGATCTGAGTGTTTCTCTTCAGGAGTTGCAGGAGCGCCTTGCCGGACATATCCACATGGACTTTGAGGTTGAACGACTCACCCCACTATTTTCGAGCAGAGCAGACTATGATGAGTTTCAAAGCAGACACGCAAAACATCAAGTACCTGTTGCTGATCTCTCCTCTTATAAAGGAAAAGCATTCCTTGGAATTGATGCCGGTTCCACTACTACCAAGGCTGCTTTAGTCGGAGAAGACGGAACTTTACTCTACTCCTTCTATCACAGCAATGATGGAGATCCTCTTGGTACGACAATCACAGCAATCAAAGATATTTACCGTCAGCTTCCAAAAGGAGTCACGATTGCGCACTCCTGCTCTACCGGATATGGCGAAGCACTGATCAAGTCCGCTTTGCTTCTTGATGAAGGCGAAGTGGAAACGGTATCTCATTATTATGCCGCCTCTTTCTTTGAGCCGGATGTAGACTGTATCCTCGACATTGGCGGTCAGGATATGAAATGCATCAAAATTAAGAATCAGACCGTCGACAGCGTTCAACTAAACGAAGCCTGCTCTTCCGGCTGCGGTTCTTTCATTGAGACATTTGCAAAATCATTGAATTACAGCGTGGAAGACTTCGCTCATGAAGCATTGTTCGCCAACCATCCAATCGACCTTGGCACACGCTGTACCGTATTTATGAACTCAAAAGTAAAACAGGCGCAAAAAGAAGGGGCTTCCGTCGCTGATATTTCTGCCGGACTTGCCTACTCTGTTATCAAAAACGCACTGTTTAAAGTTATCAAAGTATCCGATGCTTCTGAACTTGGGAAGCGGATCGTCGTGCAGGGTGGTACATTCTATAATGATGCTGTTCTTCGAAGTTTCGAGACAATCGCCGACTGCCAGGCGGTGCGACCGGATATTGCCGGAATCATGGGGGCATTTGGCGCAGCTCTCATTGCGCGCGAACGTTTCAGCGAATGCAAAGGAACTACGATGCTTTCCATTGAAGAGATTGAGCATCTAGAGTACAGTACCAGCATGGCAAAATGTAAAGGCTGTACGAATAACTGTCGTCTGACGATCAATAAATTCAGCGGCGGACGCAAATTCATTACCGGTAACCGCTGTGAACGCGGTATTGGCAAAGAGAAAAACAAAGATCATATTCCGAACCTTTATGAATATAAATATAAACGTATTTTCTCCTACACACCTCTCAGTGCTGACAAGGCAACGCGAGGCAAGGTAGGTATCCCGCGTGTTCTGAATATGTTTGAAAATTATCCTTTCTGGTATACTTTCTTTACAGAACTGAAGTACGAGGTTGTTCTTTCACCTACTTCCACCAGAAAGATTTACGAGCTGGGAATTGAATCCATCCCAAGTGAGTCCGAATGTTACCCGGCTAAGCTTGCACATGGTCATGTGACATGGCTGATTCGAAATGGTGTGAAATTTATTTTCTACCCATGTATCCCATATGAACGTAACGAATTCCCGGATGCAGTCAACCATTACAACTGCCCGATTGTTACTTCCTATGCAGAGAATATCAAGAACAATGTAGATGAATTAAATGATCCGTCCATTGATTTCCGCAATCCGTTCCTTGCGTTTACCTCTGAGGAAATCCTGACCAAGCGTCTGATAGAGGAATTCAAGGATATCCCGGTTGAAGAAGTCAAAGCTGCGGCACATAAAGGATGGGAAGAAATGGCTGCTGCCCGCCGCGATGTGCAGAAAAAGGGCGAGGAGACTCTGAAATATCTGGAGGAAACAGGCCGTCACGGTATTGTTCTCGCAGGACGCCCATACCACATTGATCCCGAAATCCATCACGGTATCCCGGATCTGATCAACAGTTATGGAATCGCTGTACTTACTGAGGATTCCATCTCTCATCTGGCACCTATAGAACGTCCGATTCGTGTAAATGACCAGTGGATGTATCATTCCAGACTGTATGCAGCCGCAAACTACATTAAGACTCGTGATGACCTCGACCTGATTCAGCTCAACTCCTTCGGATGTGGTCTGGATGCCGTTACTACTGACGAGGTTTATGAAATTCTCGACGGAAGCGACAAAATCTATACCTGCTTAAAGATTGATGAAGTAAACAACCTCGGTGCAGCAAGGATCCGTATCCGCTCCCTGATCGCTGCGATCCGTGCAAAGAAAGCTCAGGGACAGAAACGTAATATCAAACCGGCTTCTATTGATAAAGTATCCTTCACAAAGGAAATGAGAAAGGATTATACGATTCTCTGTCCGCAGATGTCGCCGTTCCATTTCAGCCTTTTACAGGCAGCTTTCAATTCCTGCGGATATAATCTGGAAGTACTTCCAAACGATAACAAACACGCCGTAGATGTAGGTCTGAAATACGTAAATAATGATGCCTGCTATCCGTCTCTGATCGTGGTTGGCCAAATCATGGATGCATTGCTTTCCGGCAAATATGACCTGAATAAGACAGCCGTTGTCATGTCACAGACAGGCGGTGGATGTCGTGCTTCCAACTACATTGCATTTATCCGCCGCGCGTTAAAGAAAGCCGGTATGGAGCAGATTCCGGTTATTTCCGTCAACTTAAGTGGTCTGGAAAGCAACCCGGGATTCAAACTTACTCTTCCACTGGTGAAAAAAGTTGCGTACGGTGCCGTATTCGGAGATATCCTGATGAAATGCGTATACCGTATGCGTCCTTACGAACTGGAAGAGGGAATCGTAAACAGAAAGCACAAAATCTGGGAACAGCGTGTGATTTCTTTCTTAAGCGGAAGCAGTGTCAGCCACAGCCAGTTTAAGAAAATGTGCCGTGAAATGGTTCATGAATTTGACACAATTCCGATCAGCGATGTGAAGAAGCCTCGTGTCGGCATCGTAGGTGAGATCCTTGTCAAGTTCCTGCCTGCTGCAAATAATCATCTGGCAGAGCTTCTGGAATCTGAAGGTGCTGAGGCAGTTGTACCGGATCTGATCGATTTCATGTGCTACTGTTTCTATAATCAGAACTTCAAGGTAGAAAATCTTGGCTTCAAGAAGTCCAAGGCAACCATGGCAAACTGGGGAATCAAAGCAATCGAATGGGTGAGAAAGCCTGCAAGCGAAGCCCTTGCGCAGAGCCGTCATTTCGCACCGCCTGCTGATATCAGAGATCTGGCAAAAATGGCATCTCCGATCGTTTCCACCGGAAACCAGACAGGTGAAGGATGGTTCCTGACAGGAGAGATGATGGAACTGATCCATGGAGATGTTCCGAATATTGTTTGTATCCAGCCTTTCGGATGTCTGCCGAACCATATCGTAGGTAAGGGTGTTATCAAAGAAATCCGCCGCGAATATCCTACAGCAAACATTGTAGCCATCGACTATGATCCAGGCGCCAGCGAAGTTAACCAGCTGAACCGAATCAAACTGATGCTCTCCACTGCTCAGAAAAATCTGAAAAAAGCACAGAAGAAATAACCGGCAGATAATAAGGGCTTTTATATTCATTTATTTTCCAGTTGAAATAATATTTCCCTATTTAAATTATATCTGTTAAGCAAATAAAAGAGCTGTATCACACAGATATCTGTTTTATATTCTTGCGTAGAAATGTAACAGTATCTGGAATACAGCTCTTTTACTTTTATTTAATTATTATTCTGCCAGAACGGAAGTTTCTCAGCAACTTTTACAAGATAGCTTCCTCCCGGTATTCTTCTCAATTCTGCCTCTGATGGCTTACTGATGATCAGATAAGCAAGCAGATAAACAACTGCCGCGATTGGAATCGAAACGATCAGGCAGATGAAGTTGGATTTCACAAAAATATTCAATCCATAGCAGATGCATCCTGCAACGATTCCCATTGGAACAGATGCAAGAATCGGATACAGGTAACCCTTTTTCCATGGATTCTTGTACTGCAGATATTTCTTCATTGCCAGATCATTCAGCACGCATACAACGATAGAATAAATCACCATCGCAATCAGCAGTGCATAAACTCCCAGGTTTGTCGTAAACAGCAATACCACTACCACAATGATATCCACAACCAATGCAATTGCAGCTGTGATAACCGGAATCTTCTGCTGTCCGATTGCCTGCAGAACACCATTGGAAATATTTGACATTCCGTTTAGGAGAATGGAAAATGATCCAAGGATGAGCAGATTCGCTGCAAGCCCTGTGGAATTTCCATAAAGCAGGAATACAATTGGCTGTGCAAGTACTGCAAGTCCCATCGCACACGGCGCAGAAACTACCATAGAAAGCTGCACCGTCTGATCGATACATTCTCTGGTTGCCTCAATATCTCCTGTAGCATACAACGCAGATACTTCAGGAATCATAGAAGTCGGCGCTGTACTGGATAAGGTCAGTGGGATATTAATAATCGTCATAAAGTAAGTTGCGTATTCTGCATAGAGAATGCCAATCTGTGTTGCGTCTCCGCCTCTTCTGCCAAGAATATCTGAGAAAAGATATCCATTAATATATGCATTGACATTATATACAAATGCGCTGAGGATGATTGGCGAAACTACCAGTACGATCACGCGGAAAATATCTTTATATGACTCTTCCTGGTGCTTATGATCTCTGTTTACACGATGCATAATCTTTCCACGATTCACGCCGTATACCAGAAGCATAAAAATCAATGCGGTGACCACACCGGCTCCTGTTCCTACTGTAGATCCCGCAGCTCCCCATTTCGCAATGCTGTTCTCTGTTCCATCCGCAAATACGTTGATAAATCCCCAGGCTGCCAGAAGACTGACTGCCGCATTAAATACCTGTTCAATAATCTGAGAAATAGATGTAGGCATCATATTTCTATATGCCTGGAAATATCCTCTGAACACGCCCAGGATTCCGGACAGGAAAATGGTCGGCGCAAGGATCTGCAGCGCAAGAATTGCATCTTTCTGATTGCTTGGAATAATCAATCCTGCCCCGAAGAGACAAAACAGTGCTACTGCACCTCCAACGATCATCGCATAGATCATAGCTCCCTTAAAGAACTTATGCGCATTCCTGTAATCTCTCAGAGCAATGCGCTCGGAAATCAGTTTTGATACTGCCTGCGGAATGCTGAATGACGCGATCATCAGAAGAATCATGTACGCATTCTGCGCAAGACTTGTATATCCCATTCCAAGGCTTCCGATAATGTTGGAAAGCGGACTCTTATACAGCAGCCCGATTACCTTGGAAACCATTGCCGCAATCATCAGAAAGGATGCATTTTTTACTAAATTATTTTTCTGATTCATGTTGTTGCTGTGTGTCTTTCTTCTGACTACACATTACCTCTTTTCTTATATATTTTCTATCTGCCAGTCGATTGGTTCCAGACCATTGGCAACAAGAAATTCGTTTGTTTTACTGAAATGTCTGCAGCCGAAAAAACCTCTGTAAGCAGACAGCGGACTGGGATGCGGAGCTTCCAGGATCAGATGTTTCGGATTGTTCAGCATGGATTTCTTCATCTGTGCCGGACGTCCCCATAACAAAAATACGATTGGACGATCCTGTTCATTCAGAACCTGGATCGCGGCATCTGTAAACTGTTCCCAGCCAATTCCTCTG
>ERZ833782.2908-NODE-2908-length-10158-cov-3.648916_pt1 | contig 10158 bp, 8 predicted proteins | sample MGYA00519577_ERZ833782 | MGnify/ENA primary metagenome ERZ833782 (study PRJEB31850, sample SAMEA3708745) | human gut metagenome | biome: human gut; feature: human-associated habitat; material: faeces | place: China | collected 2014 ...
AAGGAAACGCTCCATCCGCAGATATGAGGAGGATAATCATGAAGAAAAAAATAATTACCGTTGAACTGCCCGATGGATTAGAAGCAAGACCGGCCGCTATGCTGGTGCAGGTTGCCAGCCAGTACGACAGCAGAATCTATCTGGAGTCCGGTTCCAAGCGTGTAAATGCAAAGAGTATTATGGGAATGATGACCCTTGGGCTGATTGCCGGCCAGTCCATCACAGTAGAGGCTGACGGTGCGGATGAGGATCAGGCAGTGTCTGAGATTGAGAAGTATCTCATCAATGCATAAGTGTTTCAGAGAGATTAAAAGGATAGTTGGAAACCAGGCAGTGCAGAAGGCTGCCTGGTTTTTTTCATAACAGACAGGAACAGGACGTTGTTCCGGGAAAGGAGAATCAGTATATATGGCGTTTACACATTTGCACGTCCATACAGAATACAGTCTTTTAGACGGCTCATCCAAGATAAAAGAGCTGACCGCCAGGGCAAAGGAGCTGGGAATGGACAGCCTGGCGATCACGGATCATGGCGTAATGTATGGAGTGATTGATTTTTACCGGGCGGCAAAGGAAGTGGGAATTAAACCGATCCTGGGCTGCGAGGTATATGTGGCTCCTGGATCCAGGTTTGACCGGGAAAATACGGGAGGAGAGGATCGGTATTACCATCTGGTTCTTCTGGCAGAAAATGATCAGGGTTATAAAAACCTGATGAAGATCGTATCCAAGGGCTTTGTGGAAGGCTTTTACTATAAGCCCCGTGTAGACTATGAGGTTCTGGAAACGTATCACGAAGGAGTCATTGCCCTCAGCGCCTGTCTGGCCGGAGAAGTGCAGAAATATCTGGCCAGAGGAATGTATGAGGAGGCCATGCGTTCTGCACAGCGGTATGAGGGGATATTTGGGAAAAATAATTTCTTTCTGGAGCTTCAGGATCATGGGCTTCCAGAACAGAAGATGGTAAATCAGGGACTTCTCAGGCTGAGCAGGGACACGGGGATTGAACTGGTCGCCACCAATGATATCCATTATACCTTTGCAGAGGATGAAAAGGCTCACGATATCCTGCTGTGCATCCAGACCGGCAAAAAAGTAGCGGATGAAGACCGGATGCGCTATGCGGGCGGCCAGTATTACTGTAAATCCGAGGAGGAGATGCAGGCCCTTTTCCCATACGCCAGAGAAGCCCTTGAAAATACACATAAAATTGCAGAGCGCTGCAATGTGGAGATTGAATTCGGCGTCACCAAGCTGCCAAAGTATGAGGTGCCGGAGGGCTTTGACTCCTGGACGTATCTGAATCATCTCTGCCGGGAGGGCTTTAAGACCCGATATCCAAAGGATGACGGCACGTTAAGCCGACGCCTGGACTATGAGCTGGATGTAATCCGTACCATGGGGTATGTGGATTATTTCCTGATCGTATGGGATTTTATCAACTATGCCCGCTCAAAGGATATTATGGTGGGACCGGGACGTGGTTCTGCCGCGGGAAGCATTGTTTCCTATACTCTGGGCATTACCAATATTGACCCGGTGCGCTATAACCTGCTTTTTGAGCGCTTTTTAAACCCGGAGCGAGTTTCCATGCCTGATATTGACGTGGATTTCTGCTACGAGCGCCGCCAGGAGGTCATTGATTATGTGGTGGAGAAATACGGCAAAGACCAGGTGGTTCAGATCGTTACTTTCGGTACTCTGGCAGCCAAGGGTGTGGTCCGTGATGTAGGCCGTGTGCTGGATCTGCCCTACGCCATGTGTGATTCCATTGCAAAGATGATCCCAAATGATCTTGGAATGACACTGGACAAGGCCATAGCGGCAAATCCGGATTTAAGAAAGCTTTATAATGAGGACCCGCAGGTAAAATACCTGATCGATATGTCAAAGCGTCTGGAGGGCCTTCCAAGACATACCTCCATGCACGCGGCGGGAGTGGTGATCGGCAGCCGCTCCATTGACGAATTTGTACCGCTTTCCAAGGCGGCAGACGGCACCATTACCACCCAGTTTACCATGACGACCATTGAGGAGCTGGGGCTTCTTAAAATGGACTTTCTGGGCCTGCGTACACTGACTGTGATCCAGAATGCCGTGCATCTGGCTGAGAAGGATTACGGCATTTCCATTGATATTGACCATATTGATTTTGATGATAAAAGGGTACTTGAATCCATCGGGACTGGAAGAACCGAGGGCGTGTTCCAGCTGGAAAGCGGCGGGATGAAGAGCTTTATGAAGGAGCTTAAGCCGGAGAATCTGGAGGATATTATTGCGGGAATTTCCCTTTACCGTCCCGGCCCCATGGACTTTATTCCCAGATATTTAAAAGGAAAGAATGATAAAAGCTCCATTACCTATGAATGCCCTCAGCTGGAGTCGATTCTGAGCCCGACTTACGGGTGTATTGTATACCAGGAGCAGGTAATGCAGATCGTCCGCGACCTGGCCGGATATACCATGGGACGAAGCGACCTGGTGCGCCGTGCCATGAGTAAGAAAAAGACTGCTGTGATGGAAAAAGAGCGTCAGAATTTCGTTTACGGAAATGAAGCCGAGGGAGTAAAGGGCTGTATTGCAAACGGTATTGATGAAAAGACGGCCAATCATATTTACGATGAAATGATCGACTTTGCAAAGTATGCCTTTAATAAGTCCCACGCGGCAGCTTATGCCGTGGTTTCCTACCAGACCGCTTATCTGAAATACTACTATCCAAAGGAGTTTATGGCGGCCCTTATGTCTTCTGTGATGGAAAATGTGAGCAAGTTTTCCGAATATATTTTAAACTGCCGCCGCATGATGAATATCGCAGTTCTTCCTCCTGATATCAATGAGGGAGAGAGCGGATTTTCCGTGTCCGGCGGAGGGATCCGCTATGGCCTTTCTGCGATTAAAAGCGTGGGAAAGCCGGTGGTAGACGCGATTCTGGAGGAACGGGCGAAGAATGGAAAATTCTGTACCATGGAGGATTTTATCAACCGTATGACCCAGAGAGAGGTAAACCGCCGTACGCTGGAAAATTTCATCAAATCAGGCGCACTGGATTCCCTTCCCGGCACAAGACGGCAGAAGATGGCTGTGGGGCCAGCACTTCTTGAGAATAAGGCCAGAGAGCGGAAGAATGCCTTTGAGGGACAGCTGAGCCTTTTTGATATAGCCGGAGAAGAGGAAAAAAAGGAGTTTGAGGTTGTATTTCCTGATGTGGGGGAATATGCAAAAGAAGAGCTGCTTGCCTTTGAAAAGGATATTTTAGGCGTATACATCAGCGGTCATCCGCTGGATGATTATGAGGCATTGTGGCGGAAAAATATCACTGCTACAGCAGCTGATTTTATCGTGGATGAGGAGACGGAGGAGGCCGTGGTAAAGGACGGCATAAAGGCTGTCATAGGCGGATTGGTAACGGGAAAAACGGTCAAGACTACCCGCACAGGCCAGCTGATGGCCTTTATCACGCTGGAGGATCTGATGGGATCAGTGGAAGTGATCGTATTTCCAAGAGACTATGAAAATAACAGGGATCTTCTAACAGAGGATGAAAAGCTCTTTATCCGGGGACGTGTTTCACTGGGAGATGAACCGGTAGGAAAACTGGTCTGCGAGCAGGTGATCCCCTTTGATGCTGTGTCCCGTCAGCTGTGGCTGCAGTTTGAAGATATGGCCGGGTATCAGGCAGCGGAGGCAGAGCTTATGGAGCTTCTAAAATCCAGTGAGGGAAATGATCAGGTAATCATCTATTTAAAAAAGGAACGGGCGAAAAAAATGCTCCCTCCCAACTGGAACGTAATGGCGGATGCAGGACTTTTAAATCGCCTGTACTGTAAAGTTGGTGAAAAAAATGTCAAAGTCGTAGAAATGACTCTTGATAAATCATGGAAAATGAATTAGAATAGCGTTGTGTGTAAAATAGAAAGAAGAAAACAACAGGCATAGATGGATATGCTTAATATAAGGAGGTAAATTGCTATGGCAAAGGCAGTGAAGACCATTGGAGTATTAACCAGCGGCGGTGACGCACCAGGCATGAACGCAGCAATCCGCGCAGTTGTGCGCGTTGCGATCAATAAAGGACTGAAGGTAAAGGGTATTATGAGAGGCTATGCCGGTCTTCTGGAAGAGGAGATCGTGGACATGGAGTCCACCAGTGTTTCAGACACCATTAACCGCGGCGGAACCATTCTTTATACAGCAAGATGCAAGGAATTTACCACTCCTGAGGGTCAGCAGAGAGGTGCTGAGATCTGCCGCAAGCACGGAATTGACGGCATGGTGGTAATCGGCGGCGACGGTTCCTTTAAGGGAGCAGGAAAGCTGTCCGCCCTGGGGATCAATACCATTGGCCTTCCGGGAACCATTGACCTGGATATTGCATGTACCGATTACACCATCGGCTTTGATACGGCAGTCAATACGGCAATGGAGGCCATTGATAAGATCCGCGATACATCCACTTCCCATGAGCGTTGCAGCATTGTAGAGGTAATGGGACGCAATGCGGGATATATTGCTTTATGGTGCGGTATTGCAAACGGTGCAGAGGATATTCTGCTTCCGGAGCGTTACGACGGAGATGAGCAGGCACTGATCAACCGGATCATTGAGAACCGTAAGAGGGGAAAGAAGCACAACATTATCATCAATGCAGAGGGAATCGGTCATTCCAGCTCTATGGCAAAGCGTATTGAGGCTGCCACAGGCATTGAGACAAGAGCTACCATTCTGGGCCACATGCAGCGCGGCGGAACGCCTACCTGCAAGGACCGTGTGTATGCGTCCATTATGGGAGCCAGAGCGGCAGAGCTTTTGGTAGAAGGAAAGAGCAACCGTCTGGTGGCATACAGAAAGGGCGAATTTGTGGATTTCGATATCCAGGAAGCATTAAATATGAAGAAGGATATCTCAGAAGAGCAGTTTAATATTGCAAAGATGCTGGTAAGATAAGAATTGCAGAAAAGAGGTCCGCTGTCTGTATGGGCAGCGGACCTTTGCGGAGATAAGAAGATGATGGATAAAGTGGTGCTCTGTGGAGCCAGCTCCTATGAGCAGAAATATTATTTTAATGAAGAATTTAAGAGCCTTCCCCAGTCGGTACAGGATGAGCTGCATATTATGTGCGTCCTTTTTACAGAGGATGTGGGTGGAGTCCTGACACTGGAATTTGACGACAGGGGACGTCTGGAATTTAAGGTAGTCTCTGAGGAAGGCGACTATCTGTTTGACGAAATTGGAAGTGTCCTTAAGATCAAACAGTATCAGGAAGAGAAAAAGGATCTTCTGGAGGCGCTGGAATTATACTACAGAACCTTCTTTTTAGAGGAGGATGTAGACTGGGAAGAGAGCGGGAGAGATGAGGATGAAGCTTAGGCTGGGAGATCGGGAGCTTAACAGCAATATCATACTGGCCCCCATGGCGGGAGTAACCGATCTGCCTTTCAGGCTTTTGTGCCATGAGCAGGGAGCGGGAATGGCGGTGACGGAAATGGTCAGCGCCAAAGCCATTTTATATAAAAATAAGAATACAAAAGAGCTGATGGCGGTGGACCCGGCAGAGGGGCCTGTGGCAGTGCAGCTTTTTGGCTCGGATCCGGAGATCATGGCTGAGATCGCAGCTCAGATCGAGGACGGTCCTTTTGCGGCTATTGATGTAAATATGGGCTGTCCTGTGCCGAAGATTGTGAATAACGGTGAAGGCTCTGCACTTATGAAGGATATAAAGCTGGCAGAAAAGATATTGACTTCTATGGTAAAGGCAGTGAAGAAGCCTGTGACTGTAAAATTCAGAAAGGGCTTTAACGACCAGTGCCTCAATGCAGTTGAATTTGCGAAAATGGCAGAAAGCAGCGGGGCAGCCTGGGTGGCCGTTCATGGAAGGACCAGGGAGCAGTATTATTCCGGCACGGCAGACTGGGAAGTGATCCGTCAGGTAAAAGAGGCAGTGAAGATACCGGTGATCGGAAACGGCGATATCTTTCATGCTCAGGATGCGGCCCGGATGATGCAGGAAACAGGCTGTGACGGCGTTATGGTTGCAAGAGGCGCCAAGGGAAATCCATGGATCTTCCGGGAGATCCGGCAGTATCTGGAAACAGGGGAGATTCCTCCAAGGCCATCTACGGAGGAAATCCGGGAAATGATCCTGCGCCATGGACGGATGCTTTCAGAATATAAGGGAGAAAATGTGGCTATGCGGGAGATGCGCAGCCATATGGCCTGGTACACCAAAGGGATGAAGCATTCAGCTTCCCTTCGGTGTGAGATCAATCAGGTGGAGACTCTTGAAGGGCTGGCAGCGCTTTTGGACGGACGTATGGTTTAGTTTTTGGGCAGGCGTCGGGATAGCTTCCCATACTTGACAATGGGTGCTTTTTCTTATATAATACACAGAATGTCGGGGTATCTTTTTTATACAGACAGAAACAAAAAATACATCATAGATGAGACGTTTTTAAATATCCGGGCAGGACTTTAAGTCTGTCCGGAAATGTGCTGTCTTTAAGGCAATTTAGAATGAAAAAGGAAGGAAGCAGGAGACATGGCAGACAAGAAACACATTTTGACCTATGCCGGATTAAAACAGTATGAGGATGAGCTTCAGAATCTGAAGGTTGTAAAGAGAAAAGAAGTAGCTCAGAAGATCAAAGAGGCCAGAGAGCAGGGCGACTTATCCGAGAATGCAGAGTATGATGCAGCAAAGGATGAGCAGAGAGATATTGAGCTGCGGATTGAAGAACTGGAAAAGCTGTTAAAGAACGCAGAGGTAGTAGTAGAGGACGAGATCGATGTTGATAAGATCAATATCGGATGCAAGGTAAAGCTTCTGGATGTAGAGTATGATGAGGAGATGGAATTTTTCATCGTAGGCTCCACAGAGGCCAACAGCCTTCAGAACAAGATCTCCAATGAGGCTCCCGTAGGCCATGCCCTGATGGGAAAATCCGTAGGAGATGTGGTTGACGTAGAGACACAGGCAGGCGTGATCCAGTACAAGGTGCTGGAGATCCAGAGAGTATCATAAGAAACATTTTACAGTTAAATATTTCACAAAGGAGCAGAAGAAACGTGGGAGAGCAGAAGTCAAATCAGACAGAGCAGGATTTAAATCATGTACTGAAGGCCCGCAGAGATAAGCTGGCAGAGCTTCAGGCAGCAGGAAAGGATCCATTTCAGATCACAAAATATGATGTAACTGCCCACAGCATGGAGATCAAGGATCATTATGATCAGTGGGAGGAGAAGGAAGTAAGCATTGCAGGACGTATGATGTTTAAGCGCGTCATGGGCAAGGCTTCTTTCTGCAACCTTCAGGATCTGCAGGGACGCATTCAGGTATATGTGGCCCGAGACAGTGTGGGGGAAGATGCCTATAAGGAATTTAAAAAGCTGGATATCGGTGATATTGTAGGCGTAAAAGGAACAGTCTTTACTACAAAGACAGGAGAAATTTCCGTACACGCAAGTGAGTTTACCCTTCTTTCCAAGAGCCTTCAGGTTCTTCCTGAGAAGTTCCACGGCCTTACAGATACAGATCTGCGCTACCGCCAGAGATATGTGGATCTGATTATGAATGAGGATGTTAAGGATACATTTATTAAGCGTTCTAAAATCCTTGCTGCTATCCGTAAGTATCTGGGTGGAGAAGGCTTTATGGAGGTAGAAACTCCTATGCTGGTATCCAATGCAGGCGGTGCGGCTGCCCGCCCCTTTGAAACCCATTTCAATGCACTGGATGAGGATCTGAAGCTTCGTATTTCCCTGGAGCTTTACTTAAAGCGTCTGATCGTAGGCGGTCTTGAGAGAGTTTATGAGATTGGCCGTGTATTCCGCAACGAGGGCCTGGATACAAGACACAATCCTGAGTTTACCCTGATGGAGCTGTATCAGGCATATACCGATTACCACGGTATGATGGATCTGACCGAGAACCTGTACCGTTTTGTGGCTCAGGAGGTTCTTGGCACTACAAAGATCGTCTACAACGGCGTGGAAATGGATCTTGGAAAGCCATTTGAGCGCATTACCATGTTAGATGCGGTTAAGAAATACTCCGGTGTGGACTTTAATGAAATCCATACATTGGAAGAAGCAAGAGCTGCTGCAAAGGAAAAGCATGTAGAGTTTGAGGAGCGCCATAAGAAGGGCGATATCTTAAACCTGTTCTTTGAGGCCTTTGTAGAAGAGCATCTGATTCAGCCTACCTTTGTTATGGATCATCCGGTAGAGATTTCTCCGCTGACCAAGAAAAAGCCGGAGAATCCGGAATATACAGAGCGTTTCGAGTTCTTTATGAATGGCTGGGAGATGGCAAACGCCTACTCCGAGCTCAATGACCCGATCGACCAGAGAGAGCGCTTCAAGGCTCAGGAAGAGCAGTTTGCAGCCGGCGATGAGGAGGCAAACCATACAGACGAGGATTTCTTAAATGCACTTGAAATCGGTATGCCGCCTACAGGAGGAATCGGCTTCGGTATCGACAGAATGTGTATGCTGCTGACAGACTCTGCGGCAATCAGAGATGTGCTGCTGTTCCCCACAATGAAGTCATTAGACGCAAAGAAGGGCGAGAACAAGGCAGAGAAAGCTTCTTCTGCTGCAGCGGAAGCACCGGCTGCGGCTGTAAGCGTGTCCGCACCAAGTGTACAGCTTGACCTTTCTAAGGTAAAGATCGAGCCTCTGTTTGCAGATGACGTAGACTTTGAGACCTTCAGCAAGTCTGACTTCCGTGTCGTTAAGGTAAAGGCCTGCGAGGCAGTAAAGAAGTCAAAGAAGCTGCTGCAGTTCACTCTGGATGACGGAACTGGTACAGACCGCACGATTTTAAGCGGAATTCATGAGTATTATGAACCGGAAGAGCTGGTAGGCAAGACCTGTGTGGCGATTACCAATCTGCCTCCTCGTAAGATGATGGGCATTGATTCCTGCGGTATGCTGATTAGTGCAGTGTATGAATATGATGGACAGGAAGGATTGAATCTTTTAATGCTGGATGACAGCATTCCCGCGGGGGCGAAGCTGTACTAAGGCTTAGAGAAAAAGCGTGCTTTTTGAGCAGCGTACGACAGCGGTGCGACATTTTAAAGTGGCTTAACGGGTTTTAATAAGCGATGTAAATATTTTGTACTAAGAAGGACATTTTTCTAAAAGAAATTTTAGGAAGATGTCCTTTTGTGTTATGGTCAAAAAAGAATTGAAACTATGGTTTGTTACCGGAGAGATGAAGGTAAGTGCTATTGTTCGGTAACATCACCGAAAAACGAATCAGAGAAATAGGCGTGTTTGATGAATATATGGCAAAATGGAGAGCGTGACAGAGCATGTTGAAAAATATTTCTATACAAAGCCCGATAGAATGGGTATAATAAAGGTAACAAGAGGATCATCTATTAGAATGGAAGAAGTGATAAGTAATGACAGCACTGAGAAAAGATGCGATGGATTTACTGGAACGGATGCCGGAAGATAAGCTGTATTTATCATTCAGATTATGGAATGTGTGACTGGTCTTTATGGCTCAGAATCAGAAAAAGTAAGAGAACAGGCATTTGAGCAGTTAGAGAGTCTCAGACGGAAAGCACCGCAGATAGATTATGAAAGAGAATTAGCTAGTTACAGAGAGGAGAAATATGGGACTGCGAATTTTGGTTGATACAAATGTTCTTCTTGATTATCTGCTTTGCCGCAGTCCCTATGATCGGGCCGCAGAGCAGATCGTCGTTGCTTGTAAGCAGAGACGGGTATCAGGATGTATTGCGGCACATTCCATTTCGAATATGTTCTTTATTTTGCGTAAAGACGTAAACTGTTGTTAAGCATATGCGAATTATTTGAGGTTGAAGGAATCGACAAGGCAAAGATTCTCAATGCCCTGGCAGATGAAACATTTTCAGATTTTGAGGATTGTCTGCAAAGGAGTGTGCGGCTGCATTTCAGGCGGATTATATTGTTACAAGGAACTGTGCAGACTTTAAGAGCAGCGGAACACCCTGTATAGAGCCAGCAGAGTTCTGCAAAATGCTTTCAGAATAGCATACGCCCACTCTACGCCTGATTTACGCCCCAAAGAAGTCTGATTTCCGTGTCGTTAAGGTAAAGGCCTGCGAGGCAGTAAAGAAGCCAAAGAAGCTGCTGCAGTTCACTCTGGATGACGGAACTGGT
>ERZ833782.2915-NODE-2915-length-10140-cov-5.699653_pt1 | contig 10140 bp, 9 predicted proteins | sample MGYA00519577_ERZ833782 | MGnify/ENA primary metagenome ERZ833782 (study PRJEB31850, sample SAMEA3708745) | human gut metagenome | biome: human gut; feature: human-associated habitat; material: faeces | place: China | collected 2014 ...
TCGAAGATGCCCTCGTCCAGGTTGCCGCCCATCTGGTTGAGCGCGCGCTGGCCACCGGGAAGCATGCCCAGAATGCCCTTCATGCCGCCCATCTTCTTAACGGCCTTCATCTGGTCGAGCATATCGTTCATGGTGAAGCCCTCGCGCAGCATGCGCTCGGCGGCCTCGAGCTGCTCGGCATCGGCGGCCTCCTGGGCCTTCTCGATGATGCCGACGACGTCGCCCATGCCCAAGATGCGCTTGGCCATGCGGTCCGGGTAAAACGGCTCCAGCGAGTCGGGCTTCTCGCCCATGCTCACGAACTTGATGGGCTTGCCGGTCACCTGACGCACCGAAAGTGCGCCACCGCCACGGGCGTCACCGTCGAGCTTGGAGATGATAACACCGTCAAAGTCAGTGCGCTCGGCGAAGGTCGAGACGACGTTGACGATATCCTGGCCGGTCATGGCATCGACGACCATCAGCACCTGATCGGGCTTGACGGCTTTCTTGATGTCCACGGCCTCCTTCATCATCTGCTCATCGATCTGCAGGCGACCGGCGGTATCGACGATGACCACGTCGCGCAGGTGGTCGACGGCCTCCTGGATGGCGCCCGTGGCAATGTCGACCGGATGCGCACCGTCACCGCGGAAGACCGGCACGCCAATCTCGCCGCCAAGCGTTGCCAACTGGTCGGCAGCGGCAGGGCGGTAGACGTCGCACGCGGCGAGCAGCGGCGAGCGGCCCTGCTTCTTGAGCAGGTAGGCCAGCTTAACAGCCGCCGTGGTCTTACCGGAGCCTTGCAGGCCCACAAGCATAATGACGTTGGGAATACGGTTGCTAAAGACGAGCTTGCTCTCGGTGGAGCCGAGCATCTCGGTGAGCTCGTCGAGCACGATCTTGACGACGTTTTGCGCCGGCGACAGCGACTCCATGACCTCTGCGGTCATGCAGCGCTCCTTGGTCTTGGCGACGAACTCCTTGACGACCTTAAAGTTGACGTCGGCCTCGAGCAGCGCCATACGGATGTCGCGCATGGCCGAGGTGATATCGGCCTCGGTCAGCTTGCCCTTGCCGCGCAGGCGGTCAAATGTGTCGTTGAGGCGATCGCTCAGGGAATCAAACACTAGTCACTCCTTAATTGGACTCGCCCACCAGGGCGCGGCAGAAATCTTTGGCATTGAACTCCTGCAGGTCATCGACCTGCTCACCCACGCCGATGCGCAGGATCGGGAGCTTGAGCTTCTCAGCCACGGCCATGGCGATACCGCCCTTTGCCGTGCCGTCGAGCTTCGTCATGATAATACCGTCCAGACCCAGCGCCTCGTTAAACTCGAGCGCCTGGTTCAGACCGTTCTGACCGGTGGCAGCATCGATCACGAGCACGACCGAGACGGGCATAGGACCGGCGGCCATATTGGCAGCGCGCTTACGCGTCACGTTGACCACCTTGGCAAGCTCGCGCATGAGCTCGGGGCTTGTGTGCAGACGGCCGGCGGTATCGATGAGCACCAGGTCGCTGCCGCGCTTATCGGCCTCGTCGAGCACGTCATAGCACACGCTCGCCGGATCGGAGCCGCGGTCACGCTTAATAACCGGTACGCCGGCACGCTGGCCCCACACATCGAGCTGCTCGATGGCGGCGGCGCGGAAGGTGTCGGCCGAACCGATCACCACGTTCTTGCCGCGGGCAGCCATGGCGCTCGCAATCTTGCCGACCGTTGTGGTCTTGCCGGCGCCGTTGATGCCCACAAACAGCACGCAGCTCGGCGTATCGGAAAACGGATCGCGCTCGATGGGCACAAAGTGCTGCTCGAGCTGCTCGGCCAGGGCACGGCGAAGCTGCGGAGCGGTCTTGAGGTTCTTCTTTGCCGCGGCATCGCGCAGGTCATCGGAGACCTGAATAGCGACCTCGGCACCCATGTCACCCATGACGAGGGTGTCCTCAAGGTCCTCCCAAAAGTCCTCGTCGACCTCGCCACCAAAGTAGAAGACCTCGTTGAGGGCCTCGCGGCTGCGCTCAAGTCCGCGCGAGAGAGCGTCAAAGAATCCCATTATGCATTCACGACCTTTCCGGTTTCGCGATCGAGTTTTTGCGAGACGACGCGGCTGACGCCGTCGGCTTGCATCGAGACGCCATAGAGAACGTCAGCGTCCTCCATGGTACGGCGCTGATGCGAAATAACCAAGAGCTGCGTATCGGAACGCAGCACATCGAGGGCGCCGATGAGCTTGGACAGGTTGGCGTCATCAAGCGCCGCCTCAACCTCGTCCAGCACATAGAACGGCACCGTGCGCGTGCGGTACACGGCAAAGAGCAGGGCGAGCGCCGTCAGACTCTTCTCGCCGCCCGACATGAGCATCATCTTGGTGATGCGCTTGCCGCGCGGCTGCGCCACGACCTCAATGCCCGTCTCGGCCGGATGCTCGGGATCGGTCATCTCCAGATAAGCCTGACCGCCCGGGAAGAGCATGGCGAAGATCTCGCGGAAGTTCGCGTCGACCTTCTCAAACGTCACCAGGAACGCCTTGCGCATCTTGCGGTCGATCGCCACCGTGATCTTGGTGAGCGCCTTGCGCGCGCTCTCCAGATCGGCCAGCTGCTCCTCGATGTAGTCGGCGCGGCGCTTGAGCTGCTCGTACTCCTCCATGGCAACTTGGTTCACAGGGCCCAGGTTGTTGATCTGGCGCACAAGCTGGTTGAGCTCGCGCTCGGCGGCATCGCGGTCCGTGGGCGCGGGAAGCATGAGCGCTTCCTCGAGTACCGTGGTGCCATCGGCGGTAATGGCCTTAATGGCGGCCTCTACCTGCACCTCGAGCTTGCCACGCGCGACCTTAAACTCATTCTGCGTGGCGGTGGCGGTATCGACCCGCTCCTTAGCGCGGGCAACCTCTGCCTTGGCATCCTCGATGGTCTTCTTGAGCGAAGCGGAGTCTGCCTCTTCCAGAGAGGCCTGGTCACGCAGGCGCGCTGCCCAATCCGATGCGCGTTCCAACAGGGCAGAATAGCGTTCGTGCATGGGGTCGACGCGCAGGCGCAGCAGCTCGAGCGAGCGCGAAGCCTGGCGTGTTCCGCGGATACGACGGTCGATGCCCTCAAGACGATGCTCCAGGTCGGGCACGCGGCCCTTCAGCGAACGCAGGCGCTCGCTCGTCTGGGCCAGACGCACCTTGGCATCGGCGAGCTTACCGGCGGCCTCGGAATCGTCACGGCGAACGCGATCGAGCTCATCGTTGGCCTCGGCAATCTGGAGACCCAGGTCGCTTGCCTGTGCACGCGCCTCGTCACGCGAACGGGTGAGTTCGTCAACGCGCGGGCGCGCAGCGCGAACGGCCTCGGCGGCCTGCTCGCGGCGCTTGGAGATGCGCACGTGCTCGACCTCGGCGTTGTTGGCGCTTTGCTCCAGGCGGCCAATCTCGGAGAGCAGCGAGCGGCGCTCGCCCTCAAGACGGGCGATCTCGCCGGCGGCATCGCCCTCGGCGGCACGCGCTTCCTCAACGGCCGCATTGGCCTCGACGACCTGATCAGAAACATGCTCAAACACGGTAGCCAGATCGGGCTCCAAGCCCTCGAGCTCACGAATGCGGCGCTTGCGCTCCAAGGCACCCGATGCCTCACCGGCATCGAGACCCACGCGCACCAAGCCGCCGCAGGCAACGCGGGCGCCATCGGGGGTCACGTAAGTCACGCCGTCAACGACCGGTGCCGACAGCGCAGCAGCAAGATCGTCCACGACGTAATAGCCGCCGAGCAGCGCCTCAACGACGGGACCGTAGCCTGCGCGCACGGACAGACGATCGACCAGACGGGTACCGGAGGCGCCCTCAGCGGCGGTAGAGCCGCTCACGCCGCGCGCTACCAGCAGCGCCTCGCCCGAGGCCTTCTTCTGGTCCAGGGCCGCACGACCGGCACGCTCAAGCGCGGACGTATCGTCGAACAGCAGCGCATCGATATCGCCGGCGAGCAATTGCTCAACCAGGCCCTCAAGCTCACGCGGGGCCTCGAGCACGTCGCCCAGACGACCCGAGACATCGTCGCCCAGCGCACCCATCAGACGGCTCACCAGCGGCGAGCTGTCAGCCATGCGGGCATCGAGCTTCTTTTGGCTGGCAAGCTCCGAGCGCACCTCGGACAGCTTGTTGCGCGCCTCGCCCTCGCGGGCACGCAGGTCCTTGAGGGCAGCGCGTGCCGTCTCGGTGGCTTCACGCGCATCGACCTGAGCCTGGCGCGCTTCCTCAAGAGCGCCCTCAAGCTCCTCGGCGCGGTCGCGACGGCTCTCGAGCGAAGCCGTGACCTCCTCGAGCTGTTCATCGATCTGCTCCAGGCGCGAGGCGTACATGTTGTCCTCGACCTCGGCGTTGCTCAAGGAATCCTTCACCTTAGCGAGCTCGAGCGCGGCGTTATCGGCCACGCGCTGCACATCGCGTTGCTCACGCGTAAGCTGCGAAATCTGATTGTCGAGCGCCACGCGGCGCTCGTGGAGCTCGGCGGCAGCAGGACCAGCGGCGTCAACGTCCTCCTGGGCCTGCATGTGCGCACCAGTCACTTCCTCAAGCTGCGCACGCGCATCCTCGAGCTCCTCGACCACGCGACGACGCTGATGCTCGGAGCTCGAAATCTGGCCTCGCATGTCGGACAGGCGCGACACCATGTTGTGGCCCTTTTCCTCGAGCAGGCGCATATCGGAGTTAATGCGGCCGACCACGTCTTGCATATGGCGGCGCTGCTCGCCCAGATCGCCCACAAACAGGCCCTTTTCCTCGAGCATAACCTGGAGCTTCTCGAGCTCACGCTCCTTTTCGCCCATGCGGTACTGCGCAAGCTCCAGCTCGGCGGCACCTTCCTTGGAGCGGCTCTCCAAGTCGTTCCACTGCGACTGCAGCGAACGCAGCTCGTCGACAGCCAGCATCTGCGTAAGCTCATTCGCGCGCGAGGACAGCTCTTTGTACTTGCGCGCGCGATCGACCTGACGCTCCAGCGGTCGCAGCTGACGAGCGATTTCCTTATTGATGTCGCGGGCACGCGTCAGGTGCTCGTCCATCGACTTAATCTTTTTGAGTGCGCGCTCCTTGCGGCGCTTGTGCTTGGAGATGCCGGCAGCCTCCTCGATGAGGGCACGGCGCTCCTCGGGGCGGCTCTGCAAAATGGCGTCGAGCTTGCCCTGGCTGATGATGGAATGCGTATCCTTACCCAGGCCCGAATCGTGCAGGATGTCCTGAATGTCCATCAGGCGGCACGGACTCGAGTTGATGAGGTACTCGCTTTCGCCCGAGCGATACATGCGACGGGTGATGGCGACCTCGTCAAAATCGACGGGTAGCACATGGTCCGAGTTATCGAGCACCAGCGTGACCTCGGCGACACCCACCGGCTTGCGAGCCGACGAGCCCGAGAAGATGACATCCTCCATGGCCTGGCCGCGCAGCTGCTTGGCGCTCTGCTCGCCCAGAACCCACAGGATGGAGTCGGAGATGTTCGATTTTCCCGAGCCGTTGGGACCGACGATGACGGTCAGGCCCGGCTCAAACGTCATATGGGCGCGGTCGGCAAACGACTTGAACCCTTTGAGCGTGAGGGACTTGAGATACACGGTTCCTCGCTTACACAGGCTTCTTGTTGAGAATCACGCCGTTAGTGGTGTAGCCCATGCGGTCAAGTGCCTCGAGTGCAGCGGCCCCCTCGGCTTCCTTCTTTGAGGAGCCGGAGCCGCGACCCTGGCGAATACCATCGATCAACACCACGGCGGTAAAGGTGGGCGCATGCGCCGGGCCCTCGGAGCCAACGAGCTTATACGCCGGGGGTTCGTGACCGTCGGCTTGCACGCACTCCTGCAAAAACGATTTGGGGTTCGCGGGGTGCTCGGCACGCTCGGAAGCCAAATGCGGCTTAAGCGTACGATGGATAAACTCCGCTGCGGCATCCCAGCCGGCATCCAGGTACAGCGCGCCCACGAGCGACTCGTAGACGTTCTCGAGCGCCGAATGCAGGCCGCGCGCACCGGTACCGGTCTCGGAGGCACCAAAGATGATGATGTCGTCGATGCCCAGTTCGTGGGACACTTCCGACAACGTGGCGCCCGAGACGAGCGACACCTTTAGGCGGGTGAGCTTGCCCTCGTCAAACTCGGGATAGGACTCAAAGAGCGAACGGGCAACGACGGCGCCCAAAATGGAATCGCCCAAAAACTCCAAGCGCTCGTAGCTTGCCGAGACAGGCTGACCTTCGACGGCCGAAGGATGCGTGAGGGCTGCGCGCAGCAGCACCTTGTCATTGAACTCATGGCCCAGAATCTCCTGGGCACGCGTAAGTCGTTCGGATAAAGCCAAGACCTAGGCCTCCCTGGCGTTTTCAATCGCGTCGACCGCGTCGGCGACAGAGTTGAGCGAGAGCAGGGTCTCGTCATCGATCTCGAGGTTGAACTCGTCCTCGATAGCCGTAACCAGCTGCAGGCGCTCGAGCGAGTTGGCATCGAGGTCGTCAAAGGTGGTCTCATCGCTAATTTCGGCAACATCGACGCCCAGAACGTCAGCAGCGACCTCGGCGATCTTGTCGAAGATTTCGGAGCGGTCCATAGCGCTTCCTCTCATAGTGCATGAATACCAAAAGAATGGTACCGCCCGGGCGGTACCAAGACACGGTTCTGATTCTACCCCACGACGCACACCCCGAGACGCATAACGCCGCTGTTATAAAACGATACCGTCCATAGAGTTGGCGACATTCTCGACCAGCCCGGCGCGCACGGCTTCGGCCGCCGCGAGCGTACCGTTTTTGACAGCTTCGACCGACGTGGCGCCGTGGCCGATCAGAACCACGCCGCGCAGGCCCAAAAGAATCGCGCCGCCCTTGGCGTCGCCAGAGAGCTTAGCCTTGATCTCGCGCATCTGCTTTTTAATAAGCAGCGCGGCGATCTTGGTGCCAAGTGAAGACATAAAGACGCCCTTGAGTTCCTGCAGCAAAAACTTAGCAGCGCCCTCAGTGGCCTTGAGCGCGATGTTGCCCGACATGCCGTCGGCGACCACGACGTCAAAATTGCCCGACGTAAGATCGGTGCCCTCGCAGTTACCAACAAAGCCGGGAACGACGGCTTTCATGGCCGGGAAGCACGCCTTGGTAAAGTTGGAGCCCTTCTCGTCCTCGGTGCCGTTAGCAAGCAGGCCCACGCGGGGATGCTCAATGCCCAGGACGACGCGGGCATAAGCACTACCCATCTGGGCAAAACGTACCATGTCATCGACCTCGACATCGGGGTTGGCGCCCATATCACACAGCACCGTCAGACCGCCGGCGCGATTGGGTAGCGCATTGGTCAGACAGGGACGCACCGGCTGTTTCTTGCCTTCGGCCTGATACCTAAACGGCGTCACGTAGGCGGTGGCAGCGGCGGTCATGGCACCGGTCGAGCCGGCAGAGAAGAACGCATCCGCATTTCCCTTCTTGATGGCGCGGCACGACAGCACGATCGACGACTTGCGTTTGGTCATCACGGCGCGAATGGGATCGTCATCCATGGCGATAATGTCAGGGGCTTCCAGAGCCTCCACACGTGCATAGGCCGCGGCAAAGGGATTGACGATTTCGGCGGGACCGACTGCCAGGACCTCGATATCGGGATCGGCGGCAAGCGCAGCCTCGATACCATCGAGAACAACCTGAGGTTTCTCGTCTCCGCCCACAACGTCTACACAAACGCGAACGTTACTCATATACATGCTCCTTATACAAAAATGGCCGACTCATTGAGCCGGCCATTGTGGTTCCATTTGGAACGGCATCGCATCCAGAGTATACCGTTACTCGGTAACGATAACCTCGCGGTCCTTGTAGAAACCGCAGCTGGGGCACACGTGGTGCGGAAGCTTGACAGCGCCGCAACGGGGGCACGTGGACTGAGCCGCAGCCGAGATCTTCATGTTGGCGGAACGACGGGTGTGAGTGCGGATACGACCCTGCTTTTGTTTAGGTACGGGCATAGTGACCTTCCTTATGAACTATCCAGTGTGGCGATTACGCGCAAGTAGCGATACTACCACAGTTTTACTCATCGAGCTTGAGATTCTTCAATGCTGCAAATGGATTTTCCGTGGCAGCGGCCCATTCGGCCTCCGTCTGGGCGGCGCAATCGCATTGCTCGACGTTGAGATTGCAACCGCAAGTGGGACACAGACCGCGGCAATCGGGCTTGCAGAGCACCACAAACGGCGTGTCCATAACGACCGCGTCATTGATGGGCTCACCCAGATCGACGATGCGGTCCTCACCCAGGAGCTCGTAGCCGTCCTCGTAGGCCTCGGGATCCTCGGGCTCCTCAAAGAGGTAGAACTCCTCGATCTCGCCGGCGATATCAAACGAAGCGGGCTCCAGGCAACGGTCGCACTCGCCGGTGGCGTGCGCGCGGACCATGCCCGTGAGCAAGACACCGGTACCGGCATTGGTAAAGACAACGTCGTAGTCGATGCCGTCCTGTAGCTGGTACTCCTTCTCGCCCACCATGTAGGTGGCGACATCGACCTTACCGGTCAGCGGATACGAATCACCAGGAAACTCGAGCTGCTCGGAAAGATCGACGGTAACGCTCGGGAACTCAGCCATTACCACTGACCATTCTGTTGGGCGGCACCCTCGTTAAGCTGCTGACGGCAACGAGTAACGGTGCCGGTCAGGCTCTTGAGGTTCTCCTCCAGGTGCGTAAAGACCTGCTCCGCGTAGTCCTCGGCAGCATAACGCGTCTCGCGCTCGTACTGCTGGGCACGATCGCGGATGTCGTCGGCCTGCTGCTGTGCTAAGCGGACGATCTCCTGCTCACCGGCAATGGTAAGAGCCTGCTGCTGAGCGTCGGCGATGATGGAATCGGCCTGAGCGGCAGCGGAAGCCATAAGCTCCTCGCGCTCCTTAAGGATACGGCGGGACTTCTGCCACTCCTCGGGATAGCTCATGCGGATCTCGTCGAGGATGTTGAAGAACACGTCGGCGTCGATGACCTTGAACTGAGCGTTCTTGCCGAAAGGCGGCTTGGCTTCCTCGATCAGCCCTTCGAGCTCATCGACCAAGCTGACGATCCTATCGCCAGGAAAATTCTCGCCCGGCATCCGGTCTCCTTTCATAGGTAACATATCATCGTGCTAGTTTACCACATGCCACCAGGCAATAAAAAACGTCACGAAAAGCGATGTCTGAGCGCTTCGACCACGTTGGGCGGGACAAACGTCGATACATCGCTGCCGAGTGAGGCGATCTGGCGAACGACCGAGCTCGAGATATAGCCGTACTGCGGCGCACTCATGACAAAGATGGACTCCAGCTCGTTATCCAAGCGATAGTTGAGATCTGCCTGCTGCAGCTCGTACTCAAAGTCGGTCATGGCGCGCAGGCCCTTGACCACGGCCCCCGCCCCCTGCTCGCGAGCGAAGTCGACCAAGAGGCCGGTAAAGGGCAGGACCTCGACGCCGTCGATATCGCCGAGCGCCTCGCGGGCCAGCGCCACGCGCTCATCGAGCATAAACGTCGTGCCCACACCGTTTTTACCCTGCGACTCGGCAACAGCGACGATCACACTGGGAAAGATGCGGCGGGCGCGGCGGATGACGTCGATATGGCCAAACGTGATGGGATCGAAGGTGCCCGGGACGATCACGCGGTTGATGGTGTCATTCATGGTCGTCCTCCTGAAACGTCGTGGCATCGTTGTTGTCAGCATCGGTGCCGGCGTTATCACCCTCACCATCGTCATCGCCGACCCAACGAAGCAGATCGACCGAGGTGATGCCATAACGCTTCTCACGCACGGTCTCAAAACCTGCCGGATGCGCGCCCGCATCGGCGGCGGCATGCTCAAACAGGGCATAAGCGCCAGGTGCAAGCAGACCCTGCTGAGCCAGCTTCTGCAGCAGCTCCTCGACCGGCTCGGCACCAAAAGCATATGGTGGGTCGAGCAGGACCAGATCAAAGGGGCCGCCCGGCACACGACCGCGCGAAGCACTCGCCAGCATGTCGCCCGCTACCACGCGCCAACGCGCACGGTCACAGCAGAGCGACTCGATATTCTTGGTAATGAGCCGCGCGGCATTCCGATCGATCTCGAACGTCGTGAGCGAGCGGGCACCACGTGAGAGCATCTCTAACCCTAAGGCACCGGAGCCGCCAAAGGCGTCCAGCAC
>ERZ833782.2917-NODE-2917-length-10136-cov-2.659954_pt1 | contig 10136 bp, 9 predicted proteins | sample MGYA00519577_ERZ833782 | MGnify/ENA primary metagenome ERZ833782 (study PRJEB31850, sample SAMEA3708745) | human gut metagenome | biome: human gut; feature: human-associated habitat; material: faeces | place: China | collected 2014 ...
AATTCCGAGGGGACCGATATCTTCGGCGAGCTTGTTGTAGCGCTCACGACGCTCGTCGTCGACCTCCCCCTTGGGGAAGTGCATGTCATCGAGCGCAGCGCGCAAATACAACCCGGTGCCGCCGCAAAATATGGGCGTTTTGCCTTCGCTTTGCAATCGCTCGACCTCACCACGTGCGTCAACCTGGAACTGCGCGGCGGAATACGGTTGAAACACGTCCACTAAATCGACGAGACGCAGCGGAACAGGGCGCTCGTCAACGGGCGTTTTAGCCGTTCCGATATCCATATCGCGATAAACCTGCATGGCATCGGCGGAAAGCACCTCGCTCCCCCATCGCATGGCAAGCATATCGGCGAGGGAGCTCTTTCCAACAGCAGTGGGTCCCGTTATCGCTACGATTGGAGTCATCGAGCATCGCCTACGGACGCACCCGCCAAATACCATGTGCGTGCCGTATCGACGTGGACGTCGATGACCTTGCCGATGAGCGTCGCAGGGTTCACGCCCGCGGGCACGGGACAGTGCACGGTTTGGTTCCAAGGGCTCTTGCCCTGCAAAACGTTGGGGTCCTTCTTGGACGTGCCTTCGATGAGCATGGGGACGGTGGTGTCCAGCGAGCCTTGGTTGAAGTCGAAGGCGGTCTGCTCGACATGCTTTACGAGGCGATCGAAGCGCTCTTGAATAACCGAACGAGGAGTGGGGTCGACGATTTTCGCAGCAGGCGTTCCCTCACGCTTGGAGTAGATGAACGTGAACGCCTGAGCGAATTTCGCCTCATCAACGAGGGAGACGGTCTGCTCAAAATCCTCTTCAGTCTCACCGGGGAAACCGACGATGATATCCGTGGTGAGGGCGATGTTGGGAATGCGATCACGGACTCGCTGCACCAGGTCAAGATATTGTTCGCGCGTGTACTTGCGATTCATGAGCTTCAAGATGCGCGAAGAGCCAGACTGAACGGCAAGGTGCAGCTGCGGCATGACAGCGGGAACCTCTGCCATGGCATCGATCGTCTCGGGAAGGAGGTCCTTCGGATGGGACGAGGTAAAGTAGATGCGCTCGATTCCGGTGTCGCCCACGCGGCGGAGCAGCTCGGCAAAACGTGGGTCGTGATCGTGGTCGCGCCCATAGGAGTTGACGTTCTGGCCAAGAAGCGTGATGGATCGAACGCCTTGGCGGACAAGCCCGGTCACCTCATCGACGATTTCGTCCATGGGACGGCTCTTCTCGCGTCCGCGAACGTATGGAACGATGCAATAGCTGCAGAAATTATTGCAGCCGGTCATGATCGGGACCCATGCGTGATAAGCGGTCTCACGATGCCAGGGCATATCGGTGGCAGCGCCGGTGTCGATCTCCTCGACGCGGACATGATGATCGCCGTCTGCGAAGGCATCGGCCAGGAGTTCGGCGACATGGGCGATTGAGTGAGTTCCGAAAATAACATCGACGTTATCGAGATTGGTGAGCAGGCCCTCACCATCGCGCTGGGCGATGCAGCCGCCTACGGCGATGACGCGCTTGCCGGAAGGCGATGCAGGAAGGCTTTTGCAAGAGGAGCACTGACCGTACAGGCGGGTATCCGCAGCCTCGCGCACACAGCATGTCATGAAGATGACGATATCGGCATCTGCGGGACTTGAAGCAACCAGGCAGCCGCAGGAATCCAACAAGCCGCTTACGCGTTCGGAATCGTGCAAATTCATCTGGCATCCGAACGTGCGGATGAAATAGGTCTTTCCGGAAAGGATAGAAAGGTTGGACATGTTAGCAAACCTGCTTAAAATCGTCGGGAAAATCAGGGATATCGGCGGAGTTGTACGAGATATGGTGCACATACACGGACAGGCGTATGGCTGTACGAGATTCACCGTTTATAAGGATGTCCGAGAAGACCGGAGCGCAGGAGATATCGAAACCGGTGGGAATCAGAAACCCGCGGGCGATCGCCATCGCCTTGATGGCCTGGTTAACGGCGCCGGCGCCGACGCACTGCATGTTGACGGGGACGCCATCTTTGACCATGCCGGCTATAGCGCCTGCCACCGAGGCGGGCGATGATTTACTCGAGACCTTGAGGAACTCCATGTACATTTCTCCAGCGAATAAAGTGCATATTTTGGTGTGTTTTAGTTGGTGTAAAGATACCCCATGGACTACACATGGGCAAGTACATGGGCCTAGGTGTCTTCCTTGTCGATATCAAAGGTGACAGTGATACGGTCTTTTGTGACGCGGACTTTCGGCTCACGCGACAACGTCAGGAAATATCGAGATGCCAGATCGGTAAAATCTCGTTCCATCGTGCGAGAAAAAGATGCAATATCTTCCTTCGAGATCTTGAGACCGCGTCGGTCACGCGTAAGATCGATTTGAGCTGGCTCCCCCATCGAAGGTTCCTTCTCGCGCAGAAGGCGAGAGGCGATGCTCTTGAGCGGCGTAATGGAGCCCCCGAGAATGCGATGGGCGGTGCGCTCGGAAATCTCTATGCCCATGTCAGATGCGATTCGGATGAAGTCGCCGGCATCCGCCGCGCAGGTCAGGCGATCGACGACCGGCAACGATTGTTCAGAATCCAAGAATAGCAAACGCGTGGTATCGACGCGGGATGCTGCATGAGCGTATAGCGTGGCGGCGATTTCGGTGGGGGTGCCAAGATATACATCACAACCATGCAGCTCTTCACATGCGAACTCGCAAACAGCACGATTGATGTTGTGAGGGCCTTTCACGCAGGAAAGAATGCCATCCTCGTCTTTTGAGGCGGTCGGCCAGGTCGATTGGTCGGCACGCTCACCGAGAGAAGCGGTATCGACGACGACGCGGAATGATGAGCCGCCACCTTGAGCAGAGGTGACGACCTCGGCCGTTTGCGTGTTCTGGCGAATTGAGAAGAGGGCCATACCACGTCCATGGACACCCCATTTGTCCATACGCATGCTCTCGAGCTTGGATGTAACGCGCGCATCGAAGATACGATCACGCATATCCTCCGGCACACCGGATCCATCATCGAGGAAAAGGAGGGTGCGAACACCCTCCTCCTTACTCGTGGCGAGGTAGATATTGCGAGCACCCGCGTCGCGTGCGTTTCGCAACATTTCGACAACGATGTCCTCGACATGCTGGATATCGTGTTTGGCCTGACGGCGCTCTGCCTCGGAAACGCGCAGGCGAACGAAGCCGTCGCCGAGGTTCTCCTCGACGCGAAGGTTTCCCTCGCCGGACATGGAGGCGATGAACGAAATGAGGTCGTTGCCGTCAGACATGGGTCACACTACTTTGCAATATCGACGGCGCGGCTCTCGCGAATGACCACGACGCGAACCTGGCCGGGATACTCCATCTCTTCCTCGATCTGCTGGGCGATATCATGCGCCAGGACCGTGGACTCGGCGTCGGAGACCTTGTCGGGCTGAACCATGACGTGGACCTCACGACCGGCCTGCATAGCGTAGGTGCGCTCCACGCCCTCGTGGGAGTTCGCGATCTCCTCGAGCTTCTCGAGACGCTTGATGTAGTTCTCAGCGGACTCGCGGCGAGCGCCGGGACGGGAGGCGGAAATGGCATCGCCAGCCTGAACGAGTACGTCCAGAACGGTGTTGGGATCGGTATCGCCATGATGCGCCTCGATCGCGTGAACGATTGCGGGCTTCTCGCCATAACGGCGGGCGAGTTCGGCGCCGATGACGGCATGCGGACCCTCGACCTCATGGTCGATGGCCTTGCCAAGATCGTGCAGGAGGCCGGCACGCTTCGCGGTCACGACATCGATGCCGAGCTCAGCGGCCATGATGGCGCAAAGGTCGGCCACCTCGAGGGAGTGACGGAGAACGTTCTGGCCAAAGGAGGTGCGATAGCGAAGGGCGCCGAGGGTCCTGACGATCTCGGGGTGCAGGTCGTGGATGCCCATATCGAATGCCGCCTGCTCGCCAGCCTCGCGGACGCGCTGCTGCACAAGGTCGGAGGCCTTCTGGTACATCTCCTCAATGCGGGCTGGGTGAATGCGGCCGTCGGCGATCAGGTTCTCAAGGGCGACACGAGCGGTCTCGCGACGAACCGGATCAAAGCTGGACAGGACGACGGTCTCGGGCGTGTCGTCGATGACGAGGTTGACGCCGGAAACCTGCTCGAACGTGCGGATGTTACGGCCTTCGCGACCGATGATACGGCCCTTGAGGTCGTCAGAGGGAATGTGAACGGACGTGACGGTAACCTCGGCGGTGTGATCGGAAGCGCAACGCTGGATGGCGAGGGAGATGATCTCCTGAGCGGTCTTATGGCACTCAACCTTGACCTTCTGCTCAGACTCGCGAATGATCGTGGCGGCCTCGTGGGTCACCTCGCCGCGAACCTTGTCGAGAAGCTCGGTGTGGGCGTCCTCGCGGGTAAGCTCAGAGATGCGCTCGAGCTCGTCCGTCTGACGGGCATAAAGCTCCTCGAGCTCACGAGAGCGCTTGTCGATCTGACCCTGCTGGCTGGAAAGCTGGTGCTCGCGCTTATCAAGGGCCTCATTGCGGCGATCAAGGGACTCCTCACGCTGCATCACACGGTTCTCGAGGGCGCGGATCTCCTTCTTACGCTGAGCCTCCTCTGCCTCGGCGGCCTGCTTATTCTGGATGATCTCCTCCTTGGCCTCGAGGAGGGCCTCCTTCTTAAGCGTCTCGGCCGCGCGCGTGGCATCGGCCATCACCTGCTCAGCTTCAGAATGAGCGGCGGTAACCTTCGATTCGGCCTCGCGAATGCTTCCGGACTTGGCGTTGCGCATGGCCAAGATGGCGGCAAAAGCGCCGATTGCCAGGCACACGATGCCGACGAGAACAAGCTCCATTGGCATGATGGACTCCTTTTAGTGATTAAAGATGCAAGAAAACTGCACCCACCGATAAGGAAGGCGCAGGACATTTGCCGGGTATGGTCCACCGAAGGGCCTATGAAATCGTTCCGATAGAAAATATCGTCAATCTCATCTGCGAGGATGAGCGCATAACAAACAAATGACAAGTCCATCCTACGAGGTGACAGGGGATTTGTCAAAGTTTCATAAGGTATCGGACGACAAACGGTGCCGAGCGGCCGCGGCTGACACGGAATATGAAAACCCCTTAGTCATGAGATGGCGAATGAGCTTCTCCTGGGGCCTCACAGCTGGAATCGACTTACGAGATAGCAGCTCGATCGCGCGATCGAGCTCGTCATCGTCAGAGAAGAAGTCCTCAGGGTAGCCAGGCAGGTCGTTAGCATCGACGCCTTTGCGCTTTAATTCGATTTCGATTTTCCGCCGTCCCCAACCGCGCCGAATGCGTTCGGAGATGAAATAGGTCGCAAACCTACTGTCATCAAGGAACCTGACATCGATTGCCTTGGATAGGGCCGCATCGATTTCGATCTCACGATATCCGTAATTAAGTAGTCGTTCCCGCGCCTCGAGGACGGCATAGTCGCGCCTCGATAACATCTCAGTCAGCTGAGCAAAACAAATCTTGCCTTCAAGTGCATGGATGGCATCGAACGCCTCCTCTTCGGGAAGCGGCAGAGCTATGGCATCGGTCATGAGCAAGCGTCCCACGCGAACGGGGACGACGATTTCCCTTGATCGGCCGTTATCCATGATGCAGGAGACTTCTGCCATGGGCTTTTTTGAGGTGGTAAAGCTCGAGGCGCTCCTTCGATCGGGAAGGCGCACCTCGAGCTCGGTCATGAGCAACGTCATAGCATGCGTGCTTGCTAGGCCTCGGACGAGCTGTCGAATTCGACATCATCTACGATGGTGCCCACGGGTTCATCTTCGAACTCAAGGCCGCATGCGACACGGACCTTGTGCTCGAGCTCGGCCAAGAGCTCAGGGGTCTTGCGCAGCTTCTCTTTTGCGGCCTCGCGACCCTGACCGAGCCGCTCGCCGTCATACGTGAACCAGGCACCGGCCTTGGTGACGAAATTGAACTGGACGGCCATGTCGAGCACCGAGCCCTCCTTGGAGATGCCCGTACCGTACATGATGTCGAATTCCGCAGTCCTGAACGGAGCGGCAACCTTGTTCTTCACGACCTTAGCGCGCACGCGGTTGCCCACGATCTCATCCTTGACCTTGATGCTCTCGATTCGGCGGATGTCGATGCGGACGGAAGAGAAGAACTTCAGAGCGCGACCACCGGTCGTCGTCTCGGGGTTGCCGAACATGACGCCGATCTTCTCGCGAAGCTGGTTGATGAAGATACAGGTCGTGTTTGATTTTGCGAGGGAGCCGGCAAGCTTGCGCAGGGCCTGACTCATCAAGCGGGCCTGGAGACCCACCGTCGTTTCGCCGATCTCACCCTCGATTTCGGCACGAGGCACCAGGGCGGCGACGGAGTCGATGACGACGACGTCGATGGCTCCGGAGCGGACGAGCATGTCACAGATCTCAAGCGCCTGCTCACCGGTATCGGGCTGTGAGATGAGCACCTCGTCGATATCGACACCGATGCGAGCAGCATACGTGGGATCCAGGGCGTGCTCGGCGTCGATGAACGCCGCGACGCCACCCATGGCCTGTGCCTCCGCGACGATTTCCAGCGAAAGCGTGGTCTTGCCGGAAGACTCGGGTCCGTAGATCTCGATGATGCGGCCGCGCGGGACACCGCCGATGCCCAATGCGGCATCCAGGGCGATGGCTCCAGTTGGAATAGCCTCTACCTCGAGTTCGGGACCGCCATCTCCGTAGCGCATGATCGCGCCGTCGCCGAATTTCTTGATGATATCGGCCTTGGTGACTTCAATCATCTTCTCGCGCTCTTCGCCCGTGGTGCGCTCGTGAATGATGCGCGCGGGGCCGGAATTCTTGGCCATTGCTCCTCCTTGATTTTGACAAGTCGATAGTATCCGAACGGGTGTTCGTGGTCAAGCGACCTGTGAGAAATGCTACTCCGCGTTATTCCCCATATGTCGGAATGCGTGTGACCGGAATCTGGACGCAGATCGTAAGACATCTGATTTCACGAGGAAGCGTAGGTATCACAGGCGGAGAAACATGGAGCCATACGCGATAACGGCACGGAAATCCCATCATGGGAGCGCTTCCCATCATGGGAGCCCTATGCGCCAGTTACGCGGAATCCCCATCATCGACGACGCCATCGGCGAGAAGCTTAAGCGCGGCAAGCGCGGATTGCAGTCGAACGGACATGCGATCGCCCTCGAACAGATGACGCTCATACCGAGCGCCTCGCTGGGTCGCCACTCCGATATAGACGGTTCCAACCGGGTTGGCGGAGCTGCCTCCGCCAGGGCCCGCATACCCGGTGATGCTCACCGCGACGTCAGAGCCAAAAAGCTTACGGCTGCCGTCTGCCATAGCGCACGCGGTCTCCCCGCTCACGGCCGTATGTCTCTCAAGTGTTTTTGCGGGCACGTCGAGCACGTGATTCTTGATATCGTCGCAATACGTGACGGCTCCGCCGAGCAGGACGGCACTGGCCCCCGGCACGCCGGCGATGTAGGACGAGACCATGCCAGCAGTGCAGGACTCGGCGGTGCTTACGCACATATCACGCTCGGTCGCCAGGCGCACGAGCCCCTCAGCGGCGCGTACGCAGGCGGCGTTCAGGGTCGCCTCATTCATCTCATTCATGCAAAACCCCCAAGTAAAACCAAGCAACCCCCGCAAACGCACGTGGAAACCAGCACGCTTGCGGGGGTCGATGAGAAAGAGCGCTACACGCGGAAAATGACGTGGCGAGCATTCCAGAAGTACTGTGCACCCGAGACGACCGTGAGCACGACCGCGGCGACCATCGTCGCCCATGCGACCGTGAGCACGATGGAGGTGGCCTGAACCATGCCGGGAAGCGCGAGGAACTCGAGCGCGATACCGAGCAGGTACGCACACAGCGACACCATGGTGACGGCGGTCTTGGCCTTGCCGAGGTTGTCGGCAGCGATGACCTCACCGTTAGCGCTCGCCACCATACGAAGGGCGCTTACGAGGAACTCGCGGAACAAGATGATGAACACGAACCAGACGTTGACCAGACCGTGCTCGAGTAAGATGAGAAGCGCCGAGAAAACAAGCAGCTTGTCGGCGATCGGATCGAGGAACTTGCCGAAGTCAGTCACCTCGCCGCGCTTGCGGGCAAGATCGCCGTCGATCTTGTCGGTTGCGCTGAGCACGAAGTACAGAACGAAGGCGGCGACCGCCCAGGCACCTGCGGTGATGCCGAAGTGATTGCCACCAGCGGCAAAACCGCTGAACGCGAACTCACTCGCAATCATGAACAGCGGAATGAACAGAATGCGAACGCACGTGACGATGTTGGCGGGCGTCCAGATACTCGTGATCTCCTCGCCCTTGGCGTTGACGGCCATGCCTACTCCTCTACGACCTCGCCGACGAGCTCATAGCAGAAGCTGTCGGTAAATTTGACCTGCAAGATGTCGCCCACGGCGGCGTCGGTCACCTCGAGGTGAACGGCACCATCGGAATCGGGGGCCTGGAACCACGCGTGACCGATAAGTTCGGGGCCCTCGTCGGTTTCCTCGATACCGTCAACGATGACCTCGGCCACCTCGCCGACATGGGCGGCAGTGGCGGCAAAGCCGAGAGCCTCGGCCAAGTCCATGGCGGCCTGGGTGCGCTCGAGCTTCACGTCCTCGTCGACCTGACCGTCCATCTTCGCGGCGAACGTGCCCTCCTCCTGAGAATACGGGAACACGCTCGTGTAATCGAAGCCCTCGCGATCCATGAACGCGAGCATCTCGGCCGCCTCCTCATCGGTCTCGCCGGGGAAGCCGACGAGGCTGGTGGTGCGGATGACCATCGCGGGGATCTCGGCGCGAAGCTTCGCGAAGAGATTGGAAAGTTGCTCGGCGGAGCCGGAACGGTGCATTGCCTTCAAGACGCGCGCGTTGCAGTGCTGCACGGGGATGTCGATATAGGGCAGGACCTCGGGCGTGTCGCGGATGGCGGCGATGAGCTCGTCGGTCATGCCTTCGGGCTGCAAGTAGAGGACGCGGATCCAAACATGCTCGGGACGGACCGCCTCAGCGACGGCGACCATGAGCTGCGCCAAGTTGGCAGGACCATCGACCTCGCCCTTGAAATCGGTGCCCCAAATGCCCGTGTCCTGACCGATGAGGACGATCTCGCGCACGCCGCCGGCAACCAGGTCGCGGACTTCGGAGAGGATGCTCTCGGCGGAGCGGGAATGATAGCGACCGCGGATGTAGGGAATCGCGCAGAAGCTGCAGTAGCGGTCGCAGCCATCGGAAATCTTGACATAGGCGACGGCGCTCTCGACCGTGCGCTTGACGCTCGGAATGAACGGAGGGTCGACGCGCTCGACGCCAAGCACCTCGTCCATGACGGAGACGATGCCGTCCTCCTCGTCGGTGCGAACGAATGCGGCGACTTCGGGGAGCTCATCCGGGAGCTCGGAACCGTATCGAGAGGGCACGCAGCCGCACATGACGATGCGAGTCCCGCGAACGCCCTCGGAGATCTCCTCGGCGAGCGTAAGCGTGGTCTCGATGCTCTCGGACGTTGCGGAGGCGAGGAACGAACACGTGTTGATAATCACCGCATCGGCGTCCTCGGCGGAAAAGACCTCGTCATAGCCAGCCCCGTTGAGAAGGGCGCGCATGCGGTCGGTATCGACTTCATTTTTAGCGCAGCCGAGCGTGATGTAGAGAATGGATCCGTGAGCCATGGGCGCTCCTTAACGGTAGTTCGTGAACTGGAGGGGCTGGCCGTAATCCTGATCGCGCAGGAAGGCGATGACCTGCTGCAGGGCGTCCTTGGATGCGCTGGTGACGCGCAGCTTGTCAGCCTCGATGGTCACCTTGACCTTGCGCTTCTGATCTTTGACGTCCTTGTTGATCTTCTTGGCGGTAGCCTGGTCGATACCTTCGACGATATGGCCGAGCACGCGAACGGTACCGCCGCTCGCAGCCTGCGGATCGTCCCACTTGACGGTCTTGATATCGACACCGCGCTTGATGAGCTTGGATGAGAGGACATCGATGATCTGGCGGGAGACGAAGTCGGCCGGGGCGTTGATGGTGAAGAGCTTGTCCGCCTTGGACAGCTCGATCGTGGCGCCGGAATCCTTCAGGTCATAGCGCTGGGAAAGCTCACGGGCCGTCTGCTGATAGGCGTT
>ERZ833782.2923-NODE-2923-length-10103-cov-2.312600_pt1 | contig 10103 bp, 8 predicted proteins | sample MGYA00519577_ERZ833782 | MGnify/ENA primary metagenome ERZ833782 (study PRJEB31850, sample SAMEA3708745) | human gut metagenome | biome: human gut; feature: human-associated habitat; material: faeces | place: China | collected 2014 ...
CTTGGGATAATAATTCCGGTTATGGTTGCGATTGTAGTTGTGCTGGTACTTGTTGCCTATGAGATGTCATCAGGGATAATTGGAAATTATTCAGAGAATCTTTTGGAATCTTCGGTAGATAATCAGGCAAATGAAATTGAGTCATGGCTTAATAAAAATATTGCAGGTATTAAGTCGGCAAAGAAGACTATTGAACAGTTGAAACCTGATAATGAGGAAATGCAGAATATTCTTGATGGTTATTATGGATTTGATGAGAATTATCCGGGTGGAATATATATAGCTGATTCAAACGGGAAGCTGATGAAGGCTTCTGAGTCGGATAAGTCTGAGAGTGATGTAACAGGAAGCGTGTGGTACAAAGAAGGACTTACAAGGGTTAATCCTAAGGTGGGTTCAGCATACAAAAATTCTAAGGGAGAAAATGTTATCAGTGCATCGGCTATGATAAATGACGGCTCTGGAAATGTGAGTGTTATTTCTGCCGATATGACACTTGACCGTGTTGCGATTATCGTTAATTCATTTATAGAGATGAAACACGCAGAAGCGGTACTTGTTGACAAGAACACAGGGGTAATAATAGCTAACAGAGACAGTGAGCTTATATCACAGAAAATTGGTGATGGAAAACAGAGTGACTATTATAAACAACTTGCCAAGAAGGTGACGGAAAAAAAATATGATTCTACAACACTTGACGGAAATATGACTGTTTTTAAAGAGGTTGACGGAACGGACTGGCTGCTTGTTTCTTATATACCAAAGAGTGTTATAATGTCAGATATTGCTCATCTTCGTATGGTAATGATAGTTATAAGCGTTGTGTGCATACTTCTGTTATGTGTGCTTATTGAGCGTGTGACAGACATTGTTATCAAGCCGGTAAAGAAGATGACAAAGATTATTACCCAGATGTCATCAGGAGATTTCACTGTAACAATGGATGTAAAGGGCAATGATGAGATTGCTGTTATGGGACACAGTGTGAAGAAATTTATAGAAAATATGAAACAGATGATAAAAGAAATGGGAAGCATTTCCGGAAAGCTTAAAGAACAGGCGGATTCCAGCAAAGAAGTTTCAAGTGAGATGAATTCGGCGGCATCAATACAGTCACAATCCATGGGTGAGCTGAACACAACGGTTGACCAGCTTTCTCTCTCTGTAAATGAGATTGCGGAAAATGCAACACAGCTTGCAGGAGTTGCATCTGATACAAAAGAGGACAGCAGTCGGGTTAAACAAAAGATGAATGAAACTGTAGCCATATCTGAAAAAGGCAGACAGGATATGGAGCGTGTAAGCATTGCTCTTGAGAGTATAGAGGAGTCGATACATAATCTTGAAGCTGCTGTAAATAAGGTTGGAAATGCATCAGGTGAAATTGTACAGATTATTAATCTTATTGGTGAGATTGCGGATGAGACAAATCTGTTATCACTAAATGCATCTATAGAAGCGGCACGAGCAGGCGAAGCAGGAGAAGGTTTTGCGGTTGTTGCATCTGAGATAGGAAAGCTTGCAAATAACAGTACAGAATCGGTTGCAAATATTACGGCACTTATAACAGAGATTAATAATCTTGTTGGAGATGCGGTAAGACAGGCATCAGGCAGTGCAGAGGACATATCAGGCAGTGCAGGTCTTATACATACGGCAGTTGATACATTTGATGTTATATTTAAAAATATACAGGATACCGGTGCGTTGATAAGCGAAATGGCAGGCAAGATAAATGAGGTAGATGAGGTTGCAACAAATGTTGCGGCAATCTCAGAAGAACAGGCAGCAAGTTCAGATGAAATACTTGCAACTTCAGAATCCATGCTTCAGCAGGCTAAGAACATTTCAAAGAATAGTGAAGCGGTTGAAGATGAGGCAGAAAATCTTGCTATGTCTGCAGTACAGCTTGAAAATCAGGTTCAACAGTTTCGGATATAAGTAAAGGAGGTATAACTCATGAAGAAGATTGTAAGTTTGGCTATATGTATTTCATTAATGATATGTTGCTTGAGCGGATGTAAAAAGGATTCAAAAAGCGGTGATGTAAATGCAGATGGAATGAAGATTTTTATATCTGTATCACAGGCGGATGATTTTAGAGGAGCATTTGCACAGAAAGCTAAAGAATTGGCAGAAAAAAGTGGTGCACAGGTTGAAGTTGTGGATGAAAAGAATTCTATTGAAACTCAGGTAAGTGACATAAAGAAGGCTGTATCTGAGAAGTATGATGCGATAATATGTGGTCTTGTTGATATAGATACGGCTTTTGAAGTTGAAGCACTTGCGGGGGATATTCCTATCGTATTTTTCAATACTTGTCCTGAGGATGACAAGCTTGATGCAGGAAAATATGTCTATGTGGGTTCAAATGAAGAAGACGCAGGAAAATATCAGGCTGAATATATACTTAATGAATTTAAGTCATCAGATGAAATAAATGTGGCAATATTTAAAGGTGCTCTTTCTCATGCGGCAACAAAACCAAGAACAGAAGCTTTGAAAAATGCTTTGAGAGCATCGGGAAAAACAGTAAACTTTGTGTTTGAGGACACGGCAGAATGGGATAATGTCAAGGCAGAAGATATGTTTAAGCTGTTTTTTAAAACAGGCAACAGCATCACATTTCTGACCTGTTTTTTAAAACAGGTCAGAAATGTGATGCTGTTGCCTGCAACAATGACACAATGGCGACAGGTATTATACAGGCGTGCAAGGATGAGGGAATTAGCGATATAAAGATTTTAGGAATTGATGCAACATCTGATGGCTGTAAGGCTATTGAGTCGGGGGATATGGCATTTACGGTATATCAGTCTGCTACCGGTCAGGGAGAAATGGCGGTAAAGGCAGCCATAGATCTTGCAAATGGTGGAGATTTATCAGGATTTAAGGGGGTTACAAAGGATAAGAAATATGTATGGGTGCCATTTGAAAAGGTAGACAGTTCAAATGTAAAGGATTATGAGTAAGTTTGCCGGAATGTAGGAAGTATAGGTATAAAAAAGAAAGAGTCAGTAGATTTACTGACTCTTTCTTTTTGAGTAAAAAATCATATGAGTAATAGTTCAGACTTTTTTACTTTAAATATGTATTTTCAAACTCTTCAATAGGAATAGGCTTTGAAAAATAATATCCCTGATAAATGCGGCAGCCCATTTTGGTGAGTGCGGTGACCTGTTCTTTAGTTTCCACACCTTCTGTAATAACTGAAAGACCGAGTGTTTTTGAAAGGTCTATAATGTTGTTTAGTATTGACATACTTCGTTGTATTCTGTCAGGTTTTGTTGTTCTTAAAAATCCCATGTCTATTTTAAGTACATCGACATCCATATCTTTTAAAGTGTTTAAAGATGAATAACCGCTTCCAAAATCATCAATTTCGACTTGGAAACCATAGTTTCTGAATTGCTCAAGGATTTCAAGTTCACCTGATATACCGGTCATTATGGCGGTTTCAGTAATTTCAAGTTTAAGTGTTTTAGGTATGATGCCATATTTTTCAACAAGTGTTGTTATGGTTTTGTAAACATCCATGTAATAAAAATCTTTTGCGGAAATATTTACTGAAATATAAAGTTCATTTTTTCCGAGTTTCTGCCATTCGGAGAGTTTTTGTACGGCGAGTTCCCAGATATATTTGTCGAGGCGGTAAATAAGTCCCGTTCGTTCAAAGACATTAATAAAATCTCCCGGGAATATAAGTCCTCTGTTTGGATGCTGCCAGCGTACAAGAGCTTCAGCACCAAGCATTTGTCCTTCAGGTGTCATCTGCGGCTGCAGGTACATACAGAATTGTTTTTCAGCAAGTGCAGTATCAAATTCTCCTACAATGCGTTTTTCGAGCAGAGTGTCGTTGAATATACTGTCGTTGTAATAAGCAATACATTTATCATATGTTCCGTGAAGTGTTTTTATGGCAATATTTGCTTTGTCACACATAATAGAGACATCTTCGTTACAATCTGTTATTTCATATACACCGACATATATGTGCAGGTGATAAAGCGTGTTGTTAAAAGTTTTGCTCAGTGTGTATATTGCATTGAGAAAATCTTCCTCTTTAAAATGTTCTTTAGGGATACATACCGCAAATTTATCACCGCCTGTTCTTCCGTAAAGAGTGCCATTGCAGCAAGTTGTTTTAAGGAGCTCTGCAAGCATTTTTAAGACTTCATTACCCTTTTCAAGTCCGAATAAGTCATTTACCAGCTTAAAATCTTTGATGTTTGAACAAAGAATAAGGCGGGGAGTATCAGGATCACGCTTGAGAAGTTCTGATACTTTCTCGCTGAAATATGAGCTGTTGTATATTCCGGTAAGTCTGTCATGAGTTGCAAGGTAGCGCTCTTTGTTGTATGCTATATACTTTTCGGTTACATCTATAAGGCTGATAAAGAAACCAATATAATTTTTATGTGAATCATAGAGCTTTCTGAATTCGGCATCGAAATGATGTTCATCGTCACCTAACATTCTTTTTTCACTCCAGGTGAAATAATCTTTGTTGTCTAATATGTTTTCTTCAAGCAGTCTTTGTGCATATTTGCTTATATTTTCGGTTGAACCGTCATCTGAATCTAAATTAAAGAGTCTGCGTGCACTGTCGTTTGCATAGACACATTTGCTGTCAATGTCAAAACAGATTACGGAGTTGTTAATTTCAGTGACTACTATAGAAAGCGTTTTGTCTATCAGCTCATTTGGCGTATGGTAAAATGTAAAATAACATATAAGAAATGCTGCTAATAGAAAAAACGGGAGTGACAAGTCTATAGGAAAACCTGATATTGTGTATATAAGGTTTAATATTATGATGACACTCATAACCGATATGATAGGATAGTATTTCTTACGGTAGAAATGTGGTATTTCGGCAATCTTAACTATCAGTGATGCGATAAACATCAGCACGATAAAATAAGCAAAGATATAATGCAGATAATATGCAGCATATCTTTTATCAATGCGATAGATTAAAAGATTGCCGTAAGTTGTAAGTTTTAATGTAAAGACATGATGAAAAAAAGCATTTAAAAACAAAGATATACCATCTGCAAAAGCAAGAATAAAGCATCCGGATCTAAAAGGTCTGACTTCACTGAAAACATTAGTATATTGCTGTGAGTATTGTAGTATGTAAATAAGCATTAGATCATATGCAAAAAGATATAATGCCATTGCAAGATACGATATGGTTTCGTTTATATTCAGTGTAAATAAGCCATTTCCCAGGATGGTAAATATTGCAAAGACAAGACATCTTGTAATGGAAGATGAAATGTCGTTGTGAAATTTTTTAATGTTTTTTATACAGACCAATATTGGAATTATCATTAAGTATATTAGTATAGTGTATATTTTACCCATTTAATACCAACCTCCATTAAAAGAATGTGTTAAATATCAATGTTTGAACATAGATAATACGCTGTCTAATTTATCGGTATTTTCTTTGTTAGTATTTACAAGTGATTCATTGTCGTCAACTACTGTGGAGAGTTCTGATGTTTTTTCGGCAATATCATTAATGCCCTCCGCTGTTTCTGATGCTGTTATATTTCGCGTGTTGTATCATTGTTAGAATTGCTCATTGTATGTATTTTGTCGGTTATTTCAGTGAGCTGGTCAGAGGTACTTTTTATATCTGATTGTACCTGCTTTATGGTTGATATCATATTGCGAAGATTTTTACGCATTTCGTGAATGGATAGTGCCATATGTCCTGCTTCATCTTTGTGTTTATAAAGCTTTTGAGATGCGGGATTGCTCTTGAAATTAATATCCATACCTACAACACCAATAGATTTTCCGTCAACATAGATAGGTACAACATATGATATCATGTAAACATTTATGTTGGAATTCATGTAAGGAGACATCCATGTTGCTTTTTTGTTTTTGCCATACTGTAAACCATGTTTACGGAATTTTCAACATTCTGCATGGTTTTATTTAATTTATCTGTCTGGGTAATGCAGGCGATCTCCATCTGTCTCTTTGAATCTTCAACAGATGTTTTAGAAGAATTTACAATGCTTATTCCACCGCATATAACAGTTGAAAGTAGTGAGCAGAATATAACTGCTGCAATAATTTTAGTCTTGATAGATTTCATAATAATCCTCATTTCTGCACACATTTTTTGCATATCAAGTTTGTGCCAAGTGTGCACAGACACAAATCTTGTGTGTGAAAAATCGGATTTTTCACATTAATGTCCATCCAGTCATGGTTGTATGTTATTAAATGCTTAATATAGTCTGATTTGTAGATGTATGTGTCTATTTTACCACAAAACAGATAATTATGGAATAAATTGATTAAAGAAATATTCGTACAATAGTAACAGTTCATCCATAAAAATGTTTACTTTAGTGAAAAGTGTGTTAAAATGATTTCCGGTCCGCAAAAAGTGATACAGAATTATGGAAATGAGGTTTGAATTAAGATGAAAGATTTGACAAAAGGAAAAACATTGCCGCTTATAATGGGATTTGCAATTCCTATTGCGATAGGAAATATATTTCAGTTATTCTACAGTCTTGCTGATACGAGGATAGTAGGACAGTTTCTAGGGGAAAACGCACTTGCGTCTGTGGGTGCTACAAGCTCACTCAACAATATGATAATCGGATTTCTGCTCGGCATGACAAACGGATTTGCAATAATCGTTGCGAGAAGTTATGGTGCAAAGGATGAAAAAGCGATAAAAAAGGCAGTAGCTGCAACATTTGTGCTTGGGATAGCGGTGTCGCTTGTGTTTACAGTGCTCAGTGTGGGATTTTTAAGCAACATACTTGAATTTCTCAACACTCCCAAAAATCTGATAGATGGTGCTTACAGATATTTCAGAATAATCCTTTTAGGAATGACCGGTGCGATGCTCTACAATGTCTGTGCCGGGCTGTTCAGGGCAATAGGGGATTCGATAACCCCACTTATTTTTCTGATAATTTCCACATTTGTTAATATAGGTCTTGATATTTTGTTCGTTTGTGGATTTAAGTGGGGAGTTGAAGGTGCAGCATTTGCAACAATCCTGTCACAGATAATGTCATTTGTGTGCTGTTTCGTGTATATGCTTAAGAAATATCCCGTACTTCACTTTGGGATAAAAGACATAAAACTTGAAAAAGGACTTGTAAAATCAATGTTTGCGATCGGCTGTTCAATGGGATTTATGAGTTCGCTTATTAATATAGGTTCTGTTGCACTTCAGGGGGCGATAAACTCCCTCAACAATGCGAACTATATAGTCGCACACACTGCGGCGAGAAAGATTTCAGAGTTTTTCATGCTGCCGTTTACCGTGTTTGGAACAACGATGGCAACATTCTGCGGTCAGAATATGGGGGCAAAGAAACCAGACAGGATAAAGAAAGGAATATGGCAGGTAACGATAGTCACATGGATATGGTGTGCATTTATGGTACTTTTGTCATATACTGTTGTGCCGTATATGGTTGAGATGATAACTGCGACAAAACAGCAGCAGGTGATAGACACGGCAACGCTTTATCTCAGAGTTGACACGCTGCTCTATTTTATACCGGCAGTCATATGTATCCTTAGAAATGCAATGCAGGGAATCGGGGACAGTGTGACACCTGTTGTATCAAGTTCATTTGAGCTTATATGTAAAGTGCTTGTGGCAACATTTTTGACCCCGGTACTCGGATATTGGGCAATCATATGGGCTGAGCCTATTGCATGGGTCATAATGGTAGTACCACTGCTTATCGGGATAAAGAAAAATCCGGTAATAAACGGGGTGGAGTAAATATATTATTGAATATTTTCGCAAGGTCCTATCTTTTATATAAGATACACCGCCCGTTTTTTCCGATTTCTTCGACTGCACCGGTTCGTTTCAGGACGGTAAGTGTAGTTTGTGCAAGGCGGAGGGGGATTTTTGCACATTTGGCAAGGTCTTTTGAGGTGAATGTTTCCGGGAGGTTATGAGGCAGCAGCAGGGCATAGTCCTTGCCGCCGCCTATATAGAGTTCATCATGGAGTGCGACAGGTATGCGGTCGTAGCGTGATGAGCCTTTTTTTCTTGTCTCGTTCCAGCCGTTTAAAAGTCGGTATTCCTCCATATCAACAAGGACAAGACAGATGTGCAGATTAGGATTTGACAAAAACATACTTATCTTATACAGCTCTATAAAAGCATCAAAAAAAGTTCCGGTTTTAGGTGATTTACGCTTTTTAGAGACTTCTCCCGTGTCCTCGTCTATCCAGTAAAGCCACTTGTTGTGTGGGATGGGATAGACAATGGTAACAGGATATTTTTCTAAAAAAACACTGAGTTTCTTACGCATTGCATTGAAACTTCTTGTCTGTATCTCTATAATCTCATCATCACGCAAAATATCCGCAACAAAGCGGCCAACTTTTATCTCCTGATGTGAAATGTCAGGCTCATAAAAGTTTTTAAGTACTGCGTGCATTGTTTTTTCTTTTAGAGTGCCGATACCGTTTGTTTCACGCTCTTTGGCAACAATTTTTTGGCAGGCATCGGCGAAAAGTTTCTGGTCGTATGTAGTGATTGACATAGGGCGGCTCCTAGGGGATTAAGGTGTAATATTTTTTGAAAATCTTTAATTCACAAATTTAACTGAATAATAATATATATAATCATTGTCAGTCTCGTCAAGTCCATCAATACTATTCTTTGTGATGTGCTGCATAGCATATGTATATTTTACTGTTTTCTGCAAACAATAACCATTGTTCATAGTCAGGCGGATATTTGCAATTCGCTTTTCTGCTTGTTTAATAGTGTTAAAAATCAGATATATTGAAAAATATATTGAAGTTGCTTGCAAATATCGCAAATGCGAACAGTAACAAATCGGAGGCAGTCGGAAATGAATAGTGGTACGCAGCAAAACAGTACAGATAATACAAAACAAAAAAGCTCCATTATTTTTGGAAGTGATTTCAAAATGCGTCAGCAGGAGATAAGCAATCTTTTTAAACTTGATGAAAATTTTGATCTGCTTCACCGTGAGGTTCGGATTGGAGGCAGAAAAGTTTCTATTTATTCAGTGGACGGATTTCTGCCCGGAGATACGATAGAAAAACTTATGCAGTTTTTTTATTCGATAAAAGAGGAGGATATGCCTGAGAATTTAGCAGGTTTTATAAGTAAAAGTACACCGTTCGTCGATATTATTGAGATTGATAAAGAACAGGATTTTATAGATAATTTCCTTGCAGGACTCACCTGTATGATGATAGAAGGGTACGAAGGGATTCTTGCTCTCGACCTTAGGGAATATCCGGGACGAAGTGTGGAAGAACCTGAAAAGGATAAGGTTTTAAGGGGGTCAAGGGATGGATTTATCGAGGCACTTATACCGAATATGGCACTTATCAGGAGACGAATAAGAGATAAAAACCTTATGTTTAAATTTGCGAGAGTAGGCAGAAGTTCAAGGACGGATATTGCTGTCGGATATATGTACGGCAGGGTAAATGAAAAAGATGTAAAAAAAGTCATGGACAGCATAAATTCAATGGATGTTGATGCACTTACAATGAATCAGGAAAGCCTTGCGGAGATGCTTTTTCCGGGAAAATGGATAAATCCGTTTCCAAAGTACAAATATACGGAAAGACCTGACACGGCGGCGGCAAGTATGCTGGAGGGAAGTATTGTAATACTTGTCGATAACTCACCTGCCGTTATGATACTGCCTACATCATTGTTCGGTATAATCGAAGACGCAAATGATTATTATTTTCCTCCTGTAACGGGAACATACTTAAGGATTACAAGAATGGTGACAAATATACTTGCCGTTTTTATCACACCTGTTTTCCTGCTCCTTATCGAAAATCCGGAGTGGGTGCCGAAGCCGCTTGAATTTATATTAATCCGTGATGATATAAATGTGGCACCTGTATTTCAGTTCCTTATACTTGAATTTGCAATAGACGGATTGAAAATGGCAGCGGTCAACACCCCAAATATGCTCACAACACCACTTAGTATCGTTGCCGGTATCGTATTTGGTGATTATACGGTAGACTCAGGATGGTTTAATCCGGAAATAATGCTCTACATGGCATTTGTTGCGGTGGCAAATTAT